>Ga0316209_1000923_pt1 | contig 38306 bp, 25 predicted proteins | sample 6monopyrite_MG_FD_204945 | JGI IMG/M metagenome (GOLD analysis project Ga0316209, IMG submission 204945) | Microbial mat bacterial communities from mineral coupon in-situ incubated in ocean water Damariscotta River, Maine, United States -... | ecosystem: Environmental > Aquatic > Marine >...
CATGAATAAGCCGATCGCAATTGACGTTATGCTGAAAAATGACGCGGGAAAATCACCGGCTGATGTTTGCGATAATTCAGGGTGATTACGCCAATGAGTTTTGGGGTATTTTTAGAGGTGCCCTTAATAAATAATTCTAACAACCAATTAATATAGGTAATATATTTTATGTATTAGTAAATGTCCTTATCATTTGCCATGTCGTACCTTTGTGAAAACATGTGTGGCAAATGCGCTTGCCTCTACATCAATCTTGAGTGTGGCTACCGCTTCACCCTGTACTGAAAAATCTAACTCCTGAAAATCAAAGAACTTCTCATGGTATGAATTAACCGCTCTCCAATATGAAACACCCTGATCTAATCGGACAGACAATAAATGACCGGATGAGAAACCGATCGTTAGCACACGTCCATGTTGAGATGTGTACTTATCAACTGAGCGTACGCCTCCTTGCAACCCGTTGTATTCTAAAGCTGAGCTAATTGCGCTATCACGGGAAGACATATCAGGCCAGTTGTCCCAAACAAAACGTCTCAGGGAGTTTCTGCTAGTAGTCTCGTTAGTAGTTGTAACTTCAATTAACTGGCAATCCCATCGCCCTATACCTACGGTGTCACGAAGACCAGCAATCATATCCACTAATAACGCTACTGCAAGCGGTGTAAATAGGTAACGATCATGATATTCGACACCTGTGACGTCTATGTGTTCTTGTGCAAAAATAGCTGCTGCCTCAGGATTGGCTTTAATAATAAAGTTCCAGAATCGTTTTCCAAAACCTTGCAAAGAACCATCCAGTTCGTGAAATATTTCAATCTCCTTATCTCCAGAACTGTCTGACCGAGGATATATGCTCTGGACAGATAACTGTTCTTCTTGTAGATCCAAAGGCTCAAGATCACGAGCCGCAACCAACAGAGTTTCGCTGATTCCCCAGTCGGAATTGAAATTCACCGCCGACATATCCTCTACTGCCCAACGGTATGCTTTATCTCCGTCACATATTTCCGCAAGCACAGTTGCCGCACTGGCTTTAGGTAAAGCTGGAACAGAGCGTACAGAAATACGAGCGCCTGGATAATTAACAAGCCCAGCCAGCAATTGTCGATCAATGTCATCTAGCGAATCTAAACAAGGCTTTTCAATGACGACAGACACATTGCGCTCACTGGCAGCCAACTTGTATACCAAATCACGCAATGGAGATGGGCCAACATCCCACTCGGCAGCTGATCCACCTGCAAAAAGACGAACCTCACTATCAGAAGACTTTCTACTTACCCGTAGAATAGCTTCTGTTACTCCGACAAACTCAACTTGTGAGGCCGAACCAAAGTAAGATAATTCGGCTGGCAACTTTAGAGAATCCAACCATTGAGGAGTCAGTAGTTTAAGGGCAACGTGGCGATCAAGACTCTCTGCATTAAAACGCTGATCGAAATCGAGCACACAATGAGGGCAAGCGCTGTCACATTCAGCCTGACAATTTAGACGATCATGGGCAATTCGAAATATTTTTTCCATATATTGGCCGGCGTTTGAGGCATAACCCGCTGCATGACGATCATAAATAAGAATTGAACGACAAAGATTGTTTGAGTCTGGACGGGCCTCCTTTATATCGCAACCTAACTCATTTGCCTGAATACCTAGCATCTCGGCAAGCGAGTCGCGCAAAACGACTGCCAATGTCATAGCGGCATCTGTATTTTGCAACCAAAGCCCGGATTCGTATCTGAGTTGTATTTCCAATACATCAGTGTAACCCTCGTGACCAAGCGTCACTCCTTGACCAGATGTGAAGCCAGTTTTGATCATCCAGTCTTCGTGGCTACCAGGACACTCTTCTTTTCCTTGGTTGTTCTTATGAACCTTTCCCCCTCGTAACTTGTCATGAGGCGTGAGTTTTTTTGGAATGGATTCATCATTCATGGGCTCGGCACGCCCACATGCAAGGCATATAGCATACCCACGGCCATGCAAACCATTCGACTGATGGAATAAATGCCCTCGGGTAGTAACTCGGAAACGTCCCAAATCTGGATTGGGCAATAGAGACCAATCACCGCCAGCACTTACCCACGGAGCTTCAACAGGAATAAATTCCTGCGTGGTCACATCATTATCAGGCTCACTGTAAAAGTCGACAGCAAATCCAGCAGGTTCCAGAAATATACGAACATTTTTGTCCTCAATTTCAGCCCCACATTCGGAGCAATGACGAGCACCTTCTAGCGTGCGAGCAGTTCCATTCTGGTTACATTTGTGACAACGCCAGGCATACTTGATAGCCTGCGTCTGACGAACATCCCTCTCGCTCGCTGGAATTGTCCAATTGAGCGTAATACCCGACGACCGATACACCAATCCATCCATAACAATTTCCGCACCGGGTGCATATTCACGCAAAGCAGAAACCCTATCCCGACTTGCAAGTTCCCGATGTCGGAAACTATTGTCCTCACGCCCCTTTTTCTTTGCATTCTCACGGGTCATTCGCTTGAGTTGCGATATGGTCATATTATCGAAAGCTGCTATATGGGTAGGAAAACCATAGGCAGGAAGAAAGCCTTGAGTGGCCAATTCCCGTAGTAAGTATTCGCCAGACATCCGATCCTTTTGATACTGAGTAGCCTTGTGAGCGGGATTATTATCTCCGCCGCTGTTAGTCGTCTCTTCCTGGTGGCATAGGGTCTCCCACTCTGGTATCCAGGAGTCCAGTACGGTCTGCATGGCTTCTCCCACACCGCGAACCAAGCCTTTTAGCCTTTTTCCTTCATAACAACTATGACGAATGAGTTGGTGTAAGCCTGCTGATAGTCTGCTCTCATCACCTTCAAATTCATTGCACCATGAAACGAAATTATCCGCCGGGGCGTTATCCTTTGGTTCGCTAAAAAACCAGCCACTGGTAAGCTTTAATGTGTCAATACCGCAGGCAGCAATCTGAACGGCAAGAAAATGAGTCAACACCAATGAATTTACATGGCGCTGAACAATGACCTCACTATTAAGTGAGACCACAGGTGCCGGTAACGGCGTGACAAAAGGCCAGTCTGTGTTTGAAAACACTATTTGATCGTGAGGATTGGATTTACATAAGGTAAGCGATGCAGAACGAGCTTCTTTACGCCGGCCCGCACGACCTGCACGCTGAAGGTAATTGGCTGGATGAGGCGGAACATTATTCATCGCCACCATTGTTATACCACCAATATCGATCCCCATCTCCATCGTCGTAGAACAAGAGAGAAGATTAAGATCCCCCTCCTTGAATGCCTTCTCATAACGTTCAAGCCGATCTGAAGGCTGTTGTGCAGAGTGTTCCGCCGTGACAAAGTAGGGTGACAACTCCAATGCGCGGTCATTCTGTACAGGCCAAAAACCCTCTTCTCTTAGCTGTTCAATTGCCGGCTGTCCCTTCAACCATTCTCTCGTGCGAGTAATATGCGCAAGATCCTCATCATCACCACCAAACGGTTTGTCGTATAGAGGTATTACCTTCTTAGTACACTTCGCTGTGGTATCAGAATGATTCAAAGGTAGATAAGGTGTTACACCACGAAGTGTCGTATCAAGAAAACGACGGGTAACAGGACAAATCCACGCTTCAGTAATAGGCGAAAACGCCAACTGATTTAGTGGCAAAATTCTTCGTCCGCCAGTGGATTGAAGAATACCGGTATCCTCCGTCAACGCCTTCCAAGCTGCGGCCAACGCTCCATCGACGATATCCTCACCATAAGACGTTATGATATCAGCACGCAGATGGTAGGCCAGTAACCGCACCAAGGTACTACGATAATTTGGTTTCTTTTTTCCCTTTTTGAGAACATATTGAGCACGTGGCCAGCGCCTATCTTCCTTCGATTTTTCAATTCGGCCCTGTTCTACCAGCCAAGTTTGCGGAAACGGTATCCCTAGCCAATTTCTCCAGTTTCTATCTATTTCAAGAGAACTGCCGGCGCGAACAAAAAAATCCAAGCTGATCTTTAAGAAATCCCGCCACTCATCAAGGGTGAAGTCCGCGTGAGCTTGAGTTATTTTATCCAGCGCTGGATAGGTCACAGCTACCATTCCCATAGATTCAAGATTATTAAGTCGTTTGGGCCTACGCCCAAACTCCCTAACAAGAAACATACGCGCTAACTCCATGGCCCCTGCTTGGCCACCGAAGCTATCATAGGAAACATCATTGCGGTAATGGCGTAGCATAAGGTCAAAGTCGCTACCCAGGTTAGCAAGCATGTTTGCCATATCATCAAAAGCAATGGGCGTCGGTCGTGACAACGATAATAACTTTTGACGCTTCTCAATCAACCGGCCTTCAATAATTTTCTGCCCCTCTTTCGTTGGAATAAGCGGCAGAAGACCTTCATCTTCAACTATTTCATTTTCTATCTTTATTGCCTCAGCAGATGAGTATTTGATACCCTCTCGTATTGCCAAGTGATAAACCAAACCACGCACTCTATCCCGTTCAGACTCTTGCTGTAGCTTAGCTGCGATACGAGCAGCACCTTGTCGACTATCATTAAAAGTCAGCAAACGACGGCCACGATAAGGGTGGTCAGCCGGTTTCTCACCATCAGGGGCGTACTCCAACAGTGTTGGCAAAATAATGCCCAGTGAAAATGGAGCGCCTATACGGGCTTCCTGGAATAGTCTGCGACGTCGATTCCCTTCTCCGCCTCCGCCACAACACGGACAAGTTAACCCTTCACCAGCATCACCTTGAACAATCATACGTAATGTATTATCTCCATCATCAATTTCAACATATTGACGACTCTGTTTCTCGATTACCTCTACCCGCGTATTTTCGAGATTACGGTTAACAATTAATACCTTCGTTTCAGGGCTCTGAATTGCTTCATCATCCAATTTTTGCTCATCACTACTAAGCTCTTCTTCCTCAGCCTCAAAATCCAGTTCAAATTCATCGACAGCGTTGTAACTCTTAGGATGCAATAAACGCCTACCCCGTTCGGCCGCTAACAAGTGTGGAGCACCACAATCATCGCAGGCCACCAGTTCATATGCTGGACTACCGCAACTACAATGCTTCCGAGGCTCAAGATATATCTGTCCAAAGGGCCACTTTTCGTCCTGTAGTTCGCCACATTTGTCCGCGCAATGTTGATCTGCACACGCCCAAATCCCCGATACAGTCTGATGAAACAGATGGGCACGTAAAGGCAAAAACAAAGAGCCTTCGGAATTTTGTGTAGCACTCAAGAGGTCCAACCAGGCTAAGGCTTTTGTTTGTTGTTCCCGTGTTGGTTTTTCATTCGAACCAAAGATGGTCGTACACACCTCTGATAGGCGTGCCACCATGCCACTGCCGCCCCTGCTTTTATTCTTAATCTCGTTATCACTAAAAAGGGATCGGATTGCACGTGCCGTTGGGTGGTTTTCTAAGGTTTTGTATCGTTCTGTCTCGGCCCCCACCGCCTGCAGTTCCATCAAGGATATTTTCTTTTTCTTTATCCCTACGGGCAGGGGCTGTATGTGTCTTTCTCCAGACACCAAGTGCACACGATCCTTCGATACACCAGCAACCTCGGCTAAAAATTCCTTAAGTTTTTCACCCGCCTCACCATTAGGGTCTCCAATGGTCGCCGAAGTGGCAACAAACCGTACTTGATCAGAGCGTACGCCAAAAGAGTGAAGTACTCGCCTTATTAATAGCGCCAACTCCGCTGCCTGAGAACCTATATAGGTGTGGGCCTCATCTAACACCACCCATTCCAATTTACCTTGGGATTGCTGCAATATCGGCGAGTCAACGGTACGCACCAACATGTACTCCAGCATGGTCGCGTTAGTGACCAGAATCGGCGGTGGTGAAGCCCGCAATGATTCCCTATCCATAACCTCACTGGGATTTTCTCGTTTCTTATGCGCCTGAACTTTATCCGGTGTATTTCCATTGAATAGACAAAAGCGGATATTCTCATCAAAGTGATAAGTCCATGCCCGTAAGCGCTCACGCTGGCTATTGATTAGGGCATTGAGAGGATAAAGAAATAACGCCCGAACACCGGTCAATCGACTGTTACGCTCAGCTTGTAATCGCGCCAATTGATCTAGGATTGGCACCATAAAACATTCAGTCTTACCGGAGCCTGTACCACTGGCAACCACCAATGATTGCGGTATTTCTGATGCCAGTTTTTTCCATGCTTCCAGCTGGTGAGCATAGGGATGACGATCCCTGTTAAAACGATACTCCTTAACCAGATCCTTAGGTGGCTGATCCATGGCCCGCACTATTTCTTCGGTCAACAATGTCCCCGCTAGGCTCCCCATGGTTTCCGAACTTTCTTTCCAGCCAAAAGTAGCCTCAAATGTAGGGTCAGCAAGAAAACTCCCTGCTTCACCATAGGGAAGAGAAAACGTTTTCGATAGATGGCGATACAAAGGAACGTGTGCAAACCCTAAGCGGCTGAGTGCCGCCGATCGGGAGCGATCCGCTAGCTGAGGTAAAAGTTGCGAAAAGTAATTCTTATCCATCGTAAAATCCTTAGAGCTGCACAATCCCGTTAGAAAGACAGCGAGCAATGGTTATATCGAAGGCCTTTGCAAACCAGTCTGGATCAAAAGCCATATATGTTCTTAGTGTATGAATTCGCTCAGGATGCTCAAACCACTCATATGTGCAATTCATTGATGCCTGAATAGCAAGCAGAATGGGTAATCCTATGGTGGTATCTTTAAAGTTATAACTTTCACCGAGAAATAGGTGGGAAGTTTTACGCTCTTTTCGGATAGTCTCTATGGCGTAAAAAATATTGGAATCGCTCAGCCATTTATCATCAGCATGGTCACGAAACAATCTTCTCAGTGCGCTTTCTTCCCCGCTAAAAAGTTGATTTTTAAACCAACCATCAACACCAGGTTGTCTTACATCTTTGTAGTCATTTTCTAGTGCGACCGATTTCACAAAACTCAATAAATAGCCTAGAGCCGGATAATATGTCGAAAGCTCCTCAACCCTACCGTTCAAAAGCTTACCAAACTCACGTTGACCAAACTCCTCCCCAAACAACGCGATGGATTGAAGGTTTAGGTGTCGAGAAGCATCAAGCCATGCTTGCAATGGTACCAACTCCCAGGCAAAGGGTTGCTCCAGTGAAAATCGTCTGAGAAAACCATCAGGTAAGTTACTCATGCGCAAGGCCAGAGCAGCCATTCCCACCGGAGAATGAACAAATCTCCGCCACACATCTAGTGTCACTAAAGGTAGATGCCCCAGGTGACCGGCAAGCCGTTCCAAGTCAGCCCAACCAGGGTCGAGAAAATCAACAGCCATGGAAGCAATGACTTCATCCATCGCCCCTGCACGATCAAATCTATTTTCAATGGCCAGGGCTTTTGCCAACGAGGTAGTTGCCGCTGCGTCGCCTGGCACTAGCCAGAGCGTGGGTCTGAATGCAAGTACCGACTCAGGGCCAGGGTAGATGAGCCATGCACCTGGCTCGTGAGCTTCAGGCGCAAACTCCCAAGAACCATTCGGTACACCCTCAGATCTATTGCAAACTAAAACTATCGCTTCATCTCCGGGCTGTTCCAACCTCAACGCATACACCGGTAGTAATTCAAGTACATCAGGACCAACATTTTTCAGATGTTGATTCGTAATTAAAACCGATGTTCCCAATCGTTCCAAACGACATTCATAACGAGACACACGGATACTTAGAGAGGGATGATTGTTTATGTAAAGAGCCACCTCCACCCAAGCGTCCAACAACTCATCCGCAGCCAACAGGTGCTCAATATCCTCTGCGTAATCCTGTAACCGTATATCCAAACGTGATACCCCAGTCACAGGACGAATGCGATGCCTCACCTCATGCTCATTTTCTCGTTCTTTGGTATGACGTAAACGCAGACAGAGTTCCACCGGAGTATAGGAGTGACAAAAACTGACCAGACGCACACCAGCCAAACGTTGAACTGAAACCCAGCTATCCGCTGCAAGATCAGCCCCACTGGCGTCGAAAGCACGCGCGCCCTCGGCGGGGAATGGCAGGCGAATCCGTGCTGGTTTAGTATTCTGTTCCCAGGCCAATTCCAACTCCAACCACTCAGGAGAAACAGACTGAAGAGACGTGCATTGAATTAACAAAGTGTCACCTTCATGTTTCAGTTTTATCTCGGCTCCCGCTCCTTCAGCAAGGTTGGCACTAGCAAGCTGCCAATGACGTAAATGAATGGTTCCCCGACTGGCATCCACCGGCTGAAATTCAACAGCTGCATCATGGGGCAGCAGCACGATTTGAGTTTGGTGCCGTAACTCACCTTTTTCTTCATAACAGACCGTCACAGACCCAGAAATATCACTGGATGGGGTCCACGAAAGACTTCGGTCAGGCACGCGTTGGACACCTTCCTCCCCATATAAATTCTGGAGGCTTGGCTTTCCTCGAAAGGCATAACTTGGTCGAATGAACTCCAACCACACCCGATCTCCCGACCACTGAAAGCTTTCTTCTGCCGCATCAGCACGGCCGGTGCGAATGGTACAGCGACGACCAAATCGATCCTTCACCACCACCGTACCGCTGATGGAATAGATCTCGCGCTCGGGCAATTCCATAAAAGCGACCAGTTCACAGGCGTCGCCTGAACTCTGATCAATGGTTGCGTCAGCAGGAATAGCCACCAGCGCCTCTGCTGCCTGAACACCACCACCGCCCTGGCGAATCAGCCTTGGGGATTGTTCTGGCGTGCATTCAAATACCCAGGGCAAATCGGTGGAGAGTGGTTCACCCTTGCGGGCCGTCGCGCTCCAACGCCGTCCATCCGCCATCCTGAGGCTGAGCCGGTGCTCAGCCAATGCCAAACCACCTCCCAGTTCACGGGGACAACGTTCCAATCGATAGGCTTCATGGCCAGCGATTTTTCTTGCCACCAAAGCACGCTGATAATCAGCAACGCCCAAAATCAGCTCAAAGCTGCGCGGCAGTGAATACTCATCGTCAATACCAAAGAGCAAACGAATCTCCGCAATATTGAGGACATCTGGCAAATCGATACTGGAATACAAAGTCCATATATCGTTATCTTTATTATTCAACCATCGCTCTGCGAGAATGGTGCAGGCAGAGCGATTGACCTGCACCTCAGTAACATCACGAATCAACTGTTCGATTAGCCCCTGAATCTCGCCATCTTCCACCGGCAGTGGAAAACGCGTGCGCCACCCCGGCACCCGCTGATCCAACTGGGCAAGAGCATCACTGCTTGCTGTCAGCTTTGCCTCGCCCTTTAGATTCAAGACGGTGGAAATCACCTCTGCCAGCAGCACGTAGATCTCCACCCGTTGGTAACTCTTGGGGAGATAATCATTAAGGCTTTCTATCCAGCTGCGAATTTGCCGAAACTCTGCACCACCTGCGGCGAGCTTAAGCACCTTACGCAACATTCGCCCAAGATTGCCTTTGGCTTCGGCTAACAGCTGCATTGGCAGGCCACCTTGCACCGCTACTGAGCCAAGGTAGCGCAAACCCGAAGTCTCAATAGGTTTCAAATTCCAACCTCGAAGACCACGAGTAATACATTCCCCACGCTGACCAGCAGTCCAGCCCATATTGCATGCACCAATGTCTGCCAAAATCGGCTCCCAAGACCAGCGGGAGCCATCATTTCGACGACGCCACCACTCAGCGGCATACAGAACAAACAATGAATCAAAAGAGCGATTAGACTGAGACAAGGACCCCAGCGTGCTATAGCGCTGAATCTGACCTCGTAGCGCAGCCTCTAGTGACTCGAACTGCGCCTCGCTCAAACGATAGGCATATAACGGACGCCCATCGGGAGAGAAAATTCCAACATCATTTAAGAGTTGTTGCTTCCACTGTGTTAGTGCCGATACACCCTCATCGCAAATCATATTGCCCCCTCAATACTTCATAACTATTTATTCTTCTTGCTCAAATTAAACTGAGTTCATTAATTCTGTTGCAATCACTAATCAAATGCTTAGCCCTATAGCCCATCCAAGATCATTCAGCACCACACCAACTGCTTGTACGGCCAGCTCGGCATCCTGTTCATTAATTGGGCGAACACCACGTTTTTCCTGTTCAGCGCTCTTTGCTCGACTATGAAATATGGCAACTGTTCTGGCCAAATTCACCGCCACATGTTTTGGTGCCACCGTATCCTTAGCAATAATCTCAGCCAAGGGTGACAAATCCTTTCCGGCATCACTTAACCCGTTTGCCTGAGCATAGGCGCTAAATATCGCCGTTAATGCCTCACGGCTCCTATCAACAACAGACTCCGGGCCAGCGGTGTGGATATCATCAGCCAGGGTATTAAGCTTTTCCCTAACCAGATCACGACAAGACTCAATAATCTTTGAATAATCAACCTGGGGTAAGGCACCAAAGGTTTTTCTAGCTTTGAGGTAGACCACTGTCTCACCTGAGACGGAAGACTCCACGTCAATTACAGACCAAACAGTGAATTGGTATCGATTACCCAACACCACCAAAGGCGACTGAATCTGATTATTGCGCAGCTCCGACCACAAAGAAAACTGGCTGAATGTCATAAGACTTTTGCTCACCATTCCTTGTGCATTCGTACGTTCATCTTTGGCTGGGTGAGGATAGACATGCCACTCTGATGGCTGCGAGTCGCCGTGATGCTTGTATATACGGCCTTTGCGCACCCGGCTGGCTGGATCATAAGCATCATCCACAAATATGTAAGGGACGCTATAAAGATCATCTTTAATATCGCCCACGGGTAAATCACCACCTGACTCAAAAATATTGGCAACCAATAACGTAGGGCTGGGCCATAGCACTTGTCCCCAGCACCTAGCGCCAACATAAATCTGATAATCATTAGTATCTATGCCGATGGTTTTCATTCCAGCCTTACCCTTTTACATAAGCTCTATAAGTTGGATTGCCAGAGAACTTTGAAATCAACCGTTTACGAATATCATGAGACACCAGGGATAGCTTAACTTCATCGGTATCTTGTTTATTTTGTTCATTGAAACCTTCACCCAAATCAATACCACCGACTTCTGTTACTAAGAAGCGATCATGCTCAACAGCTTTTGGCCACAAACTAGCTGAAACTTCAAAGTCACTCGGCAAATGAGGAAGTAAATGCTGCTCAAGGGATTGCTGGTAATCCATCCTGTGATTGGAAGAGTGAATCTGAATTTTCTTAATGCCTCGCCCAAAATTAAATAAGTCAGAGCGCTTAATTAGCTCCCTTAGTACTCGTAGAGACCTGGTATTTCCTGGATAAATATGTCGATCTATCAAAATAATATGACGAGAAATACAGAGCAGTGGCATGAGCGCATCAACGATATCGCTGGCACTCCTTTTGACCATTATTTGTGTCGGTGCATTCCAGCATGCAGGAGCCGTGTGGAAGAGATCAGAAAGTGAATAAGTATCTAGAGGGTCTACACTAGAGCTTTCAGATATAACCGCTGAAAATGGATATGACTGATTTACACGCGCAACATAACCAGCCCAGCTCTCATTGTATCGATCCCACGTAAATTGATATCGACCATCACAAAGACTCTTATCCAGAAGCTTCTTCAGGTGCAATTTGAGAGTTTTACGTAACACTGGCCCTTCAATAGTTTGAATTTCCCGGTAAGCCTCTCGAATCCACTGACGAGGCACATCTGAAATGACTTTGCCTTGTTCTGGCTTAAAGTTATCAAAAATCGTTCTGCAGTTATTGATGTCTGCGAGTAACCTTGGGTCTAATGCATATTCGTACATCATCAGAAAAACAACTCCTCATCGCGCTCTTCAAAGAAGCCGTTAGGCCAGTCATCCAAAAAGTCACCGGAGTCGTCAATCCTCAATTTTCGGAACTGTGTCCCCGCACTACTTGGTTCGACGTACTGAACAGAAATACTTTCCTTCGTAAGACCATCTTTGCCAGGTGGAACCTCATCCCCAGATTCCTGACGGATTCGCCGCAGCAAACGAAGCATAAGGTGCTCACTATGAGTTTCGAGAAGTATGAGTTTGTTATGTTTAATAGCGTATCGGGCAAAAAGGTCTGCCAACTCGACCTGAATTGCTGGATGGATATGAAGCTCTGGCTGTTCTATTGCGATTAGGCCACGTTGCTGAGATACGGTAAGTACAACAACTGGAAACAACTGAGATATTCCAACCCCGATATCCTGCGGCATCACCTCAAGCTCATTTTCTTCGTCTTGCAGGTAAATTCGAGACTTTTCTGGAATTTCCCCCAACATTTCTTTGAGCAGAAGCAATGTATCCTGGTCGGGCTCTTTTTCGAGCACCGTAAACACAGGGTTGTCGATATCGACCTCTCGGTATTTTTTCACAATTACTTGGTAGCCAGTTTTAAGACAAGCATCTCCCATCCAGTAGTTAATTTCGTCGATTAGCTTATCTGGGGCTGAATAAAGCATTTCCCACGCACCCAACCCCTTAGCCCAGCGAGACAGATCAGGGCTAAGTTGCTGAGTCATATTCCTAGCAGGAAGGTCTCTCAACGGACCAATATAGGTAAAGTCTTCGAGCCAATTAGAGAGTAGTTCGACTGGGCCAACCGCCAAAGCATCAATACAGGCCTGACAAAACAGTCGCAAGGTGCCGGAGCTTATATCGTCATGCTCCGCCTCTGAATTCCAGCTATCAGGATCTAATATAAGTCCGATATGAATTGAGGGCAGTGCATCCTTCTGGCCTTCGACCCCAATAAATTGGCGTGGCTGATTAAAAACACTATCCACGCCTTTATCGAGTAACTCGTATATCAATTTCGAAAGAGTATGCGCCTTGCGAGAGGATCGATACCCAAGCTCATCCTTCACCTTATTCAGCAAGTCTAGGTCAGCGTGCGAATTATCGACTAAGCTTTCGAGATCATCGATTGTAAAGCCTTTGAATGGACGGTTGCTCGCCATCATGGAGGCAAGTGATCTGCTGATCAATAATGTGCTAGTCGGATTAATCAGATCAGTGAATAAATTAGATAACTCCCTGTCCTCATCAAAAGAGCATGCTTGCTTCAATATGGGATGTGAAAGATCTAAGCAATCCAGATATATCTGCTTTCTATCAGCAGAACAGTTAATTCTTGAAAATAATATGCCATCAACATGTGATTCGCAGCAGGCAATATAAGGAGTGCATAAAGCATCACTCCAACGAACTTGAATAGATACCTCTAACCGTTTGACTTGGTCGAGATAATTTTCCGGCTGGCCGATATCCATTTCATCAAGAATGGCTCGCTCATGATCAGTTAAGCGAATAGGTAATGAGATGCTGTCAAGATCGTAACCGATAGTAATTTCAATCGCTCGCTCCAGGTCTCGCCCATGGATGAGGTTTTTAAAACCACCTAGATCCAGCCAGTCGCCACCCAGCACTGTCTTATCTGGGTTCAAATTATGGTGATGAAGCGCCTCACGCAAATAGATAAGGGCTTGCAGAACCGAGCTTTTCCCCGCGCTATTTGGACCAAACAGCAGCGTAATAGGAGCCAACTCAATTTCCTGAGGTGATTCGCCTACCGATTTGAAATTCTTTAACTTAAGAGATGTAGCTCGCATACAGGGGCCTACTTGCCAGTTGTAAAGTCAGGACCAAAAGTCGGTCTGGAGCTACCACCGCCAGGAGTCGTGCTCATTGTGCCACCGCTTTTGATTATTCTTTTTCTGGCTCCACCTAGTGCCACAGCAATTCGAGGGTAGTCGTCCTCCAGGTTTGCATGATCCTTCTCTAGCCATGAAGGAAATGGTCTGGCTTGGGCTAATGGAAGCTGCATACCGTGCGCGAGCAAGTTCCCTTGTGCGAGCTCTTTCACCATAGGGAGTGATGCTCCACCGCCGGTTAACATAACAACAAGCTTGCGCGTAGGGTCTTGAGCCACCCATTGTGCGAATTCAGACGATATGCGATTCATGATCTCAGACATCTTATTCCTGAGACTTTCCCCAAACTTTTTAACCTGAGGTATTTCAAGGAACTCATTAAGGTTTACCGTAACCTCAGAGTCAGTGTCTTTCAAATACACAAACACCTCACCTTCGTTAAACAAAGTCTCTTTGTAGTCGCGAATATTTTTATCCAATCCCCAGGTTATATTTGCCCACAAAGCATCCGATGAATTAATGCCTGCTTCTTTGATAATGACACTTTTAAGTAACTGATCTAGGTAGTTACCCGCTTCACTTAAAAAGTCGGCTGAGTCCTTTACCTCAAAAGCTGTATTCACCCCTTTTTCTGGGTCAACTGCAATTCGGTACAAACTGAAATCAGTAGTGCCCGCTCCAACATCTACCACCATGGCCAACATATTTGCTTTTATCTGAGGGCCAAGAAAAGAACCAGCAACACCCAGAGGCTCACTAATTTTCTCAGTGACAAATTCGTAATAATGTTTATCACTTCGCAATTGTTTGAGGGCAGTCATGAATGTTTCGAGGGGTATACCATTTCGCAAAGTGCTGTAGAAAGTGTCTGCCAGCACTTGAGCCTCACCCAAATATCTACGTAATCTGTCTTCTGCCTCAGATGCGGCAGGATCAGCCAAACATGGCATAGCGAATCGTCGCGCAAGATTTCTGGGATGATTTCCATTTAAGTCCTCTAACGCATGATTCACACACCACGTCAGATACATTAAATAACCTAAAATCAAATCGCCATAGGTGATATCTATCCCCGTTGGATTGAATCGCTCAGTCACTTTGCTGTTAAGCCCATCCTCTGAGAGGTAACGCTTGATGTTGTCCAGCTGTTGACGATTACTGGATTCGGGCAAATGGCTTGCTTCTTCAATAGCGTACTTTCCAAACCACAGCAAACCATTGTCATCGATGAATACAGATGAAATCAGCATCACCTCGCTAACCTCCTCCTGATCACCAGGTATGCCTAGCTTAAGTACCTCTATCTCTTCAAAGTCATCATCCTCATAGTCTTCAACCAGCGTAGCTTTCGACATAGCCGTACCAAAATCAAGACACAACCGTGTGTTGTTGGGAGGTGGAGATAGATTTAAGACCGATGTATCAATCTCAATGCAAACAGGTTCTTGCTCAGCATCTATTGGCTGTTCGGGTACAGACTCTGGTGGTTGATAGTCAGGAATCGGTGGAATTGGAGTGTTCGGCCGAACGGGTGTTGGGGCTGGTGTAACAACAGGCTCAGGCGCACCATCGAAGAGAGAAAGCGCAATGCCCAATGCTTTCAGTTCATTGTCTGTTAGCTTTCCTGAAAGCTGCTTTGATCCATCATTGAGTGTTTCTACCCGCTCCAAAAGGTTCTCAAGTAGAAACCTAGCTTTCAACAAATCCATAATGTACCCCGTGCCTAATTTTTATTCGTCTGGCTCTACCAGTGGTTTTACCAGCGTTTTAATATTTCTGTTAAATTCTTTTCGTATGCCGTCACGCACAACCCTAACCAGACGAATGCCAGGTTTATGACCACCACGCATCTCATGCTCACGCGGATTATATTCAAGCCGTTGGCCCATCAGGTCACTGCGGGTTAACTTACGCATACGAGATAACCGTCGAGCAATCTGTGCCATTTCTATATATCTGTTCGCTGCAGCTTTCACTGTTTCAGCTAGTACAGGGTCAGAAATTTCTAACATTGGAGCTACGGCACGATTAAGCTTATCCATCGTCTCTTTGGCAGATTCAACCTCAATCAACAAAGCACCAATTTGTTCATCTTCAGTATTGCCAACCTTATGTTCCACATGGCGTCCGTCACCAGTATTTTTCCCTGCGCTTTGCCACCACTCATACACACTCGGCTCAAGATCCATGGCAGCATAAAAATGACGTTTCACCGCAGCGCTCATTTGTGATTTAGAGGTATAACAGGCAATCAGCACATCCATTAAACTCTTGTCTGTACGATTTTGACGTGCCAATACTAAGGCTGATTCCAAAATGTCGGTGCGTATTTTGGTAATCATCCGAGATTTATCAAGATATCTCCCCCACATACCTGCGCCAAGCATGGCCTTGCCCTCTTCCATCACCGCATAGGTTTCACCATACAATGCGTAAGAAAATCGCAACTCAATCATACGTGCCAGAATTCCAAGAGCATTATCGATCAGTTCATACAGCACCTCCTGATCAACATCTACGAGCTTACCCTTAGCTAAAGATGAGAGGCATTGGCCTAAAGCTGGACCAGGGGCATCGCCAAGTTCACTTTGCCAATTCGTAACAACACTAAGCATTGCCTCAAATAAACGGCGTACGCGATTTATTCGCGTATCTATGTTTGAGGCGGTGTTAAGGGATGAAGATTCATTAGCAATTTCAATTAACCACGTAGAAACTGAACCACAGCGGCACAAGGCAATATCCAAGAGCTCACGCCGAGCATTCCGCGCAGTATCAATATTGACGGCTTCACGCAGGCAATACTCGCTCACCCACGCGGCGTCGATATATCTCAGACTCTGGGCGGCGTATTGTTTGGTCTTGCCTAGGTCAACGTCTTTATCATTGCTACTATCCAGCTCATCAGACAAAGTATCTAAAGAAGGTGGTTCAGTTGTTATGATTTCCTTAACCCGCTCAAACACTTTAATCTCTCGACCACGGGCAACAGCAGCCAAACGCCCCATCATTGCAGCTGCAAATAACTTTGCTTCCTGGCTGGCATTATTAGCCAGGCTTATAATTGAATCAGTGACATGAGCAAGATCGTGATCCTTGATTAAAGCCTGTATCTGCTGCTTCACCATAACTCGAGTAAGAAGATCATTTAGTTCAAGCAAACTATCAGCGCTGAGAATATCATCCAGCGTAATATCAGTTTTTATATTATTTTCTGCCTGATTGTCACGTTTAAGTTGCTTAAGTAACAGCAGTTTCTGTTGATCATTTATGGTATCTGTTTCATTAGAAACACTAATCCCTGCTTCATTTAATTGCTGTATTAATCTCTCAGTTTTTATACCAACCGCACTAGCAAGTTTTTTTACAGATATGTCACTCATAGATCACCTGAGAAGGCTTTTTGGCTGAGCGATTCAAAAAAGGTTTCATTAGAAAAGCATTTCATTTTTCCTAGCGATGACTTTACGGCCTTATTTATTTTTGAAAACTCTTCTTGAAGATCAAATGGTGGCACAGGCAACTCTAATTGTTTTACTTGTAATTTTGTAAGTGCCTCTCTCGTTGCTCCTCCGGAAGTCGCCAAATTTAGCAATTTCCTCTTATAACTTGAAGAAATCAATGTATGAAGCAGATATTCAGAATTTAAAATTCCTTTGTTTGTTCTGATAACACAAACGTGCTGATTAACTCTTGCAGGAAGAATTTTGTGATAGACAATGCAACAACGGCAAACTGAAGCTCCTGTTATATTTAGCAATACATCCTGCTCTTCAACCGCAACATTGCTTAATTTTGAGGCTTGATCGTCGTTAATGAACGCTAAATTTTTTAATAAAAACAGGTCGTCATGTACATTAAGACTTCTGATTAACGAGACGCCTTCTTCATGGTAAGCCTCCTTGCCTCCTCTAGGCGTTGCACCACTACCTATTTTTGAAGTGATATCCTTCAGTGTCTTAACCTCCCACCCCTTCGGATTCGTCACCGGATCACCAAACATATCCAGGAAGACGGCGCGGAGGAATTGGTCGGCGAGTTGGATGGCATGTTGGCGTTTGCGGCGGATGGCGTCGGCCTTGTCGAGGATGGCGACGAGGCGGTTTTGTTCGGGCAGTGGGGGGAGTGGAATTTCATGTTCCCAAAAAACCTTCATGCTGACACGGGGCATTTTTGCACCAGCAACTTGCCCATTTACCCAATTAACAAACTCATTGGATCGCAAGTAGTACGCTAGATACTTTCTATCCAAACGTTTTTGATCGGGAAGAAGTGGTACCAGCTCAGTAGTTGCCAAACCTTGTTCATCAGGAAGTACTACCTTATTCAGGTATGGTCTAAGTTTGGAATACAACACATGACGAGCATCAAACCAGTGTGTTGAATTTCCTGCATCGGAGTAAGGTGCTCTTACCTTAGCAAGTACGTTCCCAGAGTTTGACTCAACTTGATCTAAATTTAACTGCCAAACATTGTCACTAGGAACAACGGTGACCTTTTTAAGTGGTTTGGCTGGACAGACAATACCCATAGCATCCGAAGTCCAACTCACAACATCCCCTCCAACGCTTCCATCTCCCGCATTATCTCCTGCTCCAGTGCCTTCATGCGTTTGAGGATTTTTTTCGGGTCGTCGTATTCCTCCGCTACATGCTCCACCTTTTTGTAACGGTTGATGGAGAGGTCATATTTGTTGGCGGCGATTTCGCTAGCGGGGACGAGGAAGGCTTGTTGGGTGCGGTCGATGAATCCAGTGGTATCTGGATTCCCACCTGCGCGGGTATGACGAGTCTCTTGGGCGTGACGGTATTCGGTCCATGCGGTTTCTATTTTGGGCAGATCACCGGCGTAGTCGCCGTTGTATAGCGGTGAACGTTTGTCGTCGAGGGAGAAACCATCATCTTGCAGGTCGTAAAACCAGACGTTGTCGGTCTGGCCGCCTTTGGTGAAGATAAGAATGCCGGTGGAAACGCCGGCGTAGGGTTTGAAGACGCCGCTGGGCAGGTTGATGACCGCTTCCAGCTGGTTGTTTTCGATCAGCAGTTTGCGCAATGTCTGATGGGCGGTGGAGGAGCCGAACAGTACGCCCTGGGGGACGATGGTGGCGGAGCGGCCGCCAGTGTTGAGCATGCGCAGGATTTGGGCGATGAACAGTAGTTCGGTCTTTTTGGTTTTGACCATGCGAAGGATGGCGGGGTTGATTGTGTCTTCGTCGAGGCTGCCTTTGAAAGGGGGGTTGGCGAGGATGACGTCAAAACCGTTCTGTTCGGCCTGAGGAAACTTTTCGGCAAAGCTCTGGGCAAGGGTGTCCTGATAGTGGATGTCGGGGTTGTCGGCACCATGCATCACCAGATTCATGGCGGCGATGCGGAGCATGGTGGCGTCGAAATCAAAGCCGTGGAACATGCGGGTTTTGATGTGTTGCCATTGTTCCTGGTTGAGCTGATCGCCGGTGTAGATAGTTTGGGTGGCAGTGGTGCCATCTTCCTGGGTGATTTTTTCTATCAGGGTGCCCTCTTTTGAGCTGTGATTCTGCAGCAGGTATTCGAGGGTGGAGACCAGGAATCCGGCGGTACCACAGGCGGGATCGGCGACCAGTTCATTGGGCTGGGGGGCAAGCATCCGCACCATGAGTTTTATGATGTGGCGCGGGGTACGGAACTGGCCATTGATACCGGCGGTGGTAAGTTTGCTGAGCAGGTATTCGTAGAGGTCGCCTTTGGTGTCGCCGGATTCCAGCGGCAGTTTGTCGATCATGCGCAGCGCTTTTTGCAGCAGGCTGGGTTTGTCGATGGCCAGGCGGGCGTCTTTCATGTAGTCGCCAAAGCGGCTGTCGCCGGTGTGTTCGCGGATGTGTTTGAAGACGCCGTCGCGCACCAGGGCGATGAGTTTGTCCGGGTCTTCGGTATGGATGAAATCTGACCAGCGCAGGTTTTGTTCGTCTGCTGTGAAGCGATGCTTGAAGGTTTTGCCGGTGCGCTTTTCCTGTTTCTCGTCGCGGGTCTCATTGAGGTCGAGCATGCGCGAGAACATGAGGAAGGTGATCTGCTCGATGACGGTGAGCGGATTGGCGATGCCGCCCTGCCAGAATTCCAGCCAGAGTTTGTCGATTTGGTTTTTTAGTTCGCCGGTGATCATGGGTGCTATTACTACCTGTTGAATGATTAGTGGGTCTTATTTTGCTCTGCCGCATTGGGCTGAGGCCCAAAGCTTTGAACGATGTCGAGTAATTCATCTATCTGTTCGTCGTTATCGAACAGGGTGTCCAGATCGCCCAGTGCGGCAAAGGGCATTTCGTAAAGGGCGTTGATCTCAATAGCGCCGCTTTTTTGAACCTGCCGTTTGAGCATGCCGAGGAACTGCACCTGTTTGGCGTTGAGGCCGGGATAGTCCTGAATGAATTCAGCAAAGCGACTGTTGACCGCCTCGGCATCCATGCCGATGATGGAGCGAAGAATCTGATCCAGCGGCGCGGCAGAGTCATAGAAATTTTTCAGGGTGTCGAAGCTCACCTCCGGGTGTTGGGTATGAACCAGTGCGTTTAGGTTGTCCAGCTCTTGCACGGTGACGGCCTGGCCATTGCGGATTTTTTGTAGCACCGGGTTGATTTCAAACAATTTGGCGAGGGCCTGCTCCACTTTGACGCGATAAGCCTGCATGTCTACCGCGTTGAGGTAGGTGGTTTGCTCCTCACGCACCTCATCGCCATCTTTGACGTCGATGGTTGGGGCTTCGTAGCCTGGGGGTGACTCTTTATCATGATATTTCATGATGTCACGCAGTTGCGTGCGCAGCACTTCTATCTCTTCCAGTGATGAATTATTCCAGTAGTCTGGCTCGCGGGCTTGCTTGATCTGTTCTGCTTTGGCGCGGACCTGATTGAGATTCATTTTTAGACCATGGAGTTTGCCGATGGCATCGCCCATCAGGTCGTCAAAGCGGGTGGTTTTATTAAGTTTGGCTTGTTGGAGCTGGGTGATGAGCAGGTCCCACTGGTAGGCTTCGCTATGACCGCGCACGTCTAGCCACTGCATCAGTGGCGCTAGTTCGGTTTCCAATAAGGTGACCGTTGTCGGGGCAAATTGGCGGATGACCTCCAGTTCGCTCAACTGACGTTTGACCTTCCACTTCTCTTTTATCGCGATGCTGTTTTCATCCAGGCTATTGATGGCTGTAGTGAGCCACTGGGCCAAGGCATCGAACAGGTCGACCTCACCTTTGTTGAGTGCTTGTTTAGCCAGCTCAAGACGGGCTTCGAACAGGCGTTGCATCAATGATTTGCTTTGACTGATGATTACATCACGTTGTTTCATGCCGTGGTATTCCACCACGCCCCAGTGGTCGAAGATGAGGAAGTGAGTTTTGTCTTTGCCGGGACCAAACAAGTTGGGCTTTAGACGTGTGCCACGTCCAACCATTTGCCAAAATTTGACCGGTGATTTGACCGGTCGGGCAAAGACCAGGTTGACGATTTCGGGCACATCAATGCCGGTATCGAGCATGTCTACCGAAACGGCAATGGTGAGCTGGTCGTTGCTGCCATCACCTTTAAAGTCGTCGATGAGGTCTTCAGCACGTGGGTCGTAGTTGTCGATGACCTGACAGAACTTGCCGCCATACTGGGGGTACATCTCATCAAACAAGGTTTCGAGTAGCTTGGCGTGTTTGTGGTTGCGGGCAAAGATGATGCTTTTTCCCAGGGTTTGAGCGTCTCCCTGACGGATGCCGTTGTCCATCAGGTTACGCATGATCATGCGGTTGGTGTCTTTGTTATAGATTGCGCGGTCGATATCCTGGCTGTCGAAATCCAGGGCGTTGGGATCGATGCCCTGGTCTTCCAGTTGCGCCACTTCATCTTCAGTGAGGGCATGGCCTTTGATGCCGTCGCGCAGAAACTTTGTGGTGTGTTTGACGACTTGATAGGGCACCAGATAGCGTTCTTCTATCGCACGCTCCAGCGAGTAATTACTGGTTGGGTGTTTAAAATCACAACCAAACAAATGACAGGTCGAGCGGCTGACCATCTCTACTGGAGTGGCAGTGAGACCGACTTGTAGGGCATCGAAATAACGAAACAGGTCACCGTAGATGTTGTAGATGCTGCGGTGTGATTCATCGGAGATGATTAAGTCAAAAAAGCCGGGGTCAAATGTTTGGAAGTTCCTAATCATGGCCGGATAGGTGGCGACGAAGATGCTGTTTACATCATCGTTGACACTTTTACTGGTCAGCACCGTGACTGGAGCGTTAAGAAATTCACTGTAGGCATTTTTGGCCTGCTTGCGTAGTTCGCGGCGATCGCACAGGAATAAGGTACGCTTGACCCAACCGGCCTGCATGGCGACATCTGTTAGGGCAATCGCCAGACGGGTTTTGCCAGTGCCTGTGGCTTGCACGGCCAGAGCCTTGCGTTTTTTCTCTTCGAAGTGTTCGCAGATACGTTTGAGGGCCTCGTGTTGATAGAGGCGGTCGGTCAAAATCTCTGGCTTGGGCGATACACTGTTCAGTGGTTTGCGCTCACGGCGTTTGCGTATGAGGTATTGAAGGCTCTTTTTAGAATAGAAGTCGAAGAGCTTTCTAGGTGGATAGTTTTGTGCCGGATGGTCATCCCAGATCCAGATGTCGTGGCCGTTGGTGTAAAAGATGACTGGGCGCTGGCCGTGCATCTTTTCCAGGCCATCGGCATAGTAGCGGGCCTGATGGCGCCCTTTTTCTGCATCGACTGCTGTCTTTTTGGCTTCGACAACGGCCAGGGGCTGGCCATTGTCGTCCCACAGAACATAGTCGGCAAAGCCTTCGCCTGAGGTGGTGGGCTGGTGAAGGCATTTTTCTTCCTGGGTGACGGATTCAGTATTGGCTCCATCAGCCCCCACATCCCAACCTATGGCGGCCAACTGCAGATCAATAAGGCGTTTTCGCGTGGTGGCTTCGTTGAAGTGTAAGTCGTTGGCGACCTTGGTGGCTTTGCTTTGGGCGCTGGCTAGTTCTTCTGTGGTTTTCTCAACCTCAATACGCTGGGCTCGTTCTTGTTCAAGATCGGTCAGCAGTGCCTGCATGCGGGCCTCTTGCTTGGCGTATTTTTCCAGCAGTGCTTTTTTTTCGCGTTTGAGCTTGCCCTTGGACTCTTCACTTGGAGTGGGCGTTATAAAGTCAGGGATAGTAGTGATATCGCCATCAGCATAGGTGGCAAATAACCAGCGTCCGAGATCCCAGCATTCACGTAATAAGGTTAGGGCCGTGTCTGGCGAACACTTGTCGCCATGAGCTGCCTTGTTGCCCTGCTTGCGAACGATATGAAGCTTGTCCTGGATGACCGTCGGTGCAACTGACTTGAAAGCGTCATTAGACAGCAAGTCCATGAAGTTAGACATGGGAGCTTTGGGTAGAGTGAGTTCTTTATATATGACATCGACACTGAGCTCGGAAAACGAGCGCAGTTTGACCAGAGCACTTTCAGGGTCGCCGTGGGCATAGCTTTCGGCAAAGCCCGCCAGTGAAGCCAGCGTTGGCCACTGTTGTCTCAGGAATTCGAAATTCTTCGATTGCATAATATCTGTTCTGCCCATATCCCTCTATTGCGAGAGGCGTGCCAAGTTTTATTCTATGCCCAGTTTTATTAATCTTTTATCGAATGTTTGGTAATTGTTGTAGCCAAGCAAGTCAGCCGCGAGCTTCTTTTTATGTCCGGATTGCTGCCAGGCTCGAAGTACGTAGTGGCGTTCTAAGTCATTAATAACCTCTTGAATATCGAAGTCTTTTCCAATCTCTCTGTTGAGTAGGCTGCTATTCTGTGTGACAGAGTCTAGCATTGATTCTCTCATATCGATTTCAGATATAGTTTCTTGTGTTGACCAGATAGAGGCGCGCAAAAGTGCAGCATGGAGTTCGCGCACATTGCCTGGCCAGTCGTGATTAAGGATAACTTTTTTTGCGCCAAGAGAAATATTCTTATGCTTGTAGCCAGGCTGGCCTGAGGCCTCAGTGTTGATGCGTTCGAGGAGCTTATCTGTCAGTAATCCAAGATCCCCTTCCCTTTCTCTTAATGGGGGCAGCTTGAGCACACCAATTGCGATGCGATAATAAAGGTCTTCGCGAAACTCACCTGCAGCCACTGCATGAGAAAGGCTTTTGTGAGTGGCCGTTATGATGCGGACATCAACTTTGTGCTCTTTTGTATCGCCGACTCGGGTAAGGGTGCCTTCCTGAAGGACTCGCAGGAGTCTCACTTGAGCATCAGCTGGCAGGTCGCCGAACTCATCTAAGAATAGCGTGCCGCCATTTGCTTCTTCGAAGACGCCTTTATTGTCTTTGATGGCGCCGGTAAATGCCCCTTTAGCGTGGCCAAATAGGGTGGAGTCTATAAGCTCTTTTGGGATGGCGCCGCAATTGAGGACTACGAATTTTTGTGCCGCTCTGGGGCTGGCATTATGGATTGCACGAGCAAACAATTCCTTGCCTGTTCCGGTCTCGCCCTGAATGAGTGCTGGGACATCACGACTGGCCAAGGTGGCTGCTTGCTCTTTTAGTCGTTTTATATTTGGGTTGTTGGAAATGATTGTGTCGAATGCAGCTGTGCTTGGGGCGGTATCAGCCATCAGCGTGGTGAGCTGACGAGCTGCCCTAGAGGTCAGTTCCGGCAGGAATTCTGCCGCGATATCAAACGGCAGCTCTACATTTTGCACGCCCTGCTCAATCGACGATTGAACAAAGGTGGCTGGGTAGCGTGTTTTTCCTAGCAGTATCCAAACAGCCTGCATGGCTGGGGTGCCTGGGCTGAGCAGAATACTGAGCTTATGTTCTGATTCTGTCGGCCAAATGGTTTGCAATGTGGTGTTGGCTGCTTGATAGATATCACCAAAGTCGATGGGGGATGAGAGCTTTACATGATTGGCGATGATTTTGGTATTAACTTGGGATTGTAGCCAATCCAGATAAGAGGCGGCTTCTTTCTTGGGATAGTTGTATATCAGATGAGCGCGAGCGTATTTCCTGTCCTTCAGTGTAGACAGTAGTGGCCCCAAACCTTGGTGATGCTTTGGGTGGTCAGGGTGTGCTTGCAGATCATTGCCCCCTATCCAGCTGATTAACACATGTTCCATCGTCACTTGTCAGGCTCCACCGCCCGCTCAAATAAGTCGCATACATCACACCGAAAGTATTCGCACAGACGATCCAGCACCTCTAACTCCACACGCTGAGCGGTTTCGTGATACAGGCGCGTAATCGTTCCTCGATTGATTCCAGTATCTCGGCACAGGTCAGAAATCTTGAGCTTACGCTCGCCCATAACGCGTGATAAATGGCATTTAATCATTTAACTCGAAGCTCTTATCTTTAGCACTTAATGGTTAATAGTCGTATCTATATAGATAAAACTTAATCTTCTATAGGTTATTTTGCTTGTATTTAAGCATTCACGCAAGCGCATAACCACAAATATCAGGGATATTTTTGTTCGATGAAGTTGCTATTTTTTGTAAACAGAACAAATTTTTGAGTTGGTGATCAATTTCCAGCTTGCAAATCCAACAGGTATTGGCCTAGCCTAAACCCTGTTTTACTCGCTGAGTATTCAGCAATCCCTTGTTGACACTGCCAACACCCTCGCGCCTCTACGAACCGTGAAACAGGCGCAGTGACCTCCAGGTCACCGGTTCATTTTCCAATCCTAGTTTTCCAACCCTGCCGGGGAGTTTTTTCCCTGTCACGGGAGACCTCTCTGTGCATTTTTTCTACTACCAACCAAGAGAGGTGTTTTATGAATATCGATGGCGTTTTAACCATTCGTACTATCAATGGCTCTAACGGGCCTTTTAATGTCGGGCGTCTGATTACTGATTTGGGGGAGTTTTCTGTGAAGGATACTTTGCTGGAGCAATATGAGGAGGGCCGTTATGAAGGGAATTTCAATATCACACAGATATTCCCCGCGTCTTACTTCGCCGGTGGGCGGTTTGTGGTTGAGGTTCGGGCCACGGTCAAGAGTCTGAATCTCGATGGTGTCGATGATCTCAAACCGGAGGATACGGCGGTTGCTTCAGAGCCTGATCCTGCAGATGACCACCCTACCCCCACCAAAGCCACGGCTGCTGATAAACCTGATCAACAGACCGAAGCACAGACTGACGGTGACACTTCAACAGATGAAGACAGTGATGAGTCACTGTTTGGAACGCTGTGGCCGCTGGGTACTCAGGTCAAACTAGACCCGACCGTGGATCGTTTGAAGTTCCGCCTGCAACGCAATCGTCTCAAAGATCTCGGTTATACCTTTGATCCTCGGGAGCAGATTTGGAGTAAGACCACTACTCATTAACCCTTCCATTAAACCCAGCCGGGGAAAGTCGCCCGGTGGGCGTTTTCTCCGGTGACAGGAGAAGCTTATGAATAAGTCATTAATGCAAATCGATGTAATCCCTGATCTGTACGTCGATGCCGCGCTGGTCGATGCCTACGACAAACTTTTGTTTCTGTCCCTCTGGGGCCGCGATACCGCTATCCAGGAGTTTCTGGCCGGTATTTCCTTGGCCAATGAAGAAGGCGGGATTAACAGTTTTTTCTTGTCAACCGGCATTCGCCACACCGGCGATCCACTGCGCAAACTGGTGCAAATCGGCGAGGCCAAACGGTTAAACCACCACTCGGGCCGTATGCCTGCCAGCAATGTTTTTGGTGGCGATATGGCGCATTTGTGGGTGTTTGATCGATTGGTTACCGACCCCGATCTGGCTAACCGTCGCACCATTGCAATATACAGAACGGACGATGCATCGGCAGATACTGTCAAGACTGTTGCCAATAGCCGACTCTGGCAGTTAACCAAGGCGATCTGCCATTTGCCACTGCTCGACCATTGGGCTGAGACCATCATCAAACGTTTCTACGAGCGGGAGTGGATCAAAGACTTCAACGGTATCGGTGTTAACGGTGCCTTGATTGATCTAAGCCTGAACGAGGAAGTTGAAGATGAGATCAGCACCTTGATTCGAGACGATGTGCTTGCCCTTAATTGACCGTGATAGCCCCCTGTATTTGGGGGCTTTTCATATCAGGTCTAGCCTTTGATAAGCCCTACCCTAAGGTCATCAGCCTGATAAATAATAGTGTCATTGTGAATTACCACACCATCAGCAATCCCCATAGGTAAGGGCTTTGTAAACACGCGTTTGATATGTAACTGATACTGAATCGATCCCGCATCCGGGTATATCTGCCCACTGAATTTTACCTTACCGACACCTAATGCCCTTCCCTTACCAGGCAAACCAGACCAACCAAGAAAAACGCCAAGCAGTTGCCACAGTGCATCAAGCCCCAAACAACCTGGCATCACAGGATCTCCCTTGAAATGACAACCAAAGAACCAGTGATCAGGGAGTATTTGTAAATTTGCATCGAGCAGCCCTTTACCCCAGCGTCCTCCGGTATCAGAGATATGGCTAATATCATCAATCATCAACATCAAGCCGCTCGGTAGCTGAGCGTTGCCCTGACCAAAGAAACCGCCTTCAGACATTTCCAGAATTTGCGTGTGCGAGAACTGCATCTAAATCTCCAAACATGAAGTTAAAATGCAGTTTTACTGAAACAAAAAGTTTATCTATTGTAAAAATCGGACATAAAGCGATCAAGGAACGAACTTGGATTGACTAATAAACGCTTCCTAAAATCCTTTATCAGGTGGGATTGATCAAAAAACCCTACATCAAGCGCCGTATTCAAAGAATCGCTGGGCGAGATATACAGTTTCTTACAGACATGCTGAATACGAATTGTTTGGGCAAACGTTTTTGTGCTTAGCCCAGTATGAAGCCGAAATAAGCGGTTTAGATGACGACTACTCCAGCCCACCATAGTCGCTAGCTGATTCACCTTTATGCTACCGCAGGATTGATAAACCAAAGACAATGCTTGATCAAATTGAGTCGCTGACAGAGGTTTGTAATGTTGCAACAGCCATTGTTCACAAATACGAGCACGTACTTGAAAATCCTGTTGCCGGTAGATGTTGTCATGAAGTTCGCTAAAGCCCTTACAAGGAAAATAATGATCATCAACAAACTGGTCTGTGATTTCAGATAAGTTCAGATCAAAAAAGTAGCGTAATGACCCAGGATAGAAACGAATGCCAAAATAATCTCCCGGTTGAAGTATTTGAACTTCACGTGCTCGCGACTGGGCACCACCTATCATTGAACCCTGAAGCGAGATATAAACCGCTTGGGTGCCATCTGGCATCACAGGGTAAGGCGTCGGTTTTTCTGCACTAACTTGCAGATAAGAATGAACGACATCCTTTAGCATTTCACATGGACGCAAACACGTCAGCGAAAGCCCAAAATGTTTCAGCCCTGAAACCGTTAATGTAGGTTGAAATGGGTTATATAATTCGTTCATATCAGAATAATACCCCGTCTCACGGGTGTTTTTTCCAAAATAATCATATCTAACCTACCCTTTCTTCCCGTTAATTTTTCCCAGCAAAAAACTTTTCCCGTTGCTCCCGCCAACGCCAAGCCTTTACTGTCAGGCTTTAACCGTGCCACTGAGTTTCAGTGGAACCGTTGCTGGCTCCGCCAGCGCCCCAGCGCCTCTTCGAACCGTGTAACAGGCGCAACGATCTTCCTATCGTCGGTTCTTATTCTACTCATCCATCCACCTGCGGAGTAATTCATGCCCCTTGGGGTCATGGTGCGCCTCGCTTTTATTCACTTTTAAACGAGGAGAAACACCATGGGTTGGCTATTTACTCAAGGCAATTCCAAGGCCGATATCATCCGTAAATTAGTCTCTAAAGAGGAAAACGACAAACGTCGTTGGGAGACGATTGCTCACTGTGTTCGTGGCAATGTGCTGTGGGCCGTGAATCAAATCACCTACAAACAGGACAACCGACAAGAGCGTTTTATTGTCTGTTACCTGCTGCGTAGTTCTAAAGACTGCGGCTGGGGATATAAGGACATGACCGAAAGCATGTTCCCTTATCAATTCTCCTGTCCACTCAAATACCTGGATATGGTGCCTGTCGCCAATGAAAAATGGCGGGCCGAAGTCCGGGATTATCATCAACGTCGTAATCGCAAAGTGCAGATCGGTCAGAAAGTCGGCCTGGTCAATGCGTCCATTCCTTGGGTGGTGATTACATCAACCAAGCCCTTATTGGGTATCTATGCCGGACTGCGTTATCGCGTGCCCCGGCGGATGTTGGGTGACGTAATCGCGGCCTAGCGCTTCAATCTTTCACAACCCTACCGGGGAGCATCTCTCCTCTGTTGGGGCGGTGTCTCTCCCGGTTGATTCATCAACTCAAAGGAGAAATACCATGGCATTAATGTTTCAGCGCCTGGCGCGAAATTTTATCAAGAACGGCTACTTTCCTACCGATGCCGATACCCTGTCGCGGGTGCTGTCTGCGCTGACCGTACCTAAGACCGGGCAGCTACGCATCCTCGATCCCTGCGCCGGTGAAGGCACGGCCCTGGCCGAATGCAAACACCATCTGGGATCAGAGAGAACCGAAGCCTTCGGCATCGAGTATGACAAAGAACGGGCCTGGCACGCCAAGCAGATTCTGGATCGTTGTATCCACGGTAATGCTCAGGACTGTGTGCTCGGCCAACGGCAATTCGGTCTATTGTGGCTCAATCCACCTTACGGTGATCTGGTGTCTGACAAAGGCAGCACTGGTGATCGCTTCGGTGGCAAAGGTCGCAAGCGATTGGAAAAGCTGTTCTACAACCTGACCGTATCGTCGTTGCAATTCAATGGTGTGATGGTGCTGATTATCCCCCGCTATACCTTTGACAAGGAGTTGGTGGGCTGGATCGGTAACCACTTTCACCGTATCGAGGTGTTCAAGGCACCGGAGCAGCAGTTCAAGCAAATTGTCCTGTTCGGTGTGCGTCGCCGCACCAAAGAGGCAAGGCATGACAGCACCGAAGCCAAAGAGCGGCTTCTGGCCATCGTCAACGGTGAAACAGAACCAGAGACGTTGCCGGAAACCTGGTCAGCGGAACCCTATGTGCTGCCTGCCTCGGTAAGTAACGATGTCAAATTCAACTATGTGAAGCTCGACAGCGATCAGTTAGCGGACGAGATCAAACGCAATCCCTGCCTATGGGATCAGTTCGATCTCAAGTTCCGCTCGCTGGCCCTGGAAACATCACGCCGACCGCTAAGGGCGATGTCCGATTGGCATCTGGCGCTTGCGCTGGCCGCCGGTCAAGTGTCTGGCGTGGTTCGATCACAGGACGGTCGTCAGTTCCTGATCAAAGGTGGTACGCATAAAGAGAAAGTCAGATCGGTGACTCAGGAGGTAGATGAGGATAATCGTCTCACTTCCACCACGGTACTGACAGACCGCTTTGTGCCCGTCATTCGCGCTATCGACTTTACCCCTGGCCCCAACTACTCGCGTGTGGTTGAGATCAAATAGGCATTTTCCATTCACCCCTGCGGGAGAACCCTTTCTCCCGCTTGGGAGCGACGGTTTCTCCCATTTACTGTCAACCAAGGAGAAACAGATGTCACAACATAAATTCACCACCATGCACGACAACGACGAGATCGTGGTCACTCTGGGATGGGATCGTCCACTTCAGGGATTTTTTATGACGATTGTTAAAAATCCAAATCCCGGCAAAACAATTGACGAACATAATCCCGTTTATCTCTTCAATTGCCTTGACCAGGATGAATCACACCCACGGGAGATCAGCGGCTTTTTGTTTGAGCTGGCACACCGGGGAATTGTCATTCCACAGCAGATGCTCAACGAGCTGTTGTCCGACAATACGGATAACATCGGTAACAAGATCGTCGATCACCGTTATGTGAACGGCGAGTACGTAAGAGAACAAATGCTATAAATCACCGCGTTCTAATTTACTTCGAGCGCATCACTTCAACCCACTACAGGGGCAGTTTCCCCTGGTGGGGCTGCCCTTTTCTTTTTTTCAATGAAAGGAGACGGCAGTCATGAATGCAGTTGCAGAAACAATCCAAATCGATGAAACCGATGTCGATGCAGAAAATCCCAATGTAATCCCGCTTTCACAGTTCGTAACCGAGTTTGGCGACGACCTGCTAACAGCGGTCTCACATCAAAATCCGCCAATCTACGACGGCATCCCCAATACCCATCGAGAGTTGGTCATGGATGGTCTCAAGCGAGATCCCTTCGATGCCCAGCGTGATGTCGTTCAGGCCGTCACCCGTTTACTGGTCGATGAAGCGGAAAAAGCCGCCATCATCAACGCAGAAATGGGTACCGGCAAGACCATGATGGCCATCGCTACGGCGGCAGTCATGTACGCAGAGGGCTACCGGCGTTCCCTGGTGATCTCGCCACCGCATTTAGTTTACAAGTGGCGGCGTGAAATCCTGGAGACAGTGCCCAATGCCCGAGTCTGGATACTCAACGGCCCGGACACCCTGTGCAAGCTGCTGCAACTCAGGGCAGCGCTTAAGTGCAGAGAGTCCGATACACCGGAGTTCTTCATTCTCGGTCGGGTGCGGATGCGCATGGGTTCCCATTGGAAACCCGCCTTTGCCGTTCGTAAGGTGCATGTTCGTGTACCTATCGAATCCGGTAACGAGCGTTCTGCAACCATCGTCGAAACCGAGGAGATGGTCAGTTGCCCCCGGTGCGGCACCATCGTCAAAGACAGCGAAGGCAATGCACTAACGCCGCTGCTGTTTAGTCATGGTTCGGTGCGTCAACAGTGGTGTGAGTGCTGTAGCGAACCGCTGTGGACGCTGGTCCGGCCCGGCAACAAGCAGAAATCCCGCCGGGAGCTGCTGGTGGATACGATGTGTCAGTTACCCACCATTGGCAAGAAGACGGCGGATCGTCTGATCGGGAGTTTTGGAGAAGAACTACTCTCCGGGATGTTGGAAGACAATCTCTACGAGTTCATCAACCTGATGGATGACGAGGGAGAACTGGTCTTTAGCGACAGGCAGGCCACGCGCATGGAACGTGCAATGGCATCACTTGAAATCTCGTTTGGGCAAGGCGGTTATCAGCCCACCGAGTTCATTAAGCGTTACCTGCCCGATGGCTACTTCGATCTTCTGATCGTCGATGAAGGTCACGAGTACAAAAACGACAACTCTGCCCAAGGCCAGGCCATGGGTGTGTTGGCCAATAAAGTACGCAAGGTGTTGCTACTGACCGGAACGCTCATGGGCGGTTATGCGGACGACCTCTTCTTTCTGCTGTGGCGAATCATGCCACGACGAATGATTGAAGATGGTTTTCGTTATAACCTCAAGAGCGGCAGCCTGGGTTCGGCGGCAATGGCGTTTATGCGCCAGCACGGCATCCTAAAAGATATCTATAAGGAGACCGACGCCAAAAATCACCGTACTGCTCGTGGTAAGAGCATTACAGTGCGAACCCAGAAAGCACCGGGCTTTGGCCCATTGGGTGTAGCCAGGTATGTTCTGCCCTTCACGGCCTTCCTGAAGCTCAAGGATATCGGTGACAATGTGTTGCCACCCTATAACGAGCACTTCACGGAAGTCGAGATGGAACCGGAACAGGCCGAACGCTACAAAGCACTGGAAGCGACCTTAACCGATGCGTTGAAAAAAGCGTTACGCAGCGGTGATAACAGCCTGTTGGGTGTGGTACTGAACTGTCTATTGGCATGGCCGGATACCTGCTTCCGCGAGGAAGTGGTGAAACATCCGCGCAGTCGTCAGTTATTGGCATTCGTACCCACCATCATAGGGAATGAACCGTCTCCCAAAGAGGCGGAGCTGATTCAACTATGCAAGGCTGAAAAGGCCCAAAGCCGTCGAGTGTTGGTATACACCACCTACACCGGCACCCGCGACACCACCTCAAGACTGAAAGGTCTTTTGGAGGCCGAAGGGTTCAAGGCTGCGGTACTACGGGCGAGTGTAGACACATGCAAACGGGAAGATTGGATCTGCGACCAGGTTGAACGCGGGGTGGATGTCATCATCACCAATCCTGAGTTGGTTAAAACCGGTCTTGATCTGTTAGACTTTCCAAGCATCGTGTTTATGCAGAGCGGCTATAACGTCTATACGTTACAACAAGCCGCTCGACGCTCATGGCGTATTGGCCAAAAGGAAGCTGTGGATGTCTATTTTCTCGGCTACAGCGGCTCGGCACAAATGGCGTGCCTGTCGTTGATGGCTAAGAAGATATCTGTCAGTCAGTCTACTTCAGGAGATATGCCTGATACGGGGTTGGATGTTTTGAACCAGGATGGTGATTCGATTGAAGTAGCTTTGGCTAAGCAGTTAATTAATTAAGTAGTTATCGTCGATACCGCCAAACTTAGGTTTGGCGGTTTTTTTAACTGCGAAAAGTGCCAAGAGCGAACATTTGATATAGGGCGGATTAGCGTTTTATTTCTTAACCCACCAAGTATTGATAACAGCCTCACATAAAAAACCGATAGTCATACACCTCATTAATGATGTCAGGAGTCTGTTTCACCACCTCGGCAAAAACCTGCGAATAGACGAGTGTGACGGGAAGAGTCTTATAAAGTGTATTGTTGTTCCAGTCTACTTTCGTCAGGGCAAGAATGCTTGAACAGGTATCGTGCCATCCTCCTGCACCAGAAAATCGACGTAGCATGATGGGAGTAGGAAGAGGTTTGAGCGCAGCTTCCTTAAACACTGGCTGATACGCACGCTGCGGATTAACACCCATCACACTACCTTGCGTCCACAGAAGACATTCTGATTCTGTTAAAGGCTGGTACAAACCACGGTCGACGGGATAACCTGCTGGTCTTAGGCCGTCCCCTTTTTTTCTTGGCCCATCTACTTTTAGGCCATACCAGTTTGTGCTCTGCACTATCTGAATGAGTTCAATCTCAGTTTTTCCGCCAAAGGCATCAAATGCCCCTTGCTTTTCTTCCTCCGTGAAATGCGTTGTCTTATGAATGAATATTTTCCGCGGCATTCGTCCATTGTGACCGTTCTGGTAAAGATGCAAGCTCTTAGAAAGAACAGACTGCATTTCCTGATAACTGAGATACGGATTACCTTTCCTATCCGTTGTAAATTCACGCGTATCGTAGGCAATAAATTCAAATCCGGTACCATCAGGATCGAAGACCTGACTGCAACAAGTCGTATACTCATGTCCATCTGCATGTTTCTTTATAGCGTAGCTCAAGCCAATATAGGCTTCATCCTTGTCCCAATCCGCAAGCTTCCATGGAGTTCCGCCTGCCTTAGCATAAAGTGCAACACTTATGCCCCACATAACATTGGCACGGCACGGTCGTGCAAAAGCGGTATCGTTAACGATCTGTATGGGTAGATTAAGCGGAGCCACCTTTGCTTTGATCTTATCGTGAAGATTGAATCCCTCGTACTCGAAACTTTTCTTCCAGCTTGATGGTAAATAAATAAGCAATACATCAAAGGCACTTTTTTGTCTGAGCAACCCCGCAATGCTTTGTAAAAGCATATTCACAAGTGCGCCTCCATTGCCAGAAACTGCCAGAGCATCACACTCTTTCGACGTGGGACATTTCAGAGCATCAGTCGGTGCGACAAGTGGAATGCGAAACACATTCTGGAAACCCCCATAGTCCACATAGTAATTCTTCGCCTCCTTAGGAACGGCACGCCCTTGTAGTTCGGCGACAATACCATTGATCTTGCTCATGTATTGTTCAGGAGCCAGATAGGCAAGTCTAACCTGACTGGGCAGCCCTAGTGCCGCACTGTAAGGTCCGTATGTCGAGAGACCGCGAAGGGGATGCGTATCAATATTGTTTCCCTGAAACAAAAGGCGCGGCTCTGGCAAAATTGCGTGTGCCGGTAAGACTGAAGGATTACCGGCCATCAACACCTCCGCCGCTATAGGCTGTACGTGTCCCAATATCAAAAACTCCGCCAAACTCAACACCAGGAAAACAGGTAACCTTTACAGTGCCACCCTCACCGACTGAACCCAGCAAAATACCTATCCATGCATCTAAAAGGTCATAAGATTTGTTGTTATAACGCTTGAGGCGGCGGCTGCGAAGAAAAGCCACTGCTTCCTGACGCTTTGCAAGCGGTTTGATCCATATATCCGGTCTAAGCATCACCCAAAGCTTTCCACCTCGCTCTTCCAACCTAATCGACACTGCCTCAGCCCAGATAACATCCCTTTGTCCCGGCACATTGCCAGTAATAACTCCCGGAGCACCGTTGAACCCCAGCACATTACGCAGTGGCAAAAACATGTCATCCTTTTCGGCATCACTCCGTACAACAGCATAGTATGTTTTATTCTTGCTACGCCTAAGAAAGAGCGGTTTATCTCGGCAAAATGCAGTAGCAAGCGCTTCTTCAAAGAATGATTTAACAAAAGTAGAAGTTGCAACGCTTTGCACTGCATCACCAAATTCATAAGATTGTATGGAAGCGCCCTTATCCTTTGGAAAAATCTTGTCTATCTCTTGCGTATCTCCCCAGAAGAGCACCCTGTCCGTATAGGTCAGAATCGCATTTGGCGATTTCTCTATCTTTTTTTTCGTAAGCTCGTGAAATGTGATGGCATCAGCAAGGTTTACCGAACCGCACAGGACTGGCGGCGCAATCACCGGCAAGGCGTTTGTGCGCAGAATTGGGTACTGTTTGCCCGGCGCGGGCAAAGGAATAGCTACAGATTTCACGCTTGCTGTTCGCACTTTGGCGTCAATTTCTCGTGGCTTTCCTTCCACCTGCCTCCATATCTTTGACAGCATCTCATCGAAGGTTCCCATTTCCACTAAAGAAGCACTCACCCCTTTGCTATGTGCGTATGAGATCAAATCCCTGACTGAATCTGCCACACTGGGAAGCTTAGTAACTGTCCAGAATAGACCATGCGGAAAAGCGTTGTTCTGATCCAGAGCACAGCGAAACATGGCTATGACATTTTCATCCCGCCCACTGTAGCCCGATACAACAAGCCCATAACGCGTTGCTGCAGCAAGAAAGCATTTCTGTATTTCTAAGTCATTGCTGAGCAAATCCTCTTCAAGATTCTTGATACTCTTATAACGAAAATCGCCATGAATTTTGGCATATAAGGGAAACTGTTCTACATTCAGAGCTGCCAGAGCTGCATATGACCCTTCAAGATGGAAAGCAGACAGATTCTTGCCACTTACAGCTGCATAGGCGGTTTCGAGCACATCATCGAAGTTGGTGCTAAAAATAATTCTTGCTAGGCCCATCTCAAGCAACGCCGCCAAAGCACGGTTACCTACATTCAAAGAGACTTTATCGCTGGACAGGGCCTCACAAATATATTTTTGCTGAGAGGCATAATCATCCCCGAAGATCAAACCAAAATAAAAAGAGTACTCTTCAGCGCTCCATAGGGCTGGAAAGCCCTTACTATCCATGTAGGCCTGAATCTTTTGCTTAATGGAGTTATTGTTGATGTCATGGGACTGTAATTCCTGATTTTCGTGAAGGCAGTAGTATCGATGCTTCAAGTCCCAGATTATATCGAGCGCAGCCGGCAATCCGGCTGTGCGCGAAGTCCCTGCGCCCAGAAACCACATCATATGTGGCGCGTTCTGAAGATAGAGCTGAAGAAATTCACTATCTGATATTAAATGGTCAGCAGCCAACTATCTTTCTCACCTCAAATGCAATTCATAAATAGGACACATTATTCCCAACGTCCGTAGGGTTCTCATCCATCCACAACCACTACCCTCCAAGCATCCGCTTCCTCTCCTCAGTAAACTCCCACCACTTTTTCGGTGGCCCACCTTCCATATACCGAACCGTTGAGATAAACACATCCAAGACACAAGGATCATGTCTCTCATGCGTTACCTCACATAGCTTTTCAAATAATTGATACGGGTCTCTCCCAATCTGGTCAGCAGGGTGTTGGATGCCAAGCAGGAGAAGGTCTCCTTCCATCGCTTTGCCGATGTTGGGAATGTCGGTTAGCCGTTCGAGCGCCCCCCTACTCTTCAACGACATATTTGCCTATGAAATATTAGCAACAACTTATGACCCCGGTTTTTATTATCAATCACCCAATATATACAGGTTTATCCAGAGAAAATAGCATTGAAATGTGAACCCTAGGGGAAAGTTAGTCGGGGAGTTAAACGCTTGCACGCGCATTAAGATTAGGTGCGTTAGGAATTCAATAGCGGAGCCCACTTCACGATATGGTTTTCAACTCACTAAAACACCAATTTGATTCTCTGCTGTTGAAAGATCCTGGTGGAATACCAATCAAAATAGTTAGGTATTTTAAAAGCTTACGCCCCGCTCCTATTTCCACATATTTAATAAGCGTAATAACATCTTTGACTCGTCCGGCTGTTTTTCACTGTTGTCCAACCGGCATGAATGCAGCCGATTTTCTTTATTACCTCATTAACCATGGGCAAGGGGGCCAATGCATATGAGTTTGGATACAGATTTTTCCAGTATTAACTATCAGTACTTGCTGAAAGTACGAGACATCGCAAAACAGGAGCCAGATCTAGTGGTAGCCCTTCTGGGGATTCCAAAAGAACTGGTCGAGCCATTAGCGCAAACATCCGCACCCGCGCTTGCTGCGCTGGCACATATAAATAAACCTCTGATTACGCTTCGCGCTGAGACATGGTGGTGGGACAGGTTTCTCAAGGCCATCAATGATGGCAGGCAGGAAGAGATCGATGCCGTTATCGAACACGCCAGCTTTGTCGCCACCTCTCCGATGGGAGGGATGGAATGATGAGGACTGGACTTTCACTTTTGGATACCGCCCGCTATATCCCCACCGTTCCTGAATGCCGTACTCGACAGAACTGTTATTCATGCCCGGTTGAGCCCTGCTCCCATGCAGTGCGAACACATGAAGCCGTCAGGTTGATCCAGGCTGGGGCGAGAACAACCCTTGTGTACCAACTGACCGAGCTACCCAAGAAATATGTCAAACGACTTTATGTACAGCTGATTGGCCAGCCATCACCACGTGGCATGACGCCTTTCACCGATGCCTGGTTCCGGGAGAGCGAGCAACGCATGTTGCATGCAGCGACCGTCTGGCGCATTTACAGATTGGTCGAGTCTAGTGGGCGCAGCAAGGCAAGAACGCTGTTGGATGTATATGACCTGTATCTCTATTGCGTTAACAAGCCATTGCTGGACATCACCCGCATTGTCGCAGTGCTGAAACTGGTCACGATGGCGGTATGGGAGGCGCAATGTTGCGATCACTGCCAAAAGCTTTATCTCACACCGGTAGATGAAAACCTTGGCAGTAGCTGTCCTGGTTGCCGGATATACCACCGTTTCCGCTGTTCTGAGTGTGGCGCGGCATTGACGATCTACACCCTTGGTCGCCCGCGACAAAACTGTCCTAGCTGTACGGCTCAGCACAAAAGGTAGATGAAGGTTTGAAGGATAAGCAGACATGGATGTTTTTGTTTTGTCGCATCTCTGGTCATAGGAGATGCGACAGCGCAACGGCACCGCAAGCAAGCAGGAGAATAATGTGACGCTCAAAATCACTGTGATGAGCACCAAAGGTGGTGTTGGCAAGACGACGCAAACCGCCAACCTCGGCGGCATTCTCGCCGACCTTGGCCAACGGGTGTTGCTGGTGGATGCGGATGTGCAGCCCACACTCTCCAGCTATTTCGAGCTGAAGCAGCAGGCACCCTATGGCCTA
>Ga0316209_1000924_pt1 | contig 38279 bp, 34 predicted proteins | sample 6monopyrite_MG_FD_204945 | JGI IMG/M metagenome (GOLD analysis project Ga0316209, IMG submission 204945) | Microbial mat bacterial communities from mineral coupon in-situ incubated in ocean water Damariscotta River, Maine, United States -... | ecosystem: Environmental > Aquatic > Marine >...
CTGATACATTACGAATGTATCCATGATTCGGGTTGCGTTTTTCAAAATCCTGGTGATAGGCTTCACCTAACCAAAACTTCTGAAATGGGAGTACCTGTGCAGCTACGTTGCCAGCTCCATGGATTTTTTCTTGCTCAGCTACTTTCTCATCAATAATCTTTTTTTGTTCATCGTTCTGATAAAAGATAATCGAGCGGTATTGGCTGCCTCTGTCAGGTCCTTGTCCATTTACCTGAGTCACGTTTTGCGACCCAAAATAAACATCTACCAAGTCACTAAAAGAAACAACAGATGCATCGTAAATAATTTCGACTGCTTCGGCATGTCCAGTTAAGCCTGTATTGCTGGCCTCATAGGTCGGGTTGTCGGTGTGTCCTCCACTGTACCCAGAAATAGACTCTTTTACACCTTTAACACTTTCATAAACCGCTTCTACACACCAAAAACATCCGCTAGCGAAATAGGCGCGATCCAATCCATCTTGAGTAGGTACGACTATTGGGGTTTGTTCACTTTGAGCCTTGGCCTCCGCTTTTTTATAAGATTCATTTGATTGACAAGCACCTTGCAATGTTAAAAGGGCAAATGACCATGTAATAAAGAGGTATTTTTTCATTGTTTAAACATTTGATAGCTAAGTCGGTTTACGAAAGAAACCTTTCAGGTCAAGATACAAAAAAAGCCCTCACAAGTTTGTGAAGGCTTTGTTATTGTTCGTAATAAATATGTACTACTTTACTTTGTCGAAAAGCGATTGCATTTTCTCTTGTTCTTCTTGCGCTAAGGCAGGATCTACCAAGATACGTCCACTGTGCTCATCGGTAATAATTTTTTTGCGAGAAGCAATTTCCATTTGTACTTGCGGAGGTATCGTAAAGAAAGATCCTCCAGAAGCACCGCGTTCTACTGCTACTACTGCTAATCCATTTTTCACATTACCGCGAATTCGCTTATAAGCACCGACCAAACGTTCTTCGATTTTCTTTTCGAATTTTAAAGACTCGTTTAACAAAGCTTGTTCTTCCTTTTCGGTTTCTGCAAGGATTTCGTCTAGTTCGTTTTTCTTATGCTTTAAGTGTTCTTCACGAGCAGTTAAACGGTCTTTCGTTTCTACGATCACTTCTTTCTTCTGCTCAATCTGCGCTTTGAACTCTTTAATGTGTTTTTCGGCTAATTGAATTTCCAATTCTTGGAATTCAACTTCTTTGGTCAACGAATTGTATTCGCGATTATTTCGAACATTGTCTTGTTGCGCAGTATACTTTTTGATAAGCGTTTTAGACTCTTCGATCTGGTTTTTCTTTTCCTTAATATTATCTTCAATAACCTCTAGATCTGCGTTCAATTTCTCCATACGCGTATTCATTCCAGCTACTTCGTCTTCAAGGTCTTCTACCTCCAGTGGTAACTCTCCACGTACGTTTCTTATTTCATCCACGCGCGAATCGATTAATTGTAAATCGTATAGCGCTCTTAGCTTCTCTTCTACAGTGGTTTCGGTTTTTTTTGCCATATACTAAAAATAGGTAATAGGATTGGTGTTGACTTCTGATAAAACGACTGCAAAATTAGTGATTTTTTTGTTAAGCTCTGCAACTAAAAGCTCTTTTGTGTACTGTTCGCTTTCATAATGACCAATATCTGCCAATAACATCTTGCCTTCTGCGCTAAAAAAGTCATGATATTTTAAGTCTGCTGTCATAAATACATCTGCTCCTGCTGCTTTTGCTGCAGAGATGGCAAAACTTCCACTGCCACCCAAAACGGCAACTCGTTTTATCGATTTATTCAAAAGTGGGGAATGTCGTATGCATCCCGTTTTAAAGGTGTCTTTTACGCGTTGTAAAAACTCCTTTTCATTGATGTCGTTGGTAAATTCACCTATCATTCCCATTCCGATGTGCTGATTGGTGTTGTTTAAGGTAGTTACTTCATAGGCAACTTCTTCATAGGGATGATGTTCATGTAGTGCTTTAAGAATGCCAGATTCTAGATGCTTTTGAAAAGTAATTCCAATTTGAACTTCTGCCTCGAAATGAAGACTGCCTTTAGTGCCTTTAGTGGGCTGACTCGCTTCATTGCCTTGAAAACTACCCATCCCAGCATTGTTAAAACTGCAATTGTTATAATTTCCAATAGAACCAGCGCCTGCTTTAAAAAGTCCATTTCTAACTTTTTCTGCCGCCTCTGCGGGTACAAACGTGACAAGTTTATTGATTGTGCCTGCTTGGGGAATTAGGATTTGTCTTTGTTGTAATCCTAGTTTTTCACAGATCATATTATTTACACCTTTCCAAGCATTATCTAGCGCTGTATGAATTGCAAAAATTGCAATGTCATTTTTAATCGCTTTTTGAACAACGCGTTCCACATAAGTTGCTCCTGTAATTTTTTTTAATCCACTAAATATAATGGGATGAAAACTAACGATAAGGTTACAGTTGTTTGAAATGGCTTCATCTACCACAGACTCTAATGTGTCTAGTGTTACCAGAACTCCAGAGACTTTCATTTGAGAATCGCCAACCAATAATCCTGTATTGTCAAAATCTTCTGAATAGGATAGTGGAGCAATTTCTTCGAGTAACGCAATGACGTCTTTTACTTGCATGCTGCTAATTTGAAGTAAATATACTTTTTCTGATTCAATTCGTTTTTATATTTTGAAATTCTTGTCTTCATCAGAATTTGCTACTTTCGCTGTATGAAGGTTCTCCGTAGGTTATTACTTCCATTTTCGATTCTTTACAGTTTGGTGACAGCGGTACGAAATCGTTTGTACGACAGCGGCCGTTGGAAAAGTGAAAAATATGAATTGCCCGTAATTTGTGTGGGTAACTTGTCGATGGGTGGAACCGGAAAATCTCCAATGATTGAATATCTGCTCGAATTTTTGCTAACGCGCTACAAGGTGTCAACTTTAAGTAGAGGATACAAACGAAAGACAAAAGGCTATAAAGAGGTGCTCACGTCGAGTACTGCCGAAGAAGTTGGGGATGAGCCGTTACAATTTAAAAAGAAATATCCTAAGGCCACGGTTGCCGTTTGTGCAGATCGTAGAGAAGGGATTGCAAATTTGAAAAAAGACGCAGATATCATTTTGCTGGATGATGCTTTTCAACATCGTAAGGTTCGACCATCGTTCTCCATCGTATTAACGCCATTTGATGACTTGTTTATAGACGATTTTGTAGTTCCTGCTGGGAATTTGAGAGAATCGCGAAGTGGAATGAAACGAGCCGATATCATTGTCGTAACCAAATGTCCTTCTAATGTTCCTTATGCTAAGATGCAAGAAATCGAATTTAGAATGCCGTTAAAGTCACATCAGAAATTGTATTTTTCATCAATTGGTTACAGTCAGCATATTTATAATGTCTCAGAATCACAATCTTTAGATTACCTGGCTGACAAACCATTTACCTTGGTGACAGGTATTGCTAATCCTACGCCTTTGCTTAGATTTTTAAAAGATAGAGGTTGTACATTCACGCATCGAAAATTCGCAGATCATCATCATTTTTCTGAAAAGGAGATTACATCGTTACAAGAGGAGGAGTTAATTCTTACTACCGAAAAAGACTACATGCGCTTGCAACCGAAGTTGAATAAATTCGCGTTGTACTATCTGCCTATTACCACACAGATTCTAAAAGATCAAGATTCATTTTTTAAGGAGACTATTTTAAAGCACGTAGAACGCTATGCTTAAATTGGAATTTTAGAATTTTCGAGCGTTCGGTAAATCTTCTCGAAGAATTCTTCTGTTTTAAACGGCTTTGGGATTATTTCATTAAATCCAGCTTTGTAGAAGTCGTCTAGATTTTCGTCAATGGTTACAGCGGTTAAAGCAATAATAGGAAGCTGAGAATCAAATTGACGAACCTTTTGAGTGGCTTCAATTCCACTAATACCTGGCATGTGGATATCCATTAAAATAACATCGTAGGTATGCTCCTTAATGAGTGCAATGGCATCCATACCATTATCTGCCACCATACAATTCATTTTGTTTTTCTCAAGTATTTTTCGCGTAATCATTTGGTTGATTTTGTTGTCTTCAACCACCAATACGTTTCTGTTTTCTAATACAGAATAATCTACCTGAACCACAGGAATCTGCGGATTCTTATCTTCACGTAATTCTTCTGCAATGTCAAATCGGATATCGAACCAAAACTTAGATCCTTTGCCTAACTGACTTTCTAAATGAATTCTACTTCCCATTAATTCTAGGAGGTTTTTTACAATAGACAGTCCAAGACCTGTTCCACCAAATTTTCGATTAATTTGAAGCGAGGCCTGTGAGAAAGTTTCGAAAATACTTTTTTGCTTTTTCTTTGAAATCCCAACACCATTATCTTCAATTTCGAAATGCAAGGTCACTTTTTCATTGTGTTGGTCAAGACGTTTTACTCTAACCGAAACATCCCCATTTTGAGTAAATTTCACCGAGTTCCCAACTAAATTGATCAAAATTTGAGATAATTTTAGCGGATCCCCAACCAGCTTTTCTGGTATGGATTCATCAAATTCGAAATGTAAATTGTTTCGCCTGTCTTCAGCAGATTTTTTAAGTGCTACCAACACATCACTGATACGTTTTTTGAGTCCAAACGTAGTTTTTTCAACTTCTACTTTATTGGCTTCAAGTTTGTTGAGATCAAGAATATTATTAATCAAAGACAAAAGATATTCTCCCGAAAATTTTAACGAGTTTAGGTGTTCTTTTTGATCTGGCTTTGGGTTTTCTTCTAACAAAAGATGCGTAAGTCCGGTTACCGCATACAAAGGAGTTCGAAGTTCGTGCGTGATGGTTGACAAAAACTGTGCTTTTGCCAATGAAGCTTTTTCTGCCTTCTCTTTCGCTAATTGAAGTTCGGTGTTTTTGTCTTGCAATAAGTCGTTAGCTTTAGCTCTCAAGTTGTTGTTCTTATAAAGTGAGAGTGTGAGAAGAGATAAAATAACAATAAGGGCAATACTCAATCCCGTAGTCATTTTACCAAAGTTGATGGACTTTTGCTTTTTGTCTAGTTCTGTATTTTTAGCGGCGATAATTTCGTTGAGATCCCCAATGTTAGATTCGGCATCTACACCTTTGGATATGGCTCCTAAATAAACCTGAAATAATGAATCATTCTTGGATTCATATTTGGTTAAGTACTCTTCTGCAGAACTAAATTTGTTTTCCTTAAGAGCTATGCGACTTGTAATTCGATAGCTTTCAATCTCTAGTTTTGTAAAGTTTTTTCCTTCGAGTAAACGCTTTGCATTATCAAGTGCTGTACGAGCGTGTTGAAGCGTATTTGGAGCGGCTCCATCTTCTAGTTGAAGATAAGCTTCCGCCTTTTCTAGGTATGCGAAGGTCAATTGATAATTAGAATCAAACTTCTCTAAAAGCGGAATCGCTGCATCGAAGTAATTAATCGCACTGGTGTAATTACCTCGTTTAAGTTCTAAAGATCCGAACGTAAAAATTACATCGGCCTGTCCTAACTCATCATTTTGCTTTATAAAGTACGAATTGGCTTGTTTGGCATACGACTCAGCCTCGGTAAAATGAAATCTATTGGTATTGATAAGCGCTAATAAGTTGTAGGACTGTGCCAACAAGTCCTCCTGTCCAGTTTCGAGAAAGATTTCAACGGCTCGTTCGGTTTCTGCCGCTGCTTTATCATAATTTTGTAGGAAGTAATACAAGTTCCCGATTCGAAGTTTAATATCACCTTTAAGACGAACTTCTTTGCCCTCGGACATCAGGCTATTCGCTTTGGTTAGCTTGATAATGGCTTCATCAAAGTTCTGCGAACGTAAAGCTTGAAAAGACTCATCCTGATACTTTTTTACAAGCACCAGTGTATCCTGAGCTTTCTGTTGGGAAAACCCCATAAAAAAGACCAGCAAAAATAAGCAGCTAGCAGTAAATTGGTTACGTATCTGTTGAAAAAGCCTCATTGCATTTTTGCACTTCGCCGATAAATATAGTTATTTCCTCGATATTTTGAGGATTAAATCAATAATTCTTGAAGAATAGCCTACTTCATTATCGTACCATCCAATGATTTTGACCATCTTTCCGATAACCGATGTCATACCAGCATCGAAAATACATGAATGCGGATTTCCAACAATATCAATAGACACAATTGGATCTTCGGTATACTGAAGAATATTTTTTAGCGAAGATTCTGAGGCTGCTTTGAAAGCCCTATTTACCTCGTCTATGTCCACTTCTTTTCGAACATTAAACGTAATATCACACAAGGATCCATTGGGAACAGGTACTCTTATTCCACATCCACCAATAACGGCGGCAAGTTCGGGAAATATTTTGGTAAGTGCTTTTGCGGCTCCCGTGGTTGTTGGAACGATAGATTGACCAGCGGCACGAGCTCTTCGTAGGTCTCGATGTGGTTGATCGTGTAAGCTTTGATCTGTAGTGTACGAATGTATGGTTGTTATATACGCTTGTTCTATACCACAAAGCTCATTAATTACCTTCAAAAGTGGCGCAGCATTATTGGTTGTACAAGAAGCATTAGAAAGAATTCGATCTTCATGGTCTATGGTTGCATCATTTACACCTAAAACAATCGTTTTAATTGACTCATCAATAGCAGGGACCGATAAAATAACTTTGCCTGCACCATTTTCTAGGTGGTGTTTTAGTTGAAATCGTTCTTTGAATTTCCCTGTGCATTCTACTACAATGTCTAATTGAGGCCAGCGAATAGCTTCTATATCCTTTACTGAGCTAAATGCAATGTGTTTGTCGCCAACTATCAGATGCGTATCCGAATACGATACATCTTCTTTTAAAACCCCGTGAATGCTATCGTATTTTAATAAATGACTCAGCGTTTTTGAGTCCGAAATATCATTAATAGCAACAACTTCTATTCCCGGATGATCTAATACGAGTCTAAAAAAGGTTCTTCCTATGCGGCCAAAACCATTGATCCCAATTTTAATAGGAGTCCCCATGATTTAGGTAAGATGTTTTTGGGCTTTGTAAGAAGAACGAACCAAGGCACCGCTTTCCACATGACGGAATCCCATTTCGAGTCCGATTTTTTCGTACTTTTTAAATTGTTCTGGCGTTATAAATTCCTTTACCGGAAGATGTTTTTTAGAGGGTTGTAGATATTGACCTATGGTAATTATATCTAGACCTACGTTGCGAAGATCCTGCATGGTTTCTAATACTTCCTCTTCAGTTTCCCCAAGACCAAGCATAATACCACTTTTAGTACGTTTAATTCCTTCTTGTTTTAAATAGCGCAATACTTCTAGACTTCGTTCGTATTTTGCCTGTATCCGAACTTCTCGTGTTAGTCGTTTTACGGTCTCCATATTATGTGAAACTACTTCGGGAGCCACTTTAATGATGCGATCTATATTTCGAGTTTCTCCTTGAAAATCTGGAATAAGGGTTTCTAAGGTAGTTTCTGGATTCATTCGGCGGATGGCTTGAACTGTTTCTGCCCAAATGATAGACCCCATGTCTTTTAAGTCATCTCGGTCTACTGAAGTGACAACAGCATGCTTAATCCCCATCAATTTGATAGATCGAGCTACTTTTTCAGGTTCATCCCAATCTACCGTTTCCGGTCTTCCCGTTTTTACACCGCAAAACCCACAAGATCGTGTGCAAACATTTCCTAAAATCATAAAGGTTGCAGTTCCTTCAGTCCAACACTCCCCCATATTAGGACAACTTCCTGAAGTGCAAATTGTATGAAGGTCGTATTTGTCTACCAAACCACGTAATGCCGTATATTTCTTTCCAGTGGGAAGTTTTACACGAAGCCATTTTGGTTTAGGAGTGTGTTGTTTAGTAGGCGCAGTTTGTGTTTCCATAGCGTATACAAAGATACTACTTAATCCCAAATTCGGCAATGATCAAAACAATGTCATTACATACCAAATACTAAAGCCAATTAAGATGAAAATACTGCATATGCTAAACATTTGCATTGCAGGTCCAGGGCGTGCCGAATCTGGAGTTTGCTTGCTTCGGATGACTAAAAAATTTAAAATTGCATAGAAAGGAGCCGTAAGAAATGATAGTACGGTTGCGATTTTTATAAGCAATCCCATTTCAGAAATAAAGAAAAAGAAAATTGATAAGGTGCCGGCAACTAAAACCAAAAGCCAAATTAAATACCCACGAGCGATGGGTTTATTTAATATAATTTCGGACGTTTTGTGCATTACTCTTGGCGAGGCGTCTAAGGTAGTTAGGGTAGTGCTAAACATGGTTGTCAATGCTGCAACGCCAATAATTATTTTCGCCCAATCTCCTAGGCTACTTGTGTACATATGAATTAACTGATTGGCAAATGTAGTTCCGTTAGAAGAAAAACTTTCTCCCGAATTAAACATGACGAGTGCGCCAAGTGCGACAAACCCAACACCTAATATAATAGTAGCTCCGTATCCAACATTAAAATCAAAAAGTGATTGTTTGGTCTCTAGTGTTGGGTCAATTTTTTTCTTTTCTACGGTCCAAATCGAATGCCAGATGGAGATATCTAAAGGGGCTGGCATCCAGCCCATAAATGCAATTAAGAAAGCTATAGAAGCTGCATTGGTAGGGAAATCTTGAGCTAGAGATATGGAGGGAGCATTTTTGGTTGCAAATAATACGGCTACAACGGTACTAATGGTGAGGGAAATAACAATCACTTTCATAACCTTATCTAAGAGCTTGTATTTTCCAATAATCAGTATTGCAAAACACACCGCAGTAATAATTGCTGTCCAGATTACAGATGAAGCTCCGCCAAATAAAGAAGAGGCAATCCCGGCTGTAACAATAGTTACCGCCGTTTGTATGGTGAACATGGTAGCAAAGGTGAGAACAAAATAAGCCAGTAAAACGCCTTTTCCGAGCTTTGCATATCCTTCTAATAAACTTTCTCCAGTCGCGCTTGCATATCGTGGACCGAATTGAAAAAAGGGATATTTTACAATATTAATGAGGATAAGCGCCCATAAGAGCGCAAATCCGAAATCAGCTCCCGCTCGAGTAGATTGAACAAGATGAGATACACCAATAGCGGCTCCGGCAAATAAAAACCCAGGGCCTAATTTTTTTAGAGAAATTTTCACTTCTTATTCGATTGGTTAATGATGTCGGCCAAGAGATTTCTTGCACGAAGAAGTCGGATTTTCACATTATTAAGAGGCTCTTCAAGGGTTTCAGATATTTCATTATAGCTCATTTCCTGGAAATACCTCAGATTTATTATTTCTTGGTAATGTGGTTTTAAGCGTTTTATGTGTCTTAGTAATTGTGCTAAATTTTGTTCAGTAATTAACTTATCTTCTGGAGAAGGTGCCTGGTCTGCAATTTTTTGCACCTGTTCATGCGTTGCATCGGTAGTTTGAGAACGAATAGAAGCCTTCTTTTTTCGACTTTTATCTATCTGAATATTTTTTGAAATGGTTATTAACCACGTCCCGAAGGTGTACTTTTCATTAAAGGTGTCAATTTTATCAAACGCTTTTGAAAAGGTTTCAATGGTGATATCTTCTGCTTCATATTCATCATTAACTCGCTTTAATTGAAAGCCATAGACATCATTCCAGAAGTGATGTAGCAAAAAATTGAAAGCACTTTGCTTTCCTTGCTTGGCTTCTTGCACATGTATAAGAATACGTTTCTTTGTTATTTCCACCTAGAAGGTTTTGAAATAGAATTGGAAATAAAGATAGCTAATTGCGCGCACACTAAAAATAATTCGTAAAAAGGAATAAAAGGAATAAGCGATTGTTCTTTTAGATTTTTTGCCGCGAAACCAACAAAAATATACTGTAGTAAAAATCGTAAAATAATAAGTGCGATTGGTAATTTCCAGTCTACAATAAATGGAATACTCAAGGCGCCTAGCCAGAATAAGAACACAACTAGATAATAACCGCCAAGCAAATATTGATGCTTTGGTTTATAGAACTTGGCGGTTGTGAGGTGTCTTCTTTTTTGTAAAAACCATTCGCTAAATCGCTCCTTAGGTTTCGAATAGGTAAAACTGTCTTCCGAAAAGCATATAGCTACATTATCTCTAGTTGCAGCTTCATTTACGAATAAATCATCATCGCCTGAAGCAATTCGCATATGATTCATAAATCCTTTTTGGCCATAGTATAAAGAACTTGTGTAACCTAAATTTCTGCCTACCCCCATATAAGGTTTTTTAGCTAAGGCATAAGAGAAATACTGAAGAGCGGTCATTAAGGTTTCGAAACGAATAATTTTATTGAGAAACCCTTTGCGTTTCTGATAAGCGCCGTATCCTAAAATAAGTTGCTTTTCTTCTGTAAATTGGTTAGCCATTTCTTGAATCCAACGATCTGATGAGGGGACGCAATCGGCATCTGTAAAAAGCATGTGTTTGTTGATAGCTCTTTTAATCCCAAGTGTTAATGCGTATTTTTTGTTTCCCCAAAAGGCTTCATTGTTTTCTACATTTACCGTATGAACTCTACCATCTTGAGCCGCGAATCGTTCCATTATTTCTAATGTATTGTCTTTTGATGCATCATTAATTAAAATGAGTTCAAAATTGGGATAGCTTTGTGCTAATAGAACCGGAATGTTTTTTTCTAAATTTTCGGCTTCATTTTTTGCGCAGACGAGCACCGATATCGGGATGGATGTATTCTTTTTAGCTACAGGTGATTCAACGAAGGAGAACTTAGCGAACAATAAGTAATATCCACAGTTGCAAAGTACGACAATGGCGAAAATGGAAAGAAGCACCATTAGCCTATGACCTTATTTAGTGTGATTGGTTTCAGAACAAGAGTCGAACTGATCCGGTGTTTTACCACAAAAGCCACATGCTTCACCATTCTTATTTAAAAAAGGACTTTGGCTAGCACAAGTACCTGCAAACTCACCGTCTTTCTTTGCCCAAATCTTGATAGCAATACCAGCAACAGCGAGTAATAATAAAACGAGCGTGATAAGTATTAATCCCATGCAAATAATTTATACCGCAAAAATACAATGTTTCTGGCTTAATTATGGGTATTTTGGTTATTTTTAACCACAAATTCAATTTTCAAAAACCAAATATAATATGTATAAAATAGTTTGCTCCTTTGCGCTTGTAATGTTTCTTTTTTCTTGTAAAAATGACACTAAATCACCCGAAGCGGGTGTTGCTCCTGAAAAGAAAGAATTAACGGAGTCGGATAAGCGTCAAGTTAATAGCGTGATGACAAAGACAATGATGACTGGGGATTTGAGTAAATTCTCGAGTATTTTAGTAACTGCCGAAATGGTTGAAAAACTATCTAAAGGCAAAGGGCCTTATACTGTTTTCGCACCGAGTAATGGAGCCTGGGATAACCTTCCTGAAGAAGATTTTAACGCATTGTTATCGCAGGACAATAGAGCGGCCTTAAAAGAGGTAATTAATAATCATATTGTTGATGAGAACATGGATTCTGCTACCTTGGTGCAAACCATCAAGAAGAAGGGGAGTTATCGAATGAAAACTCTAGGCGGAATAGAATTAAAAGCATCTATGCAGGGTGATAGTATAATGATTACCGGTCCAGGAGGTGTTGTGTCTGCTGTTGGTAATAGCGATATAATGGCAGGAAATGGTGTAGTACACGTTCTAGATAAAGTATTACTAGCTCCTAAACAGGATAACTAAATCACATTTACTTCGGGAGTAAGTGTAATATCAAATTGCACTTTTACCTCTTTCTGAATACGCATTGCAAGGTTCCATATTTCGGAACCTTTTGCGTTTCCATGATTTACTAAAACCAATGCTTGTTTTTCATGTACGCCTGCATCGCCAAATCGTTTCCCTTTAAATCCGGCTTGCTCAATGAGCCAACCTGCGGGAATTTTATAAGCATCCTCTGTGACTTTATAAAAAGGCGCGTCTGGAAAATTTGAAGTAAATCGAGCAAATTCGTTGGCATCTACCACAGGATTTTTAAAAAAACTACCGCTGTTTCCAATCTCAGTTGGATCGGGCAATTTCGATTGTCTAATGGCAATAACAGCTTTAGAAATATCTCCAATGGACGGCGTGTCTAAAACTCCTTCTATTTCCAACTGTTGCCTGATGGCTCCATACGAAATACTCTTTTTGTGATTTCGTTTACTCAGTCGGAGACAAACCTTTGTAATGATATACTTTCCTTTCGCTTCATTTTTAAAGATAGAGTTCCTATATCCAAACTGACAATCTTCCTTATTGAATGTTAATAGCTTTTCTGTGTCAATCTCGATAGCTTCACAATGCCAAAAAACCTGCTCAAGTTCAACGCCATAAGCACCAATATTTTGAATAGGAGCAGTCCCCATATTCCCAGGAATTAGCGATAAATTTTCTATGCCGCCATAGCCATGATCAATACAGTAAAGAACAAATTCATGCCAGTTCTCACCCGCCATGGCCTCGATATAGATATGGTCATCGGTTTCTTTATAAATTGATATACCTTTTATATTAATGTGGACTACTAACGCTTCAATATCTTTTGTTAGTAGCATATTGCTTCCACCGCCTAGAATAAATAAGGATTCATTTTTTGCCTCGCGAAGAAGCTCTTTTAGATCTGCAACCGAACTAATAGACGTAAATCGTTCTGCTTTACAATCAATGCCAAATGTATTGTAATCTCGTAACGATTTATGTTTTTCTATCTGCATTATCCAGGATATTGTTCTAAGGCTACTTTTAAGATATTTACCGCCTTAACAAGACTTTCTTCATTTAAAACATAGGCTATTCGCACTTGATTTTTACCAACTCCAGGACTGGAGTAAAAACCAGCAGCAGGAGCTACCATGATCGTTTCTCCGTTAAGATCGAAGCTTTCTAACAACCATTGAGCAAATGCATCACTATCGGATACCGGTAGTTGTACAATACAATAAAATGCACCTTTTGGAACACCAACGGTAACACCGGGAATTTTACGCAATTCATCAATTAACGTATCTCTTCTTTGCTTGTATTCAGAAATAACTTCGTCAAAATAGCTCTGCGGAGTATCTAATGCTGCTTCGCTGGCAATTTGCGCAAACGTAGGCGGACTTAATCTTGCTTGCGCAAATTTTAAGGCCGTTTGAATGACGTTTTTATTTTTTGAAACCAGACATCCAATACGAGCACCACACATGCTATAACGTTTGGATACCGAATCTATAATAATAGCATGTTCGTCTAATCCTTCCTCTTCCAATACCGAGTAGTGTGAAACACCGTCATAGGTGAATTCTCGATATACTTCATCTGCAACCAAAAACAAATCGTGCTTTTTTACAATCTCAGCTAAGGTTTGAATTTCTTCTTTCGAATATAAATACCCGGTTGGATTACCTGGATTGCATATTAGAATGGCTTTCGTTTTTGGGGTAATTAATTTTTCGAATTCTGAAATAGGAGGTAGCGCGAAGTTGTCTTCAATCTTAGAGATAACGGGCACTATTTTTACTCCAGATGCAGTCGCAAAACCATTGTAGTTTGCATAAAACGGCTCTGGAATGATAATTTCATCTCCAGAATCTGCAATGCTACCCATAGCGAATAACAGAGCCTCACTTCCTCCAGTGGTTACAATGATATCGTTTCCGCCTACCGGGATATTATTTTTCTGGTAATAGGCTGCAATTTTAGTTCGGTATTCTTCGGAACCCTCAGATCTACTATATGCCAATGTAGCAACACCATGATTGGCCACAGCTTCCATTGCTATTGAGGGCGATTTAATATCGGGTTGCCCAATGTTTAAATGATAGATGTGAACATTTTTTTCCTTGGCTTTTTCCGCAAATGGAACCAATTTTCTGATAGGAGATTCGGGCATTTGAGCCCCTTTCATAGATATAGAAGGCATAGCGCTAGAGTTAAAAAGCAAAATTGCAAAATATTTATTAAAAGAACGGTAGTTTCAGACTCTTTTCAGTAAAAATTTATATCTTGATTGAAGTGTTGTCTAAATGCAAAATTCTGCTGCTTTTATCGCTCTGTGTATACTTCCCTTCTTTTAATAGTTGCTATGCGCAGGACGGATTTTATTTTCAAAAAGGAGAGAAAAAAGATGCGTTTTCTTTTCAATTGATCCACAATCTTGTGATCATTCCTGTTGAAGTTAATGGCACTCCTCTTTCATTTTTATTAGACACAGGTGTGAAAAATACCATCTTATTTGCCTTGTCCGAAACAGATTCGATTGTAGTAAAAAATGTAGCTCCAATAAAAATACGTGGTTTAGGAACAGGTGGTAGTGTAGATGCTTTTAAAAGTGGAGGTAATTCTTTGCGTATTGGTAAAACAATAGACAATAATCACAGTATTCTTTTGGTTTTTGAAGAATCACTCAATTTATCGCCGCGAATGGGATTGCCTATACATGGTATTATTGGATATGAATTTTTTAAGCAGTTTGTTGTGAAAACGAACTACAGTTCGAAACACCTCACCATATATGACCCCGATCATTTCGAGCCCAGAAAGTGTAGAAAATGTGAAACTTTCGATCTTGTTTTTTACAATGACAAGCCACACGTGGATGTTGAGGTGGAGTCATATGGACAACAAGAAAAGGTAACGCTGTTAATCGATTCTGGCAGTAGTGATGCGCTATGGTTGTTTGATGAAGATCTAATTATTAGAGAGGATCCAAAAAACTATTTTGACGATTTTTTGGGTTTGGGCCTTAGTGGAAACATTTTTGGAAAAAGAACCCGATTGGACGAAATTCACATTGGTACATTCACTGTAAAAGATGTGAATGTGGCCAGCCCAGAACCAGAAGCATTGGGGAATTCTCTTATGTTCGACAAGCGTAATGGAAGTTTAGGAGGTGATTTGCTTAAACGATTTACGGTAACTATGAATTATCAAAAAGGGATAATGACGCTTCGAAAGAATGCTAAGTTTAAGGATCCCTTTTATTACAATATGAGTGGTCTTGTGTTGGAGCATGATGGTTTGGAAGTTGTGAGAAGTAATAAAAAGGTCGTTAATAACCCTTTTACTTTTGGAGAAGGTGATGTCAATAAATTTGCCCAATCGATTATTGGAAGGACCAACTTTAAGTTTGAACTTTTACCAAAAATTGTGGTGGTAGAAATTAGAAAAGACTCTCCAGCCGATTTAGCGGGTATTCAAAAAGGTGATGAGTTGTTGTTCGTAAATGGAAAACCTGCTCATAGTTATGAACTGTATGAGTTAAACGCTTTATTTACGTCGAAGGTTGGAAAGCGAATCGCAATGGAGATACTGAGAAATGGACAGACCTTAAAGAAGAAATTTGTGCTTAAGGCATTGATACAAAAAAACCGCTAGTGAGTAGCTAGCGGTTTTATTTATTTTAAACAAGTAGTTCTTACTTCGTCTTTTCCATAACACTTTTATCACCGGCAAGAACTTCGCCTTTAATTTTAAGTGCTTTTACAGGTTCAGAAGCATTTGAATATACAGTTACAGTTTTGCGAATAGGACCAACTCGTTTGGTATCATATTTCACTTCGATACTGCTTGAGGCTCCGGGAGCAATAGCTCCTTTAGGTTTCTTCGGAACAGTACATCCACAAGTTGATTTTACATCTTCAATTACGAGAGGGGCGTCTCCTGTATTAGTGAATTCAAACACGCGAACTCCGTCACTTCCTTTGGCTATTTTTCCATAGTCAATGGTCTCAGTTTTAAACTCAATTTTGGCCTGTGCGTGAGCAGTAAGGCCTACAAATGCCACAACTAAAAGTAGTATTAGTTTTTTCATGATTTCTAGGTTTTTGTATATGCTAAAGTAGGTATCTTTTGTCCAACTGCAAAATAACTGATCTTCTTTTATAATCTTGCAGTTATGCCTACTTTTGCACATTACTTTTCAAAAATTAGACCAAAATGGCTTTAGAGGCAAAATATAACGCTCAAAATGTAGAAGATAAGTGGTACAGCTACTGGATGGAAAACAAATACTTCCGCAGTGAGGTTGACGAGAGAGAAGCTTATACCATAGTCATTCCACCACCAAATGTAACTGGAGTCTTGCATATGGGGCATATGTTAAATAACACCTTGCAAGATGTGTTAATTCGTCGTGCGCGTTTAAAAGGGTACAATGCCTGTTGGGTTCCTGGAACTGATCATGCCAGTATTGCTACCGAGGCCAAAGTTGTTGCTAAATTGAAAGCTGAGGGAATTGATAAAGCGAACCTAAGCAGAGAGGAGTTTTTAGAACATGCTTGGGAATGGACGCATAAACATGGTGGTATCATTCTAGAGCAATTGAAAAAATTAGGTGCCTCATGTGATTGGGATCGTACCAAGTTTACCATGGACGACGATATGTCGGCTTCGGTAATTAAAGTATTCGTGGATTTATACCGTAAAGGGAATATTTATCGTGGATATCGAATGGTGAATTGGGATCCTGAAGCTCAGACAACCTTGAGCGACGAAGAAGTAATCTATGAAGAGAAGCAAGGAAACTTATACTATTTAGATTATAAAATCGAAGGCTCCGGAGATACCGTAACCATAGCAACAACGCGACCAGAGACAATTTTGGGAGATACCGCGGTTTGTATTAACCCTAATGACGAGCGATATGCTCATTTAAAAGGGAAGAAGGTAATCGTGCCTATTTGTAATCGATCCATTCCTATAATAGAGGATGAGTACGTGACTATGGAGTTTGGTACGGGTTGTTTAAAAGTGACGCCTGCTCACGACGAAAACGATAAGGTGTTAGGAGATAAGCATGGTCTTGAAGTGATCGACATATTGAATGACGATGGGAGTTTGAATAGCTTCGGAATGCATTATCAAGGAAAAGATCGGTTTGTTGCGAGAAAGGAAATCGTTAATGAATTAAAAGAATTAGGTGTTGTTTCTAAAGTAGAACAACATATTAATAAAGTGGGGACAAGTGAGCGAACTGGAGCGGTAATTGAGCCTAAATTGAGTGATCAGTGGTTCTTGAAAATGAAAGAACTGGCACAACCTGCATTAGACTCTGTTTTGGAGAAGGATGTAAAACTAGTGCCCGAAAAGTTTATCAATACCTATCGTCACTGGATGGAAAATGTTCGTGATTGGAATATTAGTCGACAACTTTGGTGGGGTCAGCAAATACCAGCATATTTCTATGGAGATGGTAAAGAAGACTTTGTAGTAGCCGAAACACTAGACGAGGCAATTGCCTTAGCACAAAAGGAAACTGGAAACAACGAATTAACAGCCTCCGACTTAAAACAAGATCCGGATGCATTAGACACGTGGTTTTCCTCTTGGCTGTGGCCTATAAGTGTATTTGGAGGAATTTTAGATCCTGATAATGAAGAGGTGAATTATTACTACCCTACAAACGATTTGGTTACGGCTCCAGAAATTCTATTTTTCTGGGTAGCTCGTATGATTATTGCTGGGTACGAATACCGAAATGAAAAACCATTTACGAATGTTTACTTAACGGGTATTGTACGTGATAAACAACGACGTAAAATGAGTAAGAGTTTGGGGAATTCTCCAGACCCGATCGAATTGATGAAGCAGTATGGAGCAGATGGTGTGCGTGTTGGGATGTTGTTAAGTTCACCAGCTGGAAACGACTTGATGTTTGATGAAGATCTGTGTAAGCAGGGGAGTGGATTCGTAAATAAAGTATGGAACGCCTATCGTTTAATTGACGGCTGGGAAGTTTCTGAAACAGTAAAAACACCCGAAGCATCCGTGGTAGCTATAGATTGGTATAAGAGCAAGTTTCAAAAGGCTCTTGTTGAACTAGAGGATCATTACAGCAAATATCGAATAAGTGATGCATTGATGACAACCTATAAATTGGTTTGGGATGACTTCTGTTCTTGGCTGTTAGAAATGGTTAAACCTGCTTATGGACAACCCATCGATGCCAAAACGAAAGCGGCGGTAATTGCTGTTTTAGAAGATAATTTAAAAGTGCTTCATCCGTTTGTTCCGTTTATTTCTGAGGAGATTTGGCAACATATAACACCAAGAGGTAAAGAGGATGCCTTGATTATTGCTTCTTGGCCTGAGACCAAGGAAGTAAATGAAGATTTAGTAAAAGAATTTGATTTTGCTTCTGAAGTAATCTCAGGAATACGAACCATTCGTAAAGAGAAAAATATTGCTTTTAAAGACGCAATAGATTTAACGGTTATAAATGCTGAAAAAGTGGCGCCAACTTTCGATGCTGTAATTGCGAAACTAGGTAATGTGGAGAACTACAACTATGGTTCCGAAAAACTGGATGGCGCACTTACCTTTCGAGTGAAGTCCAACGAATATTTCGTGCCCATGACAGGTGCAATAGATATTGAAGCAGAAATTGCTAAACTGCAAGAAGAGCTTCAGTATACCGAAGGCTTCTTAAAGAGCGTTCAGAAAAAATTGAGTAACGAACGTTTTGTGAGTGGTGCGCCCGAGAAAGTAGTGGCAATGGAAAAACAAAAAGAGGCCGATGCCCTTGCAAAAATAGATACGATTAAAGCTAGCTTAGCAGCAATGCAATAAGTGTCTAAAACATTAGATAATAACAAAGCCCCCTAAATTAGGGGGCTTTTCTTTTCTCTTTCTTATAACAATTCTTTATTCAATAATTAATTTTTTGTCAATTCTTCCTTCAGGCGTGTGAAAGATGACAAAGTACAAACCTGGTGTTAAACTTTGCACGTTGAACGAAGCCTTGTCAGGTCGAACCCTTTGCTTTAAAGCACCATAGATATCATGAATTTCTATGCTTTGCACTAATTCTGGCGCAATGCCTTCAAAATTGATTGCAGTATTGGTACGCGTCGGATTCGGGAATAATTTGATTTCAAGATCACTTCCTGTGGAAGTATTCGAAACAAATGCTCTGTCTATATCGATGGTGCCATTGGTTTCTGAAAATCTTGAGATAAATCCATCGATTCCGCCAATATGAGTGCCAAATGGAGTTTCTGTATTTGTAAATGTTCCAGACACAAAAATCTTCTCATTAGACGTGATCATCATGTCGAACGGCCACGTAAATTTGGTTACATAATTTTTAGTCCAAACCGTACTGAGATTAGAAATTTTTGAAAACCCAAGTCCGTTAGAACCTGCACTGCGAGCTCCTTGGAATATAATCTCTGGAGTTCCGTCTAAATGCTTGAAGTCAATTACGCGATGTTGAAATGTCTGCGTACTCACTTGGTTACCATTAAAGGTATATGCGTGAACATTGCCCGGTGATTCTGCCAAGTATACATAATTTCCGTTACTCACTATGTGAGTATTGGCCGGATCATGTTGAATATCTGTTTCGAAATGAGAATTAAAACTCACGTTGTTTCCAGCGTTCACATCATATTCTATGACAGACAATAGAAATTTCGAGTTTGGTAACTGACTTTGACCTAATTGAATACTTACGTTGGTCGTCTCCAAATCAATTTCATAATTCTCATGAGCCATAAACGCAACCCATAACTTCTGATTTTGCTCATCGTAATCTATAGCTCGAGTTCTTGGATGGAAATGACTCGTTGTAGAGATTTCTTCGCTCCAAGTTAATTTACCATCATCGTTAAATCGTAAAATTATGGTATCCTCAAATTCTATCGTTGTTCCATTGGTATCGGTCGCAACTCCAGACGAATTTGAATTTCTAGGGATCGCTACGTAAATATCTCCATTGGTTTTGTTACGAGTCATTCTAATGTTGCGATTACCATCAACTAAAGGAACTTCTACCATGGCACGCCAAATGTTATTGCCATTAGAAGCTATTTTATCTATGTATAGTTTATTTGTGTTGAAATACGGACGTAATTCTGTCGACATGACAATCATATCATCATTATTGAGAATTTCGACCTCCCAAGGATAATGTATACTAGGAAGTTGACGAAGCCCTAAGAAGCATCCGTCCTTGTCGTATTTAACCATATAACCTTCATTTTGGATAACAGTACCCTCTATGTTAGTTCCTACCCGAGATCGACCAATAGCAATGATATCACCGTTACTATCTTCAACTGTATTACTTACATATTCCGAATCGTTGTTTTCGGGATCATTAGGATTGTTCGAACCTATTGCTTTTGGCCATTCACATCCTGGTTCGGTATGACAATCAACTCGAATTGATACTTTATCATAGAAACATTGTATCCCTTGTGGTAACGTATAAATCGTTATTGCCGCTGTATACGAGCCGTTGTCTGGATAGTTCCAAGTAAAAATATCATTTATTAGCATGTTCTGATCGATAGCCATATCTTGACTTCCAACATCCCCTGCATTAAATACAATTTTATAGCAATCTAAAGACCCACGAGGAATTTCTAATTGATATTCTCCACATTCGCTAGTGTCAGTTGTGGTTTGCATAATGCTTTCTCCAACATCACGACAATCGGGACAACAATTTACCTGTAGCGGAATACGCTTGTAGTAGCATTGATTTCCAGTGGCCTGGTCGATAATGGTAAGACGACCCGTGAAAAATCCATTGCTTTGGTAATCCCATATATAGGTATTGTTAAACATCAGTGTGTTATTTAGTATCACATCTTGTGCTCCAAACTCACCAGAATTAAATATGATATCATAACAATCGAAGGCGCCTTCTGGAATAACAAGACTGAATTGATCGCAATCTATATATTCGTCGACAGAGGCGACAATTGAATCTCCTACCGTTTCGCAATCGTCACAAGTAACACATTCTTCTACTACTACGTTAATGGAGTAATTAAAGCCACAACCATTAGGTGGAGTGTAACTATAGTTCACTGTGTAAGTGCCTACTTGGGTAAATGTGTGATTTATAATAGATGTGCCAAAGTAAGTGGCAATAATGGTATTTCCTTGTAAAATGCTCCAAAACTCCGTGGACCCAGTAGGGATTTGAGCTGTAGCAGTAAATGTAATGGGTTCATCCACGCATATGTTTCCAGACAATGAGTTAACATCTATCGAGTCTGAATTTGTTAAACATCGAGCCGAAACGTAGGCATAAGATCCATGTCCACCGGCATTACAGTCGCGAACACGGAACGAAATGGTCACCACATCTCCTAAGTTAATGCTAGGATTAGCCAAAAGGTCAATTCTGTTAGTGGACCATCGTCTTACTCGGTCATTTGGATTCGCGGAAGATGGAATAAATCCGTTGGCATTAGTAGCTTGATCAAAGGTATAGTTAATCACTGAGCAACCACTTAGAGGTTGACCGTTTACTTCAATAAAGACATCAAAACTATTCGGATTTGAATGAGATGGATTTTCGAAAACGATCGCGTAGCTGTATTCTAATACTGAGTTTTGATTGGTTACTGTAAAACTTTTAGAAACCTCTTCTTGTCCCCAGCCTGCCCAATCTCCACCACCATTACTGCCATTTGGCACTTCATCTGGATTTCCTAAGCGAAGCACATTGTCTCCAATATTTGCATTCGGATTAATGGTCTGCCCTAAAGGAATATCAAAGTTTTGAGCATTTACAACATCGAACCGAATGTCATTCGATGGATCGACTATGGTAGTTGTACCTGGATTGCCGTACTGAGCTGTAGATCCTGGATCTTGAGAAGGTCTAACGAAATAATTGTTATTCGAGTAATGGTAGGTCCAATCGTCTGTATTGTTACTAAAATCCATGTTTGAACATCCGGTATTTAATATCGGAATGAATCTACTTTGATTCTTTTGCAGATTGGAAAGTCGACGTTTATGGATTTTTACACTTTCTTTTCTAATGAGTTGCAAATAGCTATCTAATTTTTCTTTAGAAAGCTTGCCTTCTGCTTCGTGCTGAAGCTCTTCAATGACCTCCGCTCGATCAAAATTTATTTCTTGGTCGGTAAATTCTTGGGAATAGAGAGTACTGCTAAAAAACAGTCCTATCCCAAGAATAAGGAATAGAATTTTCTTCATAAATATTGGTTTTAAGGTTAACACTATGAAGAATTGTTCCAATAATTAGGATCTGTTACCCGATATAAAAAAAATAGGAACGAAACATCGTTCCTATTTTCATACTAAATATGAGCATATTTTATTCGTTGATTTCTTTTTTCTCTCGCCGTTCAATTTCTCTAAGTTGGCGTCGCAACAGTTTGATGAGTGCTTTGTCTTCGGTATACAAAACTATGCCTGGTTGCTTTTTGAGGGCCGTTTGATAATGAGTATCTCGATGTTCGTTGAAGTCTATTCCTGAAATATTTTCAGCATTCATAGCTTCCAGTACAGTTTCAAATTCTGGATATTTATGAAGATCCAATAGGGTGCCTTTATTTTTACCGTATATGAGCCCTACACTAATTGCGCAAGACTTGTCGCAGGGAATGGCCCCGAAAAGGCTTCGGTCATCAGGATTTTCTAGAGGAGGGTGAATGTCATAATATATGGCTGTATTAATTACTTTCTCTACAACCAAGTCAAGTTGAACATCTAGACTTCTTGCTTTTTTATAATTCCATGTCCACGAACTATTAGCTGTTTTAAGAGCACATTTAGTAGTATTGGCGTGCTGTCCCAAACATACATTTGTTATGCAAAAACAAAATATCAGGATGAGGTGCTTCATAGCTTTCTAGTGGTATGAGTTTAACTAGTAGTAAGCACTCAAAATTATACAAAACTGACTGTTAATGAGTCGTTTGAATAAATATTAATTGTAAGATTTTTCGGTATTTGAGAAACTATAAATCGGATGTAGGAACGAAAAAATCGATGTAACGTTTTCCGTTTACTTTCTATATAAAAAGTAATGATTTACAGCTTCTATATAAAGCTGTTTTGCTTCGTCCTGGGTGAGTTCCCTAGTTTGAAAAAGCGCATTCGCTTTAAATGCGTTTATTAGGGGTTTACTGCCGCTGGGTGTTTGATCGTTTCCAGTTGCTCTTTTGTAATAAGCATATAGTTTGAGCAGTACATCCGCAGGAAATGGCTCGGTATGATCGTTAATACTCTTAACGGCTTTTTCGAAGGTAATATGTAAATCCGGGTCGTTCATCGATATTAAGAAGTCGCTAGTACAGACACGCCTCCTTTTACTTTTTGATTAAGGGTAACTTGAATAGTTGCGTCCAAAGGCAGAAAAACATCTACTCTTGAGCCAAATTTAATAAAGCCACTGTCGGTTGTCTGCTCCACTTTTTGCCCTTTATTAGCATAATTAACGATTCGTTTGGCTAATGCACCAGCAATTTGACGATGCAAAACGGCACCAAATTTTTTGGATAGCACTACTACAGTGGTCCGCTCATTTTCTTCACTCGATTTTGGATGCCATGCTACTAGATATTTTCCAGGATGATATTTACTATAAACAACCTCGCCACCTACTGGGTAACGCGTGACATGTACATTTATTGGAGACATAAAAACTGAAACCTGCAATCTTTTTTCATTAAAGAATTCTTTTTCAAATACTTCTTCAATTACGACCACTTTTCCATCCACTGGAGAAAGCACTTGATTATCGTCTAGTTGAAAGTTTCGTTTGGGGTTCCTGAAAAATTGTAGAATTAAAATTACAAATACTAGTATAGTGAGCATTAAGAGATAACGCAACCAAACAATCTCGATCCATCGGTCAATGGCGAGTGCGCCAACAATACTAATGAATAATGTAATAAGGATTATTTTATAACCTTCTTTATGAAACATAATCTACAAATTCTAAAACGGTATAAACAAAAGGGCTGGCATATAAAATGCTATCTAGTCGATCATAAAGACCGCCATGCCCAGGAATTAGTGTGCCACTATCTTTTACGTTAGCCTGACGTTTAAATTTTGACTGAATTAAATCACCATAGGTTCCAAAAATGGAAACCAATATGGCCAGTCCCATCCATAAAAAAACACTGTATAATTGGGTATATCTAAATATAAGAAAACTTACCAGAATGCTACCTCCCAGTCCACCCAAAAATCCTTCAATAGTTTTTTTTGGCGATATGCGTTCCATTAGCTTGTGTTTGCCAAGGTTTTTTCCAACTAAATAAGCAAAGCTATCGTTCGCCCATATAAGAGCGAACACTCCAACTAGTACTTGAGCAGTAAATCCATTTTCTCTTTGTGGAATAAGCGTTATAAAAACAAAACCAGCAATTAAATAGAAGATGGTAGAGATATATCGTTTGGATTCAAGCGGCTTAGCATCGGTACTATTAAACAACTGTTTTAGCAAGATTAGATTCACAACGCACGAGATTAAAGCAAAGGCGTATACGATACGATAATCGATCATTTGAAAACTTAAAAAGTATAAGGCGATGGCTAAAATTAAAAAGGGAAGGTATGTTTTAAGTTGAATAAGCTTTTTGAATTCATGTAGGGTTAAAACACCTAAAATCAAAAAGAGTCCAAAGAATAACTCACGTGATGTGAACATTGCAATAACAAGTATCGAGACATAGAGTATGCCCGAGATGGTTCGCACGATCAATTCCTTCATAAATTAGAGGTCTTCTAGCAGCAGCAAATATAGGTTTTTTGTGCTACTCCCATAACTCATAAAGTCTTTTTCCTTATCACTTTCAAAGTCTTGAATCGTTGTGATATTACTAGGAATATGATTTTTGTTTTGATTCTTTATAATTCTGAGCCCTTCGCTTATGTTTTCTACCAATTGGCTCGTCTTAGCGAAAATGATAAAATTGGAAGGTAATTCGTTGAGCTTCTTTTCTTTAATTTGGTGAGAAGACAATAGTATCGAACCATTATTGGCAACCAAAGATTCACAAGTAGAAAGGAAAAAAGTAGTAGAATTTTTCTTTGAAAACGAGAGGTTAAAACCATCAAATTGAGACATTAAGTCATCATCGATACAGAACACAGAGCTCTCGTACCAGTCGTTTTCTAGCAGTATGTTGTCGAAGGCCGTAAGTATTTCAGGAATGCTTTCGCAATACAAGAACTTGCCTCCATTTTTAGTAAAGTTGTAAGTGAATTTTTCGTCAATGGGCAACTTCTCCTCAGGAAAATATTTGCTGTGTTCCTTTTTGGCAGAATTGCCAGATTTGTAATTAGGATTCAGTAGTCTTTTAAACAGACTCATTGCGCATTGTATTGAGGAGTTTAGCGTTAGTTACTCCAAATATAAAAAATATACGATGAAATCAATATATATTGATACAATCTTTACAGGAAATAAAAAAAGTGGCCATTATGAATTAGCCACTTTTTCTTCTTCTTCCGGTTTATCATTTTCTTCTGTCCCATTTTGAGGGGCAGGAGTTTCTTCTTTTTCAAAAGGTCTTTTTCCAAAGATTCGTTCGAGACTTTCTTTAAAAATGACTTCTTTTTCTAGCAGTTCATTGGCTAGCAGGGTCAGCTTATCTTTATTATTTTCTAATAAGTCAATAGCCCGTTGATACTGCTCTTCTATTATGTTTGAAATCTCCTTGTCGATCATTTCGGCAGTTTTTTCGCTATATGGTTTCGAGAACCCATATTCACTTTGTCCAGATGAATCGTAATAAGTTAGATTTCCAATTTTATCGTTTAACCCGTAAATGGTAACCATTCCACGTGCCTGTTTCGTAACTTTTTCTAAATCGCTTAACGCACCAGTTGAAATCTTTCCGAAAATTACTTTCTCGGCAGCACGCCCACCCATAGTGGCGCACATTTCGTCTAACATTTGTTCTGGACGTACGATTAATCGTTCTTCTGGTAGATACCAAGCTGCTCCTAAGGATTGCCCACGTGGTACAATAGTAACTTTAACCAAAGGTGCTGCGTGTTCTAGCATCCAACTTACCGTAGCGTGTCCGGCCTCATGGAATGCAATTGCTTTTTTCTCGTCTGGAGTAATAATTTTATTTTTCTTTTCTAACCCGCCTACAATTCGATCTACAGCATCAAGAAAATCCTGTTTTCCTACGCTTTTCTTTTCATTACGCGCTGCAATAAGCGCGGCTTCATTACAAACATTAGCAATATCGGCTCCAGAGAAACCAGGCGTTTGCTTGGCTAAGAAATCGGTGTCTAAAGAATCATCTTTCTTTAATGGACGTAAGTGAACTTCAAAAATCTCTTTACGCTCGCGTACATCGGGAAGATCAACATATATTTGACGATCAAATCGTCCGGCACGCATCAATGCTTTATCAAGTACATCTGCTCGGTTGGTAGCAGCAAGAACAATCACATTTGTATTGGTTCCAAAACCATCCATTTCTGTAAGAAGCTGGTTGAGTGTATTTTCACGCTCATCGTTCGAGCCAGAGAAATTGTTTTTCCCACGTGCTCGTCCAATTGCATCAATTTCGTCTATAAAAATGATCGAAGGTGATTTCTCCTTGGCTTGTTTAAACAAGTCACGAACACGAGAAGCACCTACTCCTACAAACATCTCTACGAAATCTGAACCAGATAATGAGAAAAACGGTACTTGTGCTTCACCGGCAACCGCTTTTGCCAATAAGGTTTTACCTGTTCCCGGAGGTCCTACTAATAATGCACCTTTGGGTATTTTACCACCAAGAGAAGTATATTTTGAAGGATGTTTAAGGAAGTCCACAATTTCCTGAACTTCTTCTTTCGCTCCTTCCAGTCCTGCCACATCTACAAACGATGTTTTAACGTCAGTCTTTTCGTCAAATAGCTTTGCCTTTGATTTACCGATATTAAAGATTTGTCCACCAGCTCCGCCACCTGCACCAGACGACATACGTCTCATGATAAATATCCAAATACCAATGATAACAACAAATGGTAGAAGCGTCAAAAAGAGTTCGCCTAGCATATTGCTATCGGTATCCCAGATAATCTTCGTGTTTAAGTTGTTTTCTTGCTTGATGGTGTAAATACTGTTTTCGAAATTTTGGAGATCTCCAAATTCGAATTGATAGGCAGCATCATTTTCACTTTTTAATAGGCTAGGAGTTCCCGATTTTTTGGCGTGAACTTCTTTAGCCTTGGCTTCTTGAGTTAAGTAAACTTTTGCGACTTTTTTATTGATAATCTCAATTTTATCAACATCTCCATCGGTGAGGAATTGATTAAATTCGGACTGAGTCGTTTTTGCTGGTTGAGACCAATTGCTCCCACCAAAAAATTGAGTCCCCAAAATCACCACAATAATAGCCGCATAAATCCAATAGGCATTGAATTTAGGTTTCTTAATTTCGGGTTTGTTTTTATTTTCGTTCGCCATAAGGCCGTTTTTGTTTTTAGTATGTTGTTTCTATAGAGACAGTTTTAGCATCTCCCCAAAGTCCTTCGATGTCGTAAAAGTCGCGAATGTGTTTTTGAAATACATGCACCACTACATGAACATAATCCATAAGGACCCATTCAGCATTATCACTTCCTTCTATATGCCAAGCCTTCTCTTTAAGACTTTTGCTAACTATTTTTTGAATGGAATTTACAATCGCATTAACCTGCGTATTGGAAGTACCGTTGCAAATAATAAAATAATCGCACACTGTGTTTTCGATTTCCCTTAGATCCAGAATCTGAGTGTCTTGACCCTTCACCTCTTCAATCCCCTTTATGATATGTGTTATAAGTTGATCTGTTCCTGCTTCTTTTTTTGACATTAATCGATAATTATTTTAACAAAGTTATTACTTTTTTGTTTCTTGAAACGCTTTTAACCGCCAAGATTAACACAATATTATAGGTGTGGATATAATCAAACTTAATGCCATTGGGTCTACAAATACGTATCTAAAAGAATTGGCCACAAACCAATCACTTAAAAATGGGACTATAGTAGTAGCCGAAAGCCAGTTAAAGGGCCGCGGACAAATGGGTAACGCTTGGCAATCTCAACAAGGTAAAAGCCTTACTTTCAGTATGTTTCATGGTTTTAAGTCGTTAGACATTGCGAATGCTTTCATTATTACATCTGCTGTGTCTTTGGCCCTGCAAAAAGCACTTACAATACTCCAAATACCGAAAGTGACAGTAAAGTGGCCTAACGACATTATGTCAGACTCAAAAAAACTCTGTGGTATTTTAGTTGAAAATCAATTGGAGGGTAGTCGAATTGATTCTTCGATCATAGGGGTTGGTCTCAATGTAAATGAAACTGAATTTACCGCCCTTCCGCAAGCTACTTCGTTAAAATTGGAAAGCGGAAACACCTTCGATTTGGACGAGGTGTTAACCGTCGTTTCTAAATCGATTCTGCATCAGCTAGAGCAATTAGAAACCTCCAATCCAGCTACAATAAGAAGTGCCTACGAAGCGGTACTTTTTAAAAAAGACACTATTGCTGTTTTCGAAACAACCAAAGGAAATCGATTTAACGCTATCGTGAGGGGAGTCAACCAGGGCGGAGCTTTAGAGCTTGAAACCGAGGATGGCGCTCAAATTCAAAGTAGGATTAAAGAATTAAAAATGCTTTTTTAAAGGGCTTCCATTTGAGATGAAAGTGATTCCAAGAACTTCGTGATAGGTCCTTTAATCATCATAGCCATCATTGGGTTGAAATCTCCCGAAAAAATAAGCGACGCTTCCGAAGTTGTTTCATTGATTTCGGAAATATTACCCGTTAACGTAAAAGGGATTTTATCACTAATGGCTCCTAATACTACTTTATTGGGTGAAGAAATTTCTTTTACTTCCAAAGCGATTTCGGGCATGCCTTTAAGCGCAAAAACGAAAGCATCTTCGCGGATCACTTCAAATTTACTGGTGTTTTCTGGCATTAATTGCTCAAAATTTTTGACATCGCTCAAAAATGCGCATAAATCTTCAGCACTTTTGTTTACCGTAATGGTTTTACTATTTAATTCCATAAAAGGGGTTTATTTTATAAGGATAGATCAACTACTATGCCTGATTCCATTCCGAAGGATTTTCACGCCAAATCGCTAGTGTTTTGGCTTCTTCCGAAGTAATGTAGTGTGACTTTTCGGCTTGTTCTAAAAGATTAGCATAATTGCTTAAGGTGTGTAATTGAATATTTGCATTTTCAAAATTTTGATTGGCCACTTCAAAACCATACGAAAATATGCCTACCATACCTTTTACATTGGCATTTACTTTTTTCAAGGCATCTACCGCTAGCAAACTACTTTTACCTGTACTAATTAAGTCTTCAACAACAACCACATTTTGATGAGGTTCAAGATAGCCTTCTATTTGATTTTGACGACCGTGTTTTTTCGCTTCTGGTCGTATGTAGCAAAAAGGTAGGTTCAGGTAGTCGGCTACTAGCATTCCTATACCAATAGCTCCAGTTGCTACCCCTGCAATAACATCGGGTTTTCCATAAAGTTCCTCAATTTGATTGGCTAAGTGCTCTCTAATAAAATTGCGAATCATTGGATACGACAAAGTGATGCGATTATCACAATAGATAGGAGATTTCCATCCCGAAGCCCAAGTAAAAGGGTTTTGTGGTTGTAATTTTATTGCATTTATTTGTAGTAGTAATTCGGCTGTTTTTTGAGCCGTTTCTTTGTGTAAAACCATAGTGCAAATGTATAAAGTTTTTGTGAAAGATATTCCAATCATTCTCTCCACGGAGAAAAAAATTGGTAAGCAGTATACGGCTATCCCCTTAAAGTTAGCTCGCTTCAAAAAATTGATTAAAAAAATCAATTCGGGAAAGCTATTGTATGTAAATCTTTATCATAAGAATGAAGAGAAAATAGAAAAATTTCTACGAAAGAAACTTCCAGTGGTAGAGGCGGCTGGAGGGATGGTTTACAATCAAAAAAGAGAAATTCTTTTTATTTACAGAAATGAGCGTTGGGACCTCCCTAAAGGGCATATAGAGAAGAATGAAAGCCATGAAGCAGCGGCCATACGCGAAGTTATGGAAGAGACAGGTGTTCGGGATTTAACAATCACTCGCTTTTTAAAAACGACTTATCATGTTTTTAAGCGTAATGGAAAGTTCAAGTTAAAAATTACGTATTGGTATCAAATGCAAACCAATTATGATGGTGATTTGAGGCCTCAAACTAACGAGGGAATTAAAAAAGCCAAATGGAAAAACTTTGAAAAAACCCAAAAAGCGCTCACCAATTCTTACGAAAACATCAAACTTCTTTTTCCTAAAGAATATTTAACCACCCACCCTAATGATCGGGTAGCGTAAATGTGCTTTCTCGTAGTTAGGTGACTTTTTATGGATCCAATCTAATTGGGCGTACCAATTAGCTGCGAAAGCCGGTTCATTTAATTTCTTTTCTTCAAATTCTTTTTTTATTTCTGGGTGTGCATTTAAGAATTCTAGTGCTTTATCTTCCCAAACATATGGAGAGAAACCTTCCTTTTGTTGTAAAACCGTATCAAAATAATTCCAGTTAAAGAAAGAGTCTGGTGCCTGTGGCTCTAGAGTTTCCAGCAAATATCGAACACCTTCTTGATCGGTAGGAACGCTGTAATCACCCTTGTGTAACTGAACCTCTTGGGTTGTCATTGTTATCTGGGTATTGTAATGCAGATAATGTCCTTCATAAGGTCTTTTAGAAGTTTCGTAAGATGCAATTGAGTAAACCTGAGCCGAGATTGTTGTGTCTTTATCGATTCGTCTCATCGCAATTTTGTTTTCCTTAAGTCGATCTATTACATCCCACCATCCTTTTGGGATGATATATTTTTCAGGAATAGTGACAGATGTTAAAGGCTTAAAATGATTATAGTAAGTCACGTCCTTGGTGAAAGGTTGACTTCTGTCGTATTTAAGACGTTGCGCTTCTGTAATCTCACTAGGAATACGCTCCGCCTCATATCCTTTAAACGTCAAAGTAGATGTTTTCGAACTATCTATAGTCCATTGTAAAGGATAAGTGTTTGAAGGTTTAAATTGATCGTTCGCTTTTTCGCGAAGCTCTCTAATCTCGGTTGCATTGGCATCGGCAATTTCTATAAAGTTTTTTAATAGGGCATAAGTGCCGTCTACTCGATCTTTGTAGGGTTTTAGCATATGTGTTTCAACCATCATACCCAGCGTATTATAAAGTGTGGTATATCCAGTTGAATAGCGTGGTCCATCCAAAAATTGTGAAAATCCATTTTCTGGAGTACGATTAAAAACATTAACATACGGGGTGATATCCCAATTATTCTTTTGCAATGAATCTTCTAGCTGAGGCATAAGAGATGTATGCAAATAATTTCCTAGCTCGCCTCCTAATTTGTTGTGCTGAGTAAATAGATGGGTTAGAGTGTATTGATAGTCCGCTCCATTACTTACATGGTTGTCGATAAACAAATCAGGTTTTACCGTGCGAAACAAATGAGCAAATGCCCTGGCATTTTTGGTATCTGCTTTTATAAAATCTCGGTTTAAGTCAAAATTCCGTGAATTCCCTCGAAACCCATAGCTATTAGGGCCATTTTGATTGGTTCTTGAAGTACTGTTCCGATTCAACGCTCCTCCTATGTTATAGATAGGGATAACCACTACAATTGTATTTTTAGGAGCTGGAATAGTGCCTTCGGCTAAATCTCTCATCAGCATCATTGATGCATCAATACCATCACTTTCACCCGGGTGAATTCCATTGTTAATAAGCAAAATATTTTTATTGGCATCTTTCGAAAATTCAGATTCAAAACCTCTGTCAGGATTAAAGGTGATCAAGTGCAATGGATGTCCGCTATCTGTTTTTCGCATCTCATACTTAGCGATAGAGGTATAGGCTTCAGATAAATTTTGGTAATAGTCTATAACTTCTTTATAAGTGGAAGTCTCCGTTCCATTTGAGTTTTCAAATAGCGTTGTAAAGTCAAAATCTTTATCTTCAGATTTGTTGGAGCAGGAATATATCATTGTGGAAACCAGAATGATAAAAATTGTATTAAAACTTATTTTCATTTTCGAAATTATTTAACAAACTCAAAAATAATTGAATAAAACCTGAAAGCGAAACATATTCTTTGCTGTATTTGAGTTCATTGTTAAACTATTAATCTAATTTATTATGAAAAAACTTACTTTGTCAATTTTCTTATTGCTTGGAGTTTGCTCTATGTCAATCGCTCAGCAAAGCCTTACAGAATTGCTTCAAAGATATGAGGTGTTAAAAAATACTCCCTTATCAGAAGAAATGGTATTAAGACAAAATTTTACGGAAAGTGAAATCGCTACTCTTGAAGATCATTTCGCGAAAATTCGTGAAAATAATGTAACGCAAGGCGCTTCTCGTGTACCAAGTACATTTACTGTATTGGATGTGCGAAATGGAGGAATTTTTGGAACTCTAGACGGAACACCTCCGTTTACTGCTATCACAGAAATTGCAAATCCTTTAGCTGCTCAAAACTTTTGTGACGACTACGATGAGAATGGTGTGTTATACGGATTCAACATCATATTTGATGCTGGAAACAATTTTATCGATTTAGAATTTATCACAATCGATGACGCCACTGGAAATGTAACTGTAGTTGGAAATGTATTTGCTGATTACCCAACTTTCCCATCAGGTCTTTCGTACGATTTTACAACTTCAACTATGTATTCGGTAGCTGGAGGGGATTTATTTACTGTTGATTTAACTACAGGAACTCCTACATTGGTTGGTTCTATGGGAACTATCGGTGGAGTGCCAATTTGGTTGGTGATCGATAACGATGGTAATGCCTATACCGCTGATATTACAGACGATTCTTTCTATACGGTAGACTTAACTACTGGAGCTGCTACGCAAGTAGGATCTCTTGGTTTAGACATCGGATTTGCTCAGGATGCTACGATTGATCCAGAAGATAATACCTTATATATGGCTGCCTATACTGGCGGAGGAACTGGTGGAGTTCAAATCGTTGACGTAACAACTGGAGCTGCTACACTTTATGGAGATACGGGACCTCTTAATGCTGAATTTGGAATGTTCTCTGTAGCCGGAGTACCGCCATTAAGCATTGATGAAGATGCATTATCTCAGATTTCTATCTTCCCTAATCCGATGAACGACGTATTGAATGTACGTGTGCCATCAAATGTAACTATCGAAAGTGCTTCTATTTTCGATGTTTTAGGGAAAGAGAACCGTGTTCAAGTAACTAATGGAAAAATTAATGTACAAAACTTAAGTCAAGGAGTATATATCTTAAACTTAAGAACTTCTGCAGGTACTTTAACTCAAAAGGTTGTAAAGAGATAACTATAAATCTCAGTTCAATATAATTACAAATAGCCTCATTTTCATGGGGCTATTTTTTTGTTAAAAGGTAAAATTTTAGTCTATTTTTAGGAACTGTCACTATTTTTCATACCTTTAAAACCATTGTTAAACTATTAATTATAATTTATTATGAAAAAAATTACATTTTTAGGAGCGTTGTTTATTGCAGCGACTTCTTTTTCCCAAGTAACTGCTCTTGAAAGCACTAATGGCGAATATCCTTCGATTAGTACTGCAACTCCTCGTGAGAGCCAAGCCCCTTGTTCTCAACAAGAGGATAGTAATGCCTTCGAAAATGGATTAGGTGATACTAATGCTACCATTGAAGTTGCAGATGATATTGTGGTTGCTGACGGAGAAATGTTTACACTTGAAAGAATTACATTTAATATGATCACGTTAGGAACTTATGCAGATGTTACTGTAAGAGTTTATGACCATGACGGATTAGACTTTCCAATGACACAACTTTTAGAAGAAGTTATTGTACCAACTTCTATTACCGACATCGGTGATGCTTTTGGTCGTGATGTATTAGAGGTAGTTGTAGACTTACCGACTCCAATTGTTCTAGAAGGACAAACCGGATCGGATACGACTTATTGGATTAGTATTTTTACTCCTAACGGAGATGGTGCAGATTCATTTTGGGAAACTTCTACAATTTCACCAAGTGCATTGCAAATTGCTACTAAACTTGGAGACGATCCTGCAGGTGCATGGTCAAACAATGGATTTACAAACCCTACTGCGGCGGTGTTTTTAGCCGAAGGAGAATGTGATCCACTTTTATCTGTTGGAGAAGAAGCATTATCTCAGATTTCTATCTTCCCTAATCCGATGAACGATGTGTTAAACGTACGTGTGCCATCAAATGTAACTATCGAAAGTGCTTCTATTTTCGATGTTTTAGGGAAAGAGAACCGTGTTCAAGTAACTAATGGAAAAATTAATGTACAAAACTTAAGTCAAGGAGTATATATCTTAAACTTAAGAACTTCTGCAGGTACTTTAACTCAAAAGGTTGTAAAGAGATAACTATAAATCTCAGTTCAATATAATTACAAATAGCCTCATTTTCATGGGGCTATTTTTTTGTTAAAAGGTAAAATTTTAGTCTATTTTTAGGAACTGTCACTATTTTTCATACCTTTAAAACCATTGTTAAACTATTAATTATAATTTATTATGAAAAAAATTACATTTTTAGGAGCGTTGTTTATTGCAGCGACTTCTTTTTCCCAAGTAACTGCTCTTGAAAGCACTAATGGCGAATATCCTTCGATTAGTACTGCAACTCCTCGTGAGAGCCAAGCCCCTTGTTCTCAACAAGAGGATAGTAATGCCTTCGAAAATGGATTAGGTGATACTAATGCTACCATTGAAGTTGCAGATGATATTGTGGTTGCTGACGGAGAAATGTTTACACTTGAAAGAATTACATTTAATATGATCACGTTAGGAACTTATGCAGATGTTACTGTAAGAGTTTATGACCATGACGGATTAGACTTTCCAATGACACAACTTTTAGAAGAAGTTATTGTACCAACTTCTATTACCGACATCGGTGATGCTTTTGGTCGTGATGTATTAGAGGTAGTTGTAGACTTACCGACTCCAATTGTTCTAGAAGGACAAACCGGATCGGATACGACTTATTGGATTAGTATTTTTACTCCTAACGGAGATGGTGCAGATTCATTTTGGGAAACTTCTACAATTTCACCAAGTGCATTGCAAATTGCTACTAAACTTGGAGACGATCCTGCAGGTGCATGGTCAAACAATGGATTTACAAACCCTACTGCGGCTGTGTTTTTAGCCGAAGGAGAATGTGATCCACTTTTATCTGTTGGAGAAGAAGCATTATCTCAGATTTCTGTTTTCCCTAATCCGATGAACGATGTGTTAAACGTACGTGTGCCATCTAATGTAACTATTGAGAGTGCTTCTATTTTCGATGTGTTAGGAAAAGAAAACAGAGTTCAAGTAATCAATGGACAAATTAATGTTCAGAATTTAAGTCAAGGTGTTTACATCCTTAACTTAACAACATCTGCTGGTACATTAACCCAAAAGATTGTAAAGAGATAATTACGCTCTTAGTATAATAGAAAAAGCCCTGCATTGCAGGGCTTTTTTATTTTATAGATGTTTGCTTTTATCCGTTCATCGAAATTAAAAACTCTTCATTACTTCGCGTCTGCTTGATGCGATCGTTTATAAATTCCATTGCTTCTACAGGATTCATATCTGCAAGGTATTTACGCATAACCCACATACGTTGAATGGTGTTTTCATCCAGTAGGAGGTCATCTCTACGAGTACTAGAAGAAGTAAGATCAATCGCAGGGAAAATTCTACGATTAGAAATCTTACGATCTAATTGTAATTCCATGTTACCAGTACCTTTAAATTCTTCAAAAATAACTTCGTCCATTTTAGAACCAGTTTCCGTCAAAGCAGTAGCAATAATACTTAATGAACCACCATTCTCAATGTTACGAGCAGCTCCAAAGAAACGCTTTGGTTTGTGCAATGCATTTGCATCTACACCACCACTTAATATCTTTCCACTGGCAGGTTGCACGGTATTGTAAGCACGAGCTAAACGCGTTATAGAGTCTAATAGAATAACTACGTCATGACCACATTCGACCAATCGCTTGGCCTTTTCAATCACTAAATTGGCTATTCTCACGTGCTCGCTTGCCTCTTTATCAAATGTAGAAGCAACTACTTCCCCTTTTACATTTCGTTGCATATCTGTCACCTCTTCCGGACGTTCGTCTATAAGGAGAATGATTTGATATACTTCGGGATGATTCGCTGCGATACCATTCGCGATATCTTTTAATAACATAGTCTTACCTGTCTTAGGTTGAGCGACTATCATACCTCGTTGACCTTTTCCGATAGGTGCGAACAAATCAATGATTCGCGTAGAAACGGTACTTTGTCTATCTGAGATGTTAAATTTTTCTTCTGGGAATAACGGAGTCAAATGTTCAAAGGAAACTCGATCCCTAACCACATTCGGATTTAAACCGTTTATTTTATTCACTTTAATAAGTGGGAAATATTTTTCACCTTCTTTTGGAGGACGTACTTCTCCTAATACCGTATCTCCAGTTTTTAAACCGAATAGACGTATTTGTGATTGAGAAACGTAAATGTCATCTGGTGAAGAAAGGTAGTTGTAATCACTCGAACGAAGGAAACCATATCCGTCTTGCATGATATCCAAAACACCCTCACTTTCAATAATCCCATCAAATTCGAAGTCTGGCTCCTTATATCGGTTGCGATTATCTTTATTTCCGTTACGCTTATCGCCTTGCGGTTTTTGTTTGTTATGATGTTTCTGTCTATTGTCGTTTTGGTGTTTAGACACATCTTTGCCCTTTTGTCCGTCATGCTTCTTATTCGAATCTGGTCTCTTGGCACCTTCGGCTTTTGGTTGTTTGTCCTCTTCAGATTGATTCTTCTGCGGAGGCGGAGTGTTTTTCTGATTGCGATTTTCGTTTCTACCTGCGTTTCGCTTATCGTTGTTGGATTCGGTACGCTGGTTGCGTTCCCGAGTATCTTTTTGTTGTTGTGGCTTAGGTTCTTCCTTTTTGTCGCTAGTAGGTGCAGGCTTAGCCGCCTTTTCTTCGGCCGCTACAGCTTTTACAGCGCTCGGATTTGCCGCCTGGTAATCTAGTATTTGATAGACTAGATCTAATTTTTTTAAGCTTCGGAATTTTGGAACTCCCAAGGTTTTAGCAAGCTCCTGAAGTTCTGGTAGCTTCTTTGCTTTTAATTCTGAAATTTCAAACATTTATATAATAATAGGTTAAATAACTATGGAGTATGATATATCTCTCTTTAGAAGGGTAATTAGTTGAAAAATTGTGTTGAAGACTAAGTAACCGTTGTTGAGTTGGTTACGAATTGTTATTGCAAGTATACAACAATAATTTAAATTGCAAGAGGTTATTTTTAAAAAGAAGCCTTATTTTTGCACGTATAATTACAATTAATGCTACAGCGAATACAAACAGTCTATCTTATTATAGCAATGCTACTTTTGGTGGCTTTGTATGTTTGGTTTCCTTTAGTCCAAGACGCATCCGGTGCTTTGGTTATATCAAACAACGAGCCTTTGGTTCTTGGCTTAATGGGAGCTGCTGTTGTACTTATATTAATTTCAATTCTAAATTTCAAAAAGCGGAAACAGCAATTTGTGCTCAACCGTTTAGCAATCATATTCAACTTTGTATTACTGGGAGTTTTCGTATACAGGTCTCTAAGTATACCCGGAGAAACATTAGTTTCTGAGAAGGGTATTGGGGTGCTATTGCCCATCATTTCTATCGTTTTTTTAGTGCTGGCCAATAAGGCCATTAAAAGGGACGAGGACCTTGTAAAATCTGTAGATCGTTTACGTTAAAACTAGAACTTAGTATATTAGTGCGAACCCTTGAAGTATGCCAACTTCAAGGGTTTTTTTATCTTTTGTATTCAATCACTTCTAGATTTTTTATTTCCTTGCCATCTATTTCAAATCGAAGCATCGTACGGGCTTTGTGGAAGCCGTGCTTGCCAATGGCACCAGGATTCATATGGAGGAGACCAAGTTTTTTGTCGGACATTACTTTTAGTATGTGCGAATGACCACAGATAAATAAGTTGGGAGGATTGGCTCTAATTTCCTCTCGAACGGCAGGACTATAACGCCCTGGATAACCGCCTATGTGGGTAATCCATACATCGACTTCTTCACACAAGAATCTATTATCTAACGGGAATTCTAATCTAATTTGGGCATTGTCAATATTTCCATAAACTGCGCGCAATGGCTTCAGTTTTTTAAGTACGTCTGTAACTTTAATATCCCCAATATCCCCGGCGTGCCATACTTCATCAGCTTTTTGGACGTGTTTTAGTACGGCATCATCTATATAGCCATGAGTATCACTAAGTAAGAGTATTTTTTTCAAAAGCCTTGTGTCTTTTTCTTTCCCGAAAGATAAAAAACGCTGCTTGCTTTTTGTACTTTTACCTTTTTAAATTTGTAGATTTCATTGCGATACTTTATCGAACTTTCATACCACGGAAAAAACTACCACGGTTGGCAAATTCAACCTGATGCAATTAGTGTGCAAGAATCTGTTGAGCAAGCTTTATCCACCTTATTACGTGA
>Ga0316209_1000926_pt1 | contig 38211 bp, 34 predicted proteins | sample 6monopyrite_MG_FD_204945 | JGI IMG/M metagenome (GOLD analysis project Ga0316209, IMG submission 204945) | Microbial mat bacterial communities from mineral coupon in-situ incubated in ocean water Damariscotta River, Maine, United States -... | ecosystem: Environmental > Aquatic > Marine >...
ATCCCCGCAGACCAAACACCCGACGGTGCACTGGCTCAAAAACAAGCCTTGCCAGACAGCAACATCGCCTACCCCTGCAATGGCCTGCAATGCCAAAAAGCCATCGAAAGCACGACTGAGTTGCAAACCTACCTCCAGAATAACAGTTATCGCGTTTTGGAATAAGTCATAAAGATCCGCATAAAATCAGGCTATTCACCCTGTTATTAGCACTAACCACTAGCTAACCTCTAGATATCACCCGCTTATAACTTGCCAAGCCCAATACTTTAAGGGTATGGTATAACCCTCTGAATTACACATAGTCAGAAGACTGTCTTATAAATTAACATCAATGAGGATATAACCATGGCGGATCGCAAATTAACCATTATCGCAACAAAGGGGACCCTGGACTGGGCTTATCCTCCTTTCATTCTTGCAAGTACAGCTGCAGCTTTAGGCATGGAAGTGTCAATCTTCTTCACCTTCTATGGTCTGAATCTGTTATTGAAAGATACCGATAAGCTTAAAATCACACCTACTGCAGCACCTGATATGCCAATGAAGATGCCTTTTGGCCCTAAGTGGTTACAGAAAATCGATTTCGGCCCTAAAGTGCCAAACGTATTGTGGAACGTGCCTTTCATGGATCCAATTTGCACAAGCTTAATGAAGAAAACCATTAAGAACTGTGGCGTTGCTACCATTGCTGAACTACGTGAACTTTGTCAGGAAGCAGAATGTAAATTCCTTGCTTGCCAGATGACTGTTGAGCTGTTCGGTCATGATACAGACGCATTCATCGACGGTATTGATTTCGTTGGTGCAGCAACTTACTTCGAAGAATCAGCTGACGCGACACAATCACTGTTTATTTAGTAAGAGTTAAGCTTTACTAAAAAGGCCGCGCCCTGATCATCAGGGCGCGGCCTTTTTTATTTAAACGATTTTAACCACAAAGAACCATTATCGCGATCTCACCAATCTTCGTCCTCCGATGGATCATCCCAGTCATTGTCATAGTCTTCGCTTACAGCCACGTTAGATTTATCAATAACCTTCTTATCCAGCTCTGATCCAATTCGATCAAGCTCTGCAGTGAGCAGTTTCTCCTGGTGTTCTACACGGGCGGATTTTTCCAGCATCATTTTATGTGCCTCGCCACCGATAACATAAGGCGTAATCAAAACCACGGTCTCGGTATTAATACTGACATGCGATTCGCTGGAGAACAACGCCCCCAATATCGGAATATCACCCAGGATGGGAACACTCTCCCGACCATCGGTAATGTTGTTTTTGATCAGACCACCGATGAAAACTGGCTGCCCGTCACCGGTGAGAATCTCCGTGGTCACTTCGGTCGTCTTTTGTGAAGGAATACCATCAGCAGAAATTGCACCGGTACTTACTTCCGGGTGTATCTGCATCATCACGTTGCCCATTGCATCGATACGCGGCAAGACATTGAGTATCACCCCCGACTCAAGAAACTCGATACTCTCTGTGGTCACCTGGTTGATGGTCGTCGTTACCTTGTAACCCTGGCGATCACCAATGATGACCGAGGCTTCGGTATTTTCCAGCGCCACGAGATTCGGTGATGACAATGTCCGCACATCATCTTTGGAATACAGCGCGGTTAATGCCGCTTCGAGCGTATCCGTTACCTGGTTAATAAACAGGCCGGATGCCGGTGACGAAAGCCCCTGCACACCCAGTGTCGTCTCCCCGCTGTTAAACACCTTGCTCCAGTTGATGCCATAAGAGTTGCTGTCGGATAAAGTCACTTCAAGAATTTTCGCTTCTATCAAGATCTGACTCGGTATTGCATCAACACCTTTCAAAATCGTATTAAGACGATCGATATGTGCAGGCGTATCTTCTATCACCAGCATATTTCTGCCTTTCAGGACAGAGACATTGCCATAATCTGATAGATAATCTTCAATGATCGTTTTTACTTTTTCGGGATCTGAGTAACGCACATGATAGGTCATCACCGTCGTCAGGCTGCTCCTGTGCCTGGAACCGACATCATCCGGTTTGACGATATAATACGTATTGCCGATCAACTCAGCAGCAAAACCACCAGCGCGGGCAGCCGCTTTGATCACATCTTTTACCTTAACGTCGTACAGATTAAGTGAGATCTTTCCTTTGACACCGTTATTCACCAGAATATTGACCTGCTCTTTCGCCGCCAGCATCGCCATCACTTCTGACACATCCATATCGAGCACATTGATATTGACCTTTTTATTTACATCGGCATGAGACAGTGGCGAAAACGCAAGCAACAACGTCAGGCTAACGCTGTAAAAATAATTCCTATTGTTTAATCGATTTATCATTTTCGTTTTTTATTTTTCAGCTCATTATCATGCAATGTCAGCACAGTTTCGCTACCGCCACGGCGCAGTGTCACCCGGCCATTTTTTATCTGTGTTACGCGGTAACCGGACACCTCCTGATTTAACCGGTAAAAATCACCGCCGATATTGGCCAGTGAATCAGGCCCGTCAATGACAGTGCCGCGTAATTTCATTTCATCCCTGGCTTTATTTCTGGCATTCGCCTGCTGCGCATCCGGCTCCATATCCGGCTGCTCAAAAGGATTAAACCTGAGCTCATCCGACGCCGTCGCATCAAAACAAAACGCGATCAATAACAGGAAAACAAAACCTGTAAGCGTTTTTTGTTTTATCTCATAAATCATCTATCGGCCACCCGGTAGAAAACAATAGTCACGTGCATTTTCAGGCTGGTCTGTTTACTTCTTCGGCTCGCCATACTGATCTCATAATTTGATACCAGCATAAAGCCCAGGGCATCCCCTATTTTGCTCAGCCACTGGTACAGATTTCTGTATTCACCGGTGACATCGACCTTGAACGAGATCTCTTCAAATTCCATGATGCGTTTTGCCTGACCCGGACGCACGCCGGAAAGTTCGATGCCCGCCTCCCAGGCGAGTCCCTGCAGCCTCCCGACCAGGTAAGACTCTATCTCATTAACCGGCAGCTCACCTGCCTCGCCGTGCAGCTGTAATTGAAGGAATTTTATTTTGTTTCGTTCTTCATCGATGACCTGCTGCAGCTGCGCCTGATCATCGATTTGACTCTGCAACATCTCAAACGATGTGCTTTTATCATTAAAACTCAGATACTGAGGTTTGATCATATACAGCGATACTGCGACAGCGATGAGAAACCCCGTCGCAATCAAAATCAAACCCAGCGATCGGGGTTCAACTTCGATCAGGCTGAGGCGAAGCTGTTCGCTGATCATGACCTGGACACCTTGCTGTTAACGGTAATCGCCAGTTTAAAATTTACCACGGTGATATTGGCAAGCGTTTGCTGCTGTGTATTCAGAATCCTGACATCACCTATCTGCGGCTGCTGCAACAGGCGGCGCACAAAACTGGAGAGCGCCTCATGATCTTTAGCCTCGCCATCGACTTCCATATGGGTCTGGATCTTCCAGGCTTCCCGGGTTTTATGATTCGTGCGCTCACCATCAGGGATAACGATGAAATAACCGGTATTAACGCCTTTAGGTGGTTCACTGGTCTTGCTTCCGGCGCGGTCAAAGCGCCAGCTCTTGAACCACACACTGTCTCCGTCAAGCGCTCTGTCGATGGTGACAAACATATTCTCCGCCAACGCGCCGCCGCGTAATTTTTCCAGCACGTCACGTTTGCCCTGCAGTTTGTTATGATCTTTCTGCAGACTCTGAAGCATGTTGCGCTGTTGACTGGATATCGCTTTCTTTTTTTCCAGTATGACAATTTCTTTCTGGTACTCATCTGCTTTTAAGTTCAGCGCGAGACTTGTCGATATCGATAAAACCAAAAACACAGACATGACCAGACTCCAACGTTGCATAAACTGTAACTGCAGCAGGTAACGTTTGTAGTCTTCAGGGATAAGGTTCATATCAGTCAGGCTCAGCCCTGTTCCGTGAGGCCGTGTAATGCCATGCCTGTCACCACAGCACCGCGAGGGTCAGCATCTGCTCCAAACACTTCCGCATTCTCAAAGCCATCAAATGGTTTCAACACACTCACCGGAACTTCGATCAGGGTATTGATAAATTTCTCTATGTCTTTCCAGGTAGCGACGCGATTTGTCAGATAGACATGTTTGACCGGCATTCCCCTGGTCTCTGAGGCAGCATAGATCAGTGCTCGATTTATATCTTCTACCAGCGACATAAACATCGGCTTGAGTACGCTATAGAGTGCTGTCGTCACCGGCGTTTCGTATCCAATCTCACTATCGTCAGCTATTTGCCCATGATTGCTATGCTTTTGATTACCGCGCTCCAGCATCGTGCGCGCTTCGTGTTCATCGATCTCAAGTTCTTTACACAAGGCCGCAATCAACTGCTGCTCACCGAAATCGATATCGCGCTCATAGATCAATCTTCGCCCGCTGAGAACAGTGATATATGTCTGAGAATCGCCCATCGAGATCGTCATCAGGTTGGCGTCGAGTTCTTCCTTATGCCTGACAGAGATCAGTCGACGAACAGCCGTTGGCTCTATCTCCAGTAATTTGACGACGAGACCCGCCTTACGCAGACTTTCAAGATGTTTAACCACTTCGTCGTGTTGCGCCAGTGCCACCAGCACCGAACGCTCCTGTCCATCAACAACTTCTGGCCTCACCATCATGAAATCGATGACATAATCTTCGATGTTGCCATCGATGCGTTCAGCAACCCTTTGCACGATCAGTTCATCGTCTTTTTTATTTGCCTGCCGCATGAAACTCAACATCAAAATTTTTACATTTTGAGGCTGGAGACAGGTGACGATCTCGCGACCGATAAAACCATGTTCTTTTATCGCCTGCCTGATCAGCGTATGTAATTGCCGAGGCGAACCGCCCGGTTCTGTTGCCACCGAAATATGTGCCGAGGCATGGACCTCCAACTTTTCCGCCTTCTTTCTAAACTGCACCATGCGCAATCCATTCGGACCCAGGTCGATACCGATCGCACCATATTGAGTGGTGTTATCTTTTTTTCGAACGATTGAGGAGAGTCGTTTGACGAGTTGTACGGGCATGGCAGTTGTCATATTTTTAATTTCATCATTTACCAGGGCAGGTACGCTCGGTGCACCTTACGTTAGGGTTCTCTGATGGAATTATCGGCTGACAGGCGTAAAACTTTAAAGCTTACATGGGTTTATCGACGCAAATACTGCGCCCTACGGCGCAGGGGAGATTGAAATCGTAACGGTCACAAATTCTTCGGTTCTGGTCAAAGAAAAATTGGAATCGCCACTGTCACCTGCCGCTGGCTGCAAAATATAACCGGAGCCGCCTGATACAGTCGCATGGCCATGACCGCTGTCACCCATATTAATGGCAGTATGCCCAGGCAATCCCGGATTACCCGCTGAAATGTCATCATCATCGAAAGCACCCAGGCGCAATACCAATGAATTATCTTCTGCCGTGTCAACCTTTTTACTCAGCGGCGACGAGGATGAACCTTTATCATTCGATAATGACCCTATAGGGTCGGTAATATCATGACCGGTAAAGCGCATCATCCAGCCGTAAACCTGCTCACTGCCCGACCAGCTAAAGTTATCACTACCAGCTTCAGAAGCACCGGCAAGTTTCCACCAGACTCCCATCGTTACCCGACCGCCTTCTTCTTCAATAATCAGCTCAGTCCAGCCGGCCGGTGCAGCGAGTGACGACATGGTATCACCATCGGTCGCTACGGCAACAACCAATAAATCATTTTCTGCCGTACCTAATGGTTTATTAATAGTCAGGCTGGTGCCACTATTTTTTGCATCAGTAAAACCTTCAAAGACAATACCGGTTGGCCCACCACCACCGCCTGCGCCTGAACCTGCGCCGGCACCTGAACCCGCTGCCCATTCGAGTGTCCGCTGCAAAATCGTTTTACCGTCTGCTGTCATATCTGATACTTCTGCAGAAGCAAACGGCAGATGCACACGCCGACCCTGTGAGGGATTACCGTCGTAACGCGTCGCGCCGATATCCAGTGTTCCCAGAGCCAGGATACCGAAATCCTCAGCCACATCCGACATATCCGGCGCCAGTGTGCCACCCGGTATCGGGTTGGTCTGAGAAGACGTGAACACGGTTACCGCATTACCACTAAACGGCTCGGTAATATAATGCAGGGCATCCGTCACGCTAAACGTGTCAAAAGTTGCGGTCGCACTGGTACTGCTTGAGAAACCGAAATTATCGATTTTACCGACCACCTCGCTCACTAACCCTTTGCTGGTGAACGTTGCCTTGTTCAGCATATTAGCGCCCAGCGCCGAACCCGATGCAAAGATTACATCGGCTGCATCCATCTTTGTGTCGTAGTTGGTCTGGCTATCGCCATCATCGATAAGACTCACCGTGTGGCCCCACGATTCGAACAGTGCTTTGTAACCTAGGTCTTTACTGGACAAGGTCAGATTGCCGACCACCATCAGCACATTCTTGCTCGTTGGCGGTGGTGTCGCCCCAGCCTCGACAATCTTCACATTATCGAGATAGATCTCGCGGCCCGACAGTAAACTCTCGGATCTGAAGCGGATGACACTATCCACCGTCACCAGTGCAAACGGGATATCGTAACTCGCCGACAGGTAGGTGACACCATCGCCCGGCGCGTCAATGCGGCCCAGCCCGGTCCAGTTACTGCCATCGTCGCCTGAAACTTCGACACTCAGATAGCTGCTACTGCTGAAGGCACCGATCTGCAAATAGTCGAAGCTGAGTGTGGCGCCGCTGAAACTCGACAGGTCAGCCTTGCGGCTAATCCATCCGCCGGAACCTTTGAGTACCAGGCGGTTGCTGCTTTGATTATCCAGCAGCCAGACGTTACCGGAACACGAATCGCTGTTATCCTGCTCTATCCATTGAACACCGCTCCAGTCCAGCGTGCCGTCACTGCCGATATAATCCACCGCGGCATTGCAGGTCAGGCTGTTGAATTCATCGTAATAACCCACAGGTGGTGTTGGTGGAAGGCCACCACCGCCACTGCAGACAACGCCGCAGGGGCAGGTGTAGTTCACTACCAGCTTCGGATGCTGAGTGGTTAAGGCACCATTACTACTGGTGAAAGTGGCATTGTTAAAACCGACATCAGCATGTAAAAGAAAACCATAATTAGGATAGGTTGTATTCACCCAGTCAGTAACCAGTGTGGTCACATTCCAGTTTTTATAACCAAATACACCTGCGGTAACACCCACGCTGTCATATACCAACGGATCAAAGTCGCCACCGAGGCTCGCCCAGGATAGTCCGGTATCATAAATTTGCCAGGTTGCCGTACTCGGAACCCAGTCCTGCGTGAGCCTGAAGACATGAACGTTCGTACTGCCACTACTGGAGCTGTCCTCAAAGTAAAGTTCCAGCGATGCGGAGTCGATGGTCGCACCGGTCGGGATACTGCTAAAGTCAAATTTAATCAGAGCATGGTCATCACTATTGCCATCACCACTGGCTTTAATATCCGTGATGGTTTCAAAATTCTTTGCTTTATCGTTACCGGCACCGAGGGTATTATCGGCGAGTGGGCTTAATGTTGTCGAACCCGATGTGCCGCTCGCGCCACATTCGCAGGCGTAGGTGATGGTAAGTTTGGGTCTATCAGCAGCGACGATCGCATCACTGCTGTCAAACTGTGAACCTTTATTGAGTTGTGTCGTACGTAGTATCAGACCATAGTTGGGTGCATTGCCATTAATCCAGTCACTGACCATGTCCGCGATTTCCCAACTGACCCATGCGATGGCCGCAGGAACGACTGTAGAGGCAATAATCGCTGGATCAAAGTCACCTCCGGCCAGGCTCCAGCTATTTCCTGCATCCGCCCCCGTCCAGTTGGCTCCTGGCGCGGCTGAACCATCCGCATTCCCCTCTGCCCAGGTCTTGGTCACCCGATGCACATCAATGGCGGTATTGTCCCATGCGCTGCTATTGGAGCGCAGTTCAAGTTGTGCCGAGAGAACCTTAACGCCGGCTGAAATGGCCGACAGGTCGAACTGCAGCAACGAGTGTTCGGTTGAATCGACAGACGAAGCCACAACAAGGTTTGGGTCAACGCCGAAGTTCCAGGTCGGTTTCCATTGGTAAATATGAGTATCCTGGCCGTCTGACGCGTCCGGTTGCAGAATTAAGGAAAGCGGTGGCTGGTATATATGAATGTTATCGCGCGTCAGTGTTTGTGATGCCCCGACCGGCTGGCCCCCAGTGGCTGCCAAAATTCCTTTCGAGGTAACGCTTACCGGCGAACCGCTGGTAGGCGTCACACTTGCAGTGTAACTATGCACGCCGAAGCTAGCATTCAACGGTGACGGGTAGGCGACGCAACTGCTGTTATTAGCCTGGTTGAGCGAATGATTGAGGCCGGCTTCGGCAACATAACGTGCCTGCGCTGTGTCGGCTACACTGTGCGAAACATTATTTTCCAGCCCTGTCTGATTATTCATCATGAAGGCGACCGTTGCCACCAGGGTAATCAGTAATACCACCGGTAACAGCACGTAACCTCGCACCCTACTTTTTGTGGAGATTGTTTGGGGTCGTGGCATTATCTTGCGCTCCCTGCCCGGATTCGGTTATGCAGGCTTACTACCTGTCCAGTCGTCGGGCTGGTCAGTTCCAGCGTAATATCCAGTATCAGCGGCCGATTGCCTTTGGGCGGCAGGCGCTCGACACGAAAGCGACTGACGTTCTCGGCGATGACAGACTCCACCGTATCACTGCCGTCGATATCCAGATCGCCGTCCTCGTCCCACGGTACAGGGGTACGCTGGTATAAATTGCCATTGTTCATATAAAACACTAAAGCGTCGTACCAGTCCTCATCACTGCTACCGTCTTCATCATCGTCTTCGATGGCACCTTCATCAGTATTGCTGTCTGCATCATCATCTACACCGCAGAGCCCGGGACACCCGTCAGCATTATTATCTGCACCGGGGTCTTCGTCCAGGTTGCCATCACCATCATTATCGATGCCATTAATGGCGTCTTCGTTTTGGGCGAAATCAGAGCTTTCATCATCATCAGCAACGGGTGATAACCAAAAGTCCTTGATGCCGTTACCATCATCATCAATATCACGTATGCCGGGCTTGCTGTCATTCGTTGTATCGGCGGGCAGGTCTTCATCGATGCGGCCATCACCGTCATTATCGGCATCGGGCATACTATTCGCGTCCAGATCAAACGTGACGGGTAATGCGACAGCCAGTACTGCCGTGCCCAGAGTACTTCCTGCGGGGGGTGCTGATGGCGGCTGCGTCTGTTCGCGGATATTTTCGAGCAAAGCGGTCGCCGGCAAATCAACCATGGGCAGCATCAACCGATGTGTACCACTTACCGCGTTCACCATCTGCTGCATAGCAAAACGCGCCTGCCGGTTTAATTCGTTTCTATCGCTTACGTCATCAAAAACCAGAGCTGCCTGCCCGGCAATGCCGGAGAGACCAGCGAGCAGCATGGTCGCTATCGCCGTGGACACGATTACCTCAACCAATGTGAAACCGCTCTGGACTCGCGTCGAATTGTGCCGGCTGTTTACGATAAGATTGCGCTTACTCACTGGTCAATGTCTCCAGTGCGCCCGCAGTGCCGGCGATTTCTACCCGTACCCACATCAGGCCAGCCTCGGTTCCGGTAAACGGATTATTATCGGCATCGGCGTTATCGCTGTCATACAGCGAGAGATAGACATTGCGGTTTATCTGTTTGCCGTTGGCGTAGATCACTGTATCGGAGTAACTGGTAGCAACTGCTTTACTGCCCGCCGCAGTTGCGACAGTGTTAAGTTCATTGAACGGTTGTGCCAGCACATCTTCCAGTTTGGCGGTTAGTTCATAGTGATCGGCGAGGCGGTTTCCATGGATGGCCGAGCCATTGACGGCCGGCATCAACGCGTCGACAGCAGGCACCAGTGCAACAGCGATGAGTACGGTGGCCAGCAGAATTTCGACATAAGAAAAACCGGCGTTTTTTTTAATGGGGTTTGTGGTGTGCCTGGCGCACCGAGATATGATGGTGAGCCTGTTCACTGCACTGTCACTCGCCCGGTAATGCCGTCCAGTGTTACCACGCGCGTATGATTACCAGCAACTAAAGTAACCTGAAACTGATCAAGCAGAACCGTTTCCGGATCTACACAGCGGGGAATGCCTTTGCTATCAAAATAGATATTACGCACATTGTTACATGCTCCACGAAAAACCGGGGTACGCGTTATACTACTTGCAGAGGCAAAGGCGTGCGCATCCAGTCTGATATCATAAAATTGTTTACTGAACGGATGACGAATATTGTAAACCGGTTTCCAGGGCGATGTGCCTGTATCAAGACTGAAAACCCGGATGCGTTTTTTACTGGAGCGCTGTCGAAAGCCAAGCGGCTCACCGGTTCGTATCGCTTCGCTGCGTGCAAAGCGCATGGCCTGTGCAAACTCTTCGGCAGCAAGTTCTAACCTTTGTGGCGTGGTAGTTGAAATATCAGGGATCGCCACGATAGCGGCGATCCCCATAATGGTAACAACAATCAGCAGTTCGACAAGAGTGAAACCATGTTCATTTCTACACATTTTAATGAACGCCCTTGTGACCAATACAGCACTTGAGGTTTAGAGCTTATCGCGCCTCTTCAGCTCTCAGATTGATGATGATTTTGCCTGTCTGCGTATCAAATTTAAATCCACCAGGGCCCGGATCAGCCGTTGCCACCATATTAAGATCGCCAGCAGCCACTGCCTCAAGCGCAGAGACGATAACAAAAGGATCGGCCGGTATATCTGTTTTCTTCAGATAAGGACCGAAGCGGTGATTAGTCGCATCGCTGACAGAACAGACACCACCCGCTGCATCCGTATAACGGCTTAGCTGCTCCATAAAGGCAACCGTAGCAGTTGCACCCGCGCCGCCGGTAGCAACACCGACACCCGCAGTACCGGTACAGGCCGCTGTTGGCACTGCTGTTACAGCACCTGGATATGTATTATTGTGCTGCTGATAATATAGATCGATCGCTGCCCGCAGACCAGCCAGTGTACTATCGGCAGATGAGCTGCGCGCATCATCGGTCGTCGAAGCAAACTGCGGCACGACGATTGCCGCAAGAATGGCCAGGATAATAACCACGATTAACAGCTCGACGAGGGTAAAACCTTTTTCTGCGATATTACTAATGGCTCTCTGATTATTTTTAAATTTTTTCATAATTACTTCCTGCTTTTTCTGTTGTCTATTTCGTTTTTTCTCTGTTAGTAACAATATGTTGTTACTACTGTTTTGTTACTAAAGCACTGGCTTCCTTTATCAGCCGACGGCCCGTGACAGTTTGAATATCGGCAACATCAATGAACTTACCAACAGTCCTACCACCACCCCCATCACCAGTAACATGATCGGCTCCACCATCCGTGCAAACAATGCCAGCTTCTTTTCCAGCTCTGTTTCATAGTAATCGGCAATTCGCGCCATAACTTGAGCTAAATTTCCGGTCGCATCGCCCGTTTTTATCATCTGTTTGACCGTGGGCGGTATAAAATCGGCCTGCTCGAAACCAATAGCAAAGCCGGAACCTTCTTTAACATGTGCTTTCAAGCCTGAAATAAAACGGTTGAACACCGAATTATTGACCACTTCACTGCATGCGCTGAGAGTATCCATCGCACTTACACCATTGGCCATGGACATCGCCATCAGGCGCATAGACTGGACGAGATAAAGCTGGATAAAAATATCCTTGATTATGTAAACCGATAACTTGAGCCGGTCTATGGTTTCGCTGCCATGCGATGTTCTCAACCAGTAGAAAGCAGATACGGTTATCAAAACCAAACCCGACAAAAACAGCCACCAATAGTTGATTAGCGCATCACTCGCGGCCATCAAGACCAGGGTACTACCTGGCAACTCGTCATGGATACGTTCAAATAAAACGGAAAATTTCGGGAACACGGCGATCAGCACAAAAATGACCACTGCGACAGAAAATACGATGAGGAACGCCGGATAAATCATCGCTGAAACTACCGTGGACTTGAGCTTCTCTCGCTTCTGGTCCATGACTTTTAGTTCGGTAAGCACTTTGTCTAGAAAACCGCCGCTCTCGGCTGCTGCCACCAGGTTAATATAAGCCAGTGAAAAAAAGTCCGGGTATTTACCCAGCGCCGCAGAAAAACTTTTACCTTCTTCCACATCGTTCATCAGCGACATCATGATATTTTTTAGCTGTGGATTTAGCTCCAGCGTGGTAAACGCTTTTAATGATTCGTAAAGCGGCATCCCTGTTTCGAGCATCAGCGAGAGCTGTTCGGTAAAAAATATACGGTCGTTTACATCCAGCTTTTTCTGAAACATGCCAGCGAAAAAGGCAGGCAGCTGAATGTTTACCGCTTCAGGTTTTTCTTTTTTTATCGCGAGATCGATAGCCATACGAGGTTCCTGTGTGTTATCCGGCCTAGCTGTTAACTACGCGTGAGACCTCTTCGATAGTGGTATAACCGCCCGCAACCCTTTCGAGGCCATCATCAAATAAGGATTTGTGATCTGTAGCTTTCATGTAGTGCTCAAGTTCATCACGTGAGGGATTGCCGGTAATCAGATCCTGTAACTGTGCATCCGCCTCCAGTACCTCATGGATACCGATACGGCCTTTATAACCCGAGTCGTAACACTCTCCGCAGCCACGGCCCTGTACCAGTTTCATATTTTTGCGATCAACCCAACCATAACGCTGCAGTACGTCAGGCGACGCTATATAGGATGATTTACACGAAGGACACACTGTACGCACCAGGCGCTGTCCGATGACGCCGATTAATGCTGAAGATAAAAGATAAGGCTCGACACCCATATCGATCATTCTCGATATAGCACCGATGGCGTGGTTGGTGTGTAATGTTGATAATACGAGGTGACCGGTCAATGCTGCCTGTACCGCTATCTCGGCGGTCTCACGGTCGCGAATCTCACCTACCATGATGATATCGGGATCTTGCCGGAGCACATGTTTGAGAATGGTATCGAAAGTCAGGCCGATATTATCCCTGACTTCATTCTGATTGATAATCTCCATCTGGTATTCGACTGGCTCTTCGATGGTGACTATATTTTTCTCGATGGAATTTAGATAATTCAGTGCAGCATAAAGACTGGTGGTTTTACCGCTGCCGGTAGGGCCGGTTGCCAGTATCAGACCAAAACTTTTACTCAATAAACGTTTATATGCATCCAGGTTATGATCCAGCATACCCAGCTTGTTCAGATCCAGTAACGATTCGTTTTTATCCAGCACACGCAGCACTACCTTCTCACCGAACAGGCCCGGCAACGAACTGAAACGCAGGTCGACCTGCTTGCCACGTGTATGCACCTGGATACGGCCATCCTGCGGTAATCTGCGCTCAGCGATATCCAGGTTAGCCATCACTTTTAATCGTGACACCAGTGATGGATGCAGGTCGGCATTCAAGGTGCTGAATTCATATAACACGCCATCAATTCGCAGGCGGATCCGGCTCTTGTTTCTTCCCGGTTCGATATGTATATCACTGGCGCCGTCGCGTATCGCCCGCTGGATGACAGAGTTGACCATATTGATGACCGGGCTGCCTTCAGCCAGCTCATCGATCTGTGAATAATCATCCGGTGTATTATTTTCTACCACCTCGAAATCATCTTCGACGACATCGAACAGATCTATGCCAAGATCATCCTGATTCTCTGAGTATGCTTCATTGATCGTTTTCAGCACGTCCTGGCGCGAGGATAAAATGGCTTTTATCTTGCATCCGGTACGGTCTTCGATCTCGTCATTAACCGGTATCGACAATGGACTCGGGGTAGCAATCAAGAGTAGGCCACGCACTTTAAATAAAGGGAAAACACATAACTGTACCGCTTTTTCTTTTTCGATAACATCCAGCACAGCATTATCGTACAGCTGCGCATTAAGTTTCACGTACGGCACCTGCAGCAGCTGCGCCAGGATAGGCAACAACTCGGATTCTTTTATCCATTTCTGTTCGACCAGGATCTGCCCCAGCCTTTTTCCGCTAGTACTTTGCAGCTCCAGTGCTTTATCGAGGTGTTCTTGCGATACCATTTCCTGAAAGACAAGTTCATCGCCCAGGCGTCGTTTTTCGATGATAGGACGCGGCATGAAGACACTGTTAGAGGACTCTTCCGGCGGATTCAGATGTGTTACATAATCAGAGACCCCGGTCATATCCAGTATGTCGCGGATAACGCTGTTTATGTTCGCCAGCTTCAGCCAGCCACCGCTGCGGATGATAGCTTCTGCACCATTCAGAATGTAGGCAAGACTTTCACTATCGAGAATTTTGACCTTAGCCAGATCAATGACGACACGTTTCTCATGTTGTTGCAGGCAGTGCTCAAATACTTCACTGAGTTGTTGGCCGGCAACCACGTCAAGCTCAGAGAACTGGGGCGTCAGATAGGTCATCACACCGATACGTGTAAGCATTATATCTGGCCATGCTGTTGGTGTTTCAGCCGCCGGAATTGCCTCGGTCAATTTTAGTTTGTTATCAATTTTTGGCATGTTGATTTCGCCTGAATAATAAAATTTAACCGTTAGAAGAAATCTTGTTCTGTGCGCAGGCCATCATGTTTTGCAGCTCGAGCTCAAGAGGTTGTGGTTTCATGATGCCGTAACCCTGGGCATAATCAATATTCATATCGTTAAGCACTTTAAGTATGGAATCATTTTCAACATACTCGGCAATAGTTTTTACATTCAGTACTTTTGCAATACTTGCGATTGCCGCAACCATTGTCTGATCAAGCCGGCTACTGACAATATCCTTAATCAGACTGCCATCTATTTTCAGGTAATCGATGGATAATTTTTTAAGATAACTAAACGAACTTAGTCCGCTGCCAAAATCATCCAGTGCAAACTGGACACCCATTGAATGAATGTTGTTCATAAAAGCCGTGCAGTTCTGGAAATTTTTGATGGCTGCCGTTTCTGTGATTTCGAAATAAATATTCGTCGGTAGAATATGGTACTTATTAAGGCAGGTAGAAACAAAATCATGAAAGTCATCTTCGCCAATGGTCATTCCGGAAAGATTGATACCCCATTTACAGTTTTCAGATACGTCGCGGTATTCTTCCCGGGATAAGAACATAAAGGTGTGCTCTATGATCCAGCGGTCAACCATCCCCATCAGGTCAAACCGTTCAGCAACAGGGATAAAATCATCAGGCGACACTAACTCTCCTGACTCACCTATCATTCTGACCAGTATTTCATAATGAAGCTCATCGCCTGACAGTGGCTGTATGCGCTGACAGTAAAGTTCAAAACGATCTTCTTCCAGTGCATTTTTTATTTTTTCGACCTGTGTCAGTTGCTGCGTTCTCTTTAATAATGCCGTGTTTCCTGGCTTGTAAACAACAACCGGTTTTGCATCTTCCTTAGCGCTGGTCAAAGCCAGCTCCGCTGCATAAAGATGATCAGCAAACGCTGTTTCTTTCGAATTTACTGCAATTACACCCGCACTGCTCACAACAGAAAATTGTTTGCCATTAGCATTAATGGCCATCGCATTAATATCATTGCAAATATTAGTGACTAAATTGCCCACATTATCGTTTGTAGCTTCTATCAGTGCTGCGAATATATCTTTCTCAAGACGTGCCGCATACTTCAGCCCGCGCACAGGATTAGAAATAACTTCTGCCAATAACGAAAGTACACTGTCACCAGTGGCTGTACCGTAGGCTGCATTGATAACTTTGAACTGGTTGATATTAAACAACACAAGGTGCTGCTGGCAGTCTGTCTGAAAAACATCACGCCACACCGATTCTTCGAAACCTTGCCTGTTGAGCAAGCCGGTAAGTTCATCCTGTGTACTTAAAATATATTTATAGGTTTTTCGCGATACAGCTTCCAGTGTCGATTTATCACTGTTAGTAAAATCTCTGCTGTAGAACTCATTCAAACAACTTAATACGCCACACGGTTTTCCAGAAGCATCAAGCACAGGCACCAGCAGCACCTTCTTGTCCGCGGGCAGATGCAAATCAATTCTTAGTTCTTCGTCCTTATCATTAATACCAAAGCCATCATGGCCATCTTTAAATTTTTCAAAAGCCGCAGCAGACAATTGTTCAAGCATCTTCAAAATGCCATTTGATTCATGCTTGTACGCTACACCACCAGGGTATATTTCACGCCTTGCTGAAATCCAGATGGCAGCATAATCAACATTAAGATGTTCTGCGCAGCATCTTATATACGTGCTGAATATATGACGTGACTCACGATACTCTTCCAGCGCAACATCTGATGCGCGCAGCATAGATAACTCATCATAGCGCTCACCTAACTCCGTGGCCATCGCATTTACTTCGTACAAATATCCAAGCTCTGCTTTTACTATTTCTGCAATGTTGCCCAGCGCTGCCAGTGCGGAATCGGAGAAATCTCTGCTGCCCGCCTTATCACCGAGATTACAAAAAACCAGCCTGCCTGCAGATCTCCCTGCCAGAAACCCCAGGTTAAAACAGCTTGTGCCCTCAGCTTTACTGGTTTTAATTGAACAGCAGCAAGCTTTATTTTCACAATCATCAAATTGATTTACCTTGCAACTGGAAATATATTTACCCAGGCTATTTTCGTCTTCCGTATTTGCATCGGCATTACTCCATACTATCTGGTCATCATCACACAGTGCCATATAAAAATGTTGATATGACAGCGCATCAGCAGCAAGCTTTGCATAGCGCTCCATATTCAATTCTTCATATAAGCTGGGAAATATCATCGCTGCCTCACCTCTCTTACGAAGCTTTACTGTGTGTAAAGTAACTGTTTACAACCCTTACAAGGTCACGAGGGCTGACCGGTTTTCCTAAAAATGAAACATTGTCCACGTCTGTTACCCAGTCTCTGTTTTCACTTTCCAGGGTAGACGTCATAACAACAACCGGTGTGTCATGACCGCCTTTGGAATTCCTGATATTCTCCACTAACTCACGCCCCGTCATTTGTGGCATTTTTACATCGGTGATAACGATATCAGGGCGAATGGTCATGTAAGCGTCAATCGCCTGCCTGCCGTTATCAACACATGTCACCTCGTAACCTGCTTTTTGCAATACCAGCTTCAGAACACGGGCCACATAAGGCTCATCGTCGGCTATCAAAATTTTATTTGTATTCATATCGCATCCTTCAGTAAATTGCTGTCTTTAGTGAAACGCATTACAAACTCCGAGCCTTCACCCGGCGTACTATTTATATGTATGTCACCCTGGTGCAGTTTCGCTGTTTCATGAACCAGTGATAGTCCCAGGCCATGACCAGTACGCTTACGCACCTCTTCATCCTCGGATCTGAAAAACTTACTGAATATACGGTGCTGATCACTTTCAGAAATACCTATTCCCGTATCTCGAACAGTAATAAACATTTCCGTATCATTCTCTTCTGCAATCAATTCAACTTTTCCACCCGGGCGGTTGTACTTCATGGCATTACCAACAAGATTATTAATAGATATACGCACCAGCTCTTTGTCTATAGATAAAACGCCAAGGTCATGCGGCATATTGAGGTTAAAATCAAGCGACTCATCCTGCTTGTTGTGCGACATGGTCTGGTATATATCTTGCAGAAAATCGGCCATTTTTACGCGCTGACGCTGCATGGAAACAGTACCCATTTCTATCATCGCCAGGTTCAGCAGGTTGTCTATCATCTGTGAAATACGACCTGTCTCATCATGTATTACATTTGCCGCTTCGATGGTCAGCTCTCTTGAGGCATCAGCATTGTCCAGCAGTGTTTCGCTATACATGTACAGAATATTTAATGGCGTTTTTAATTCATGAGCAACGTGGGCAATAAATTCACTGTTATTGCTTCGCTCGGCATCATCATTTGTTATATCCTGAAATACGATAACCATGCCGAGCTGTTGTTTTTTGTTTTTATGTGAATACAGTGGATAAGGATTTACGGTAACGCGCTTATCGGTTTCTGGTAGAAAAATATCAGCTGGATCCTGGTGACACATACTAGCTGCATTGCTTGCCTGGCAACGCACAAGGTATTCTGAAATTTCTCTGTTTTGTGAAAGATCAGACAGGTTGCAACCGAGAGTTTCACCTTCACGTGTTCCCAACAATGAGTGAATTTTATTACTTGCATAGGTAACCTGGCCGCTTTCATCAGCAACCAGTACCGCACAAGGCAGCGCATTAAATGCCGACTCTAACCTTGCCCTTTGATAATCAAGTAACTTGCAGGACACGACTGAGTTCGTTTGTTTCTCTTCAAGTGTATCGATGTGATTGTATGCAGCTTCAACCACAGTGTTAAACTTTTTCATAAAGTCCTGCGTATTTTTATTGGTTGAAATATCTATTGAAGTGTCTATTGCAGCACTACTATCGATAACATCCGTTTTTTTAATCAGTGCCTGCAGCTTCGCTCCGATACTGCTTAAGGGTTTAATTTCCCTTTGTATAATGAAATAAAAAATAGGCGCCAATAAAAAGATGGCCATTGCTAATATTGCCAGCAACCGAACCTGGGAGGCATTCAGGGAATATGTCGGCTCGGTATAACCCAACCGAATAAAAGCTTTTAAATTACCTTTGTCCATGATGGGTGAACAATATTCAAATATTTTTTCACCGTTATTAGATTGGTATACCCGGCTCGCATTCCACTGGCTTGGTTGTTGCGGCATGAACATTGGCGGCACACTAATATTCGGGGCAGTAAGTTCTGTTAATGCGACACCATCAACACCAACGATAGAAGCATAGGCAAAATACTGGTTTAGCTGGGTTTCTTTAAATAGCCTCAGGGCGCCAACGCCACTTTTTTCACTGGTTAATTGTGCTATAGACATACTGCCCAACAACCTGGACAGACTAACGCCCTGCCGCTGTATCGCATTAATATCTGCATTTTTTTGCTGATAAAAAAACACACCTACAGCCAGCAAAATAACGCACAATGAGGCGGCAATCATGCCTACCCCTATCTTTTCATTGGCAATATTTATTTCACTTTTATGTTTAATGTTCATACCGTTTTCACTATCGGCAGCAACAGTGAAAATATTTAGCTTAAATGGAGAATCAATGGTCTTGCCGTAACGGCATATGGAATGTGGCAAAAAAAGATACTCACCGCTGAGACGCTGAGAAAAGGAAAATCATGTAGGCAAGCTCTGAAATGTAAGCGCGAATTCATTCGCAAGTACACATTAAAAAAGGACTATTATCAGCCCTTCTCTGCGTCTCAGCGCCTCTGCGGTACAATACTTTTAAAAGTCATTTTCAGGCTAAACTCGACCACTCATCAGGAATATAAGCCTGAGTTACTACATTTTAGCTTTTATCTTCAGATAGGATTTTTTTTGCTTTTTGCCAGTACTCTAGAAGCACGTCAACACTACAATCTTCCATCTGCTTCTCATCATCACGCAATAATCGCTCGACTATCTCAAAACGAGTAATAAACTTTCGATTGGCATCACGTAATGCCTGTTCAGGATTTACACCAACATGTCGCGCAAGATTAACACTGGCAAACAGAATATCACCCATTTCATCTGCAATCCTTTCTTTGTTATTTTCTATACCTATCTCAGCTTTAAGCTCATTCAGCTCTTCATCGACTTTATCGAATACCGGTTGAATATCATCCCAGTCAAAACCATGACTCGACGCGCGCTTCTGTAATTTTTCAGACCAGCGCAGAGCGGGCATGCTGCTTGTTATGTCGTTTAAGTAATTAACCTGGGTTTCATCAGTTGAATTATTCTTTGACGCGCGTTCTTTTTTCTTATGCTGTTCCCAGTCACGATTCAACTGCTCTTCATCACAGGTTTTATCATCACCAAAAACATGGGGGTGGCGACGCACTAACTTATTATTGATTTCTTTAACCACATCTGAAAAATCAAACTGGTTTTTTTCTGACGCCATCTGCGCATGAAACACAACCTGAAACAAAAGGTCGCCGAGTTCACTTTTCAGATCAACCATATCCTCACGTTCAATGGCATCAGCCACTTCATAGGCTTCTTCTACGGTATAAGCGGCAATACTTTTAAATGATTGTTTGATATCCCAGGGGCAACCGCCATCCGGATTTCGGAGGGTTGCCATTACCTGCAATAATTTTTCCAATTCCTGCATAGTGAAATTGCCGAGGTTATTGTGTATTCAGCATCGCATATCGGCCATTCTCTGACGTCGACAGCAAAGTCAAAGACTTATTCACCACAGAGGCACAGAGGACACGGAGAAAAAGCAATGAATGTTGGTCCAATACTTAAAGCTACTAATTGTTTACTCTGTGTCCTCTGTGCCTCTGTGGTGAATCGTTTTCAAATGTTTTGATACCCACTAAGAGTCGATAACGGTCTCACAGATTAAAACTCAAATCGCACACCAATATGTGCTGAATCATCCACTTCATAGTCAATATCATCATTGAAGGTAACTTCAAGATATCGATAGCCCACATAAGCGCGGGCACTCGGTGTGACTTCTAGTTCGAGCGCAACACGATACTCAACCAGACCATCAAAGTCTGAAATATTAGTCACTTCAGGTGCATAAAAAGCTTCACCTAAAACAGCAAGTGGCGTATTACCCGGGAACACATAACGAATTCGGCCGCCTATTGCGATGGCACCACCATCAACATCAAGAACGTCGTTCTTACCTTCTAACATACCTGCATATGCTTTTGCACCAACACCAAAATGCAGCGCTTTAACATCACCTGCACTGCTACCACTTACCAGAATTGATGCGTTGGCTATCACATCATTGTACTCATTTATTAATGCACCAAAGCCTATATCAGCGCCGCCGTAACCAAACGAGGCGGTTTGCGTTAAAAAAGTTAGCTCAGCCATATCCTGTCCCACACGAAAATCTAGCGCGCCTGCAGCTGCGTATTGGAATGGCATTAAAAGTGTTGTTGTTATCAATGCTTTACGTAGCATATCCTGTATTCCCTCTATTATTTTTAAAATAATGTTTAGATAATAATTCTTAAAGCTGAAGTATTTTGTGCCGGATTCTAGCATGCTCTACCGAACACGCGATGACGAAAACGAAAGTAGCACACTGCAATAAACAGCACACCATGATGTAGATGGTTGTAACAGTAATCAGTTCAATCTAGTTTGCGATTACGCCCCTAATCGCTCAGATATTTTCCTGCCCGCATCTTTGACCAGCTTCACCCACTCTTCTTTTCGGCGCTCGATGGGTGCTGAAATAGATAAACCTGCAATAACATTTTTATTGCCGTCGTAGATTAATACACCGATACAGCCAACGCCTTCTTCAGCTTCTTCATTATCATACGCAAATTTCTGGCTGCTTACCTGGTGAACAATGTTGATCAGGTCCTGCTCGGTACTGACAGTATGAGGAGTATAGGGCTTGAGACCAGTACGCTCTGCATAGGCATGTATGAAATGATCGCCCAACTCAGCAAGCATCAACTTACCAACCGCCGTCACGTGCAATGGCGCACGACTGCCGATAACCTGCTCCACCCGCATCATACGATTTGATATAACACGCTCGATATAGATGACTTCATCACCTTCACGTACGGTGAGGTTAACCGTTTCACCGATAGCATCACGCAATGCTTCCATAATATCGCGTGCCTGCTCTCTCAGTCCGACACCGCGTTTTACTTTACCGGCCAGGCTAACCAGTTTTTTACCTAACGTATAGTGCCCGGCAGCATCTTTTTCAACAAAGCCGGCTTCCATCAGTGCGCCCAGTATTCGAAAAGCCGTGGAAGGATGCAGCCCGGTATCGGCGGAAAGAATCTTCAGACTGACGGGATTTTCATACTGTCCAATAGCATCAAGCAGACGGGCGCTACGATCAATAACTTGTATAGATGACATAATAATATTTCATATTGTGAAAACGATTGTGTATTGCAAAATTATATAATCTAAGATAAGGTTAACACAAGCTTTAAATAGAAGCAGTGAAAGAAAGTAGGCGGTGTCGATAAACACCGCTTTTCATTTACCAACAATATTTCACAATATGAAATATTGATTACAATGCGAAATATTATAGACCGCTTTAAGAGGACACGACTATGAACAGCAACAACAATTCAACCATTCCAGATTTTTGCCAGGGCATACAGCACTTCGGTGAAAAATGGCCGGATTTTGACAAACATGCAGCCCACGCTATCATCGGCGAAGGCCAGAATGCAATCCAGAGCAGTGATGATGACGATAGTGTGTACCAGACATTACTGGCAGCAGATGCTCTGCGTTACCTCACTTTGCAGGTGACTGGTTCAAAAGGCAGCGGCCATCCGGGTGGATTTGCATCCAGTGCCGAAGCGCACGCTTCTTTAATGATGCTTGGCCACACCAATATCGTGACAGAAGTAGGTCACCATGCACCGGGATTCTATTCTTCGATGTTCCTCGATAGCTCTCTTGAAGAGATGGGCATTAACAATATGGATGACATGATGCAGCGTTTCCGGGAAAAGCACGGTCTGCTGGGTCACCTCTCCGGCGCTATTCCAGGTCTGCTGTCACCAGCCGGGCCGCTGGGACAAGGGCAGCATTTCGCCATGGCGGGTGCTTATCTGCACAGAGATAAACTGTTCCCTGTCACTATCGGTGATGGCGGCATGGGCGAGCCTTATGTATTAAATTCGATGATGCACTTTCACACTGCCTACCCTGAAGTGACAAACTTCCTGCCTACCCTTATCTGGAACGGTTACTCTCAGGAGCATCATTCCATGGTTTCACTGCATGACAATGAGCAGATGACTGCCTACTGGAAAGGCCATGGCTTTGAAAAAGTTATCCTTATAGATGCAAAAGATTTTGACGACAGCGATCAGCAAGGCGCATACGTTGACAGTAGCCAGTTCTCTTTGAAGCAACGTCTGGCCTTTACCAAAGCAGTATTGCAGGGTATCGATAACGCAGCAAAATCAGCCATGGGCGGAAAACTGACAGCGTTCATCATCAAACAGTTGAAAGGCACCGGTGTTCACACCGTCGGCGCAAAATCACATAACCTGTATCCGGCAGACACGCTGGATCAGCCACACATCATCGATGGATTAAAGCGTCGTGCACTGCCTGCAGAAGCATGGCAGCTGGTTCGCGACAACCTGCAGCGTGCAGGTGGCGGTCCGGCTGCAAAAACAGTTGTTACCGAAGGGGAACTGGAGTTTACCCCTCTGCCAAAACTGGAAATGAATGAGTTCAGTAAAAATGAACAAGCCGTGCCTTCAACTGCGATGGGCGCTCTGGTTGGCCAGGTTGGTTTATCTGATGAGCGTTACGTGGTCACCAATGCCGATGGCAATGAAGCCTCAGCGATGAAAAACATCAATGATGTGCTGAAGATCCGCCACCCGACCCAGGATCCACTGTATAACCAGGAACCCAATGGCCAGGTTTACGAGCCACTGAATGAAGATGCCTGCGCCGGTTTTGCTGCCGCTCTGTCGTTGTTCGGCTCACGCTCGATCTGGCTATCTTACGAATCTTTTGCTATCAACGGCTGGCCTATCATGCAGACCGTGGCTCAGGCGATGGCCGAACTGCGCCGTAAAACACCGTCAACCGTGTGCATGTTCACCGCTGGCGCGCTGGAACAGGGACGTAACGGCTGGACCCATCAGCGACCAGAGATCGAGAGCTATTTTGCAGCAATGATGAGAAATGGTAACTCGTATCCATTATTCCCCTGTGACGCCAATGCAATTCAGGCCGCGTACGAATATGCGACATCGAGTTATAACAAAAGCATGGTAATTATTGCTTCTAAAAGTCCATTGCCGGTTTACATGTCGATAGAAGAATCGCGTCAGGCAATCGAAGAAGGTGCCGCGACCATCTATGAGACAAAATCTGCAGCACTTAAGTCTTGCAGTAAAGGCATGGTCGTATTTGCGGTAACAGGTGACATGATCTTTCTACCCGTATTCGAAGCCAAAGATAAACTCGAAGGCGCAGGTTACAGTGTTCGCATTGTCGCAGTGGTTAATCCACGTCGCTTATATCGCCCAACAGATATTGCCTGGGACACCGTCTCAGAACCAGACAACAAGTTCATGGCTGATAACCAGTTTGATGCGCTGTTTGACGGTGATGCATTGCTCGCAGTCAGCGGTGGTCCGAGTGCTGCCCTGGAGCCAGTCTTGTTACGCTCCCGCGCACCAAGACGCGATACATTCTGCTGGAAACGCGGCGAAACCACGGCTTCACCGGCTGAGATTATGGACTTCAACGGCATCACTGCTGATGCCATGCTGGCCTCGATCGATGGCTTTTTTGCCAGCGATAAGGCCGCGTGATTACATAACCGGAGCATGAGCACATGACTGACACTAAAATCATCGTACTCGATGATGACCCAACGGGCTCACAGACAGTTCACAGCTGTCTGCTGCTGACCCGTTGGGATGTGGAGACCTTGAAACAGGGCCTGCAGGATGCAGCGCCGCTGTTTTTTATACTCACCAACACACGTGGAATGAACGCGATTGAAGCAGCTGAACTGACCCGCACTGTATGCAGGAACCTTCGTCAGGCTCTCGATGAACTTGCCGAGGAAGGAGTAAGCATAAACCCGCTACTGGTGAGTCGCTCCGACTCAACTCTGCGCGGTCATTACCCGGTGGAAACCGATGTTATTGCTGAAGAACTTGGACCGTTCGATGCACACTTCATGGTGCCGGCATTTTTTGAAGGTGGTCGAAAAACTGTCGATAGCATCCATTACCTGGCGGTCGACGGTAAAGACATTCCTGTTCATGAAACGGAATTCGCCAACGACTCGGTATTTGGCTACTCACACAGTTACCTACCGGATTACGTCGAAGAAAAAACGGTTAGCCGCATCAAGGCCTCGCAGGTCGAACGCTTCGTGCTGGATGATGTACGTGGAGATTCATTGTCCCGACTGCTAGCACTTCAGGATAATGTATGTTGCGCCGTTGATGGTGAAACTCAGGAAGACCTGAACCATTTTTGCCGGCAACTGATGCAGGCTGCACAACAGGGAAAACGTTTCTTGTTCCGCAGCGCGGCCAGCCTGCTTACTGCCCTCGCAGAACTGCCGCCGCAGCCGGTCGCCGCAGAAAAAATGTTTGAGTACGTACGTGATGATATGGCTGGCGCTGTAATCGTCGGTTCGCACGTTAAGAAAACGACGCAACAGTTAAACCAGTTGCTACAGCAAGAAGGCATAACAGGCATCGAAATTGATGTCGCTAGAATTATTGAACACCGTGCACAATTACTGGAAGACGTCATCACAGAGGCGGAACAGTGCCATGCAAAAAACATTACACCAGTAATATATACTAGCCGCACTGAATTACAGTTCGAAGATCAGGTCACCCGGTTAGCATTTGGTGAACAGGTGTCTGCCTTTCTGATGGACATTGTCAGAAACCTGCCGGTGACTACCGGCTTTTTAATCAGCAAAGGCGGCATCACTTCAAACGATGTACTGAGTGATGGTCTGGCATTACGCACTTCCAGAGTCACCGGCCAGATTCTTGCCGGCTGTTCGGTCGTAAGATGCCCAGATGACCATCCGCGTTACCCCGATATGCCTGTAGTAATCTTTCCTGGTAATGTTGGTGATGAACATGCGTTAGCTACAGTTTTTCAGCGCTTAAGACCTGTATAATAAAGCCATAAAAACATGTCAATATACTATTGCTACCACTCAAAGATATGCACACTATTGAAAAAGCACAGTCAACAATAAGTGACAGCGCATTAATTGCTGCCTTAAATAAGCTCCTTAATCGCGAATCAGTTTTATCCGAAGCCGAGGATCTTGCACCTTATGAATGTGATGGCTTATCAGCCTACCGTGCTGTGCCCCTGGTTGTGGCTTTGCCTGAAACCATCGAGCAGGTGCAGGACATCCTGGCTTTGTGCTATCAACATCAAGTACCTGTGGTTGCGCGTGGTGCAGGCACGGGTTTGTCGGGTGGAGCGCTTCCGCATGAGCAAGGCGTATTATTAAGTCTGGCAAAATTTAAAGACATTATCGAGCTAAACCCCAAACAACGCACTGCGAAAGTACAACCGGGTGTACGTAATCTTGCTATCTCTCAGGCAGCAGATAAATATGGTTTGTATTATGCACCCGACCCCTCTTCTCAGATCGCCTGCACTATCGGCGGCAACGTGGCAGAAAACTCCGGCGGCGTACACTGCCTGAAATATGGTTTAACTGTCCATAACATTCAACAATTAAAAATCGTCACCATCGAAGGCGAGCTATTAACCATCGGTGGCAGTGGGCTTGACAGTCCCGGTTACGATCTACTGGCACTGATGACCGGCTCCGAAGGTATGTTGGGCGTCATCGTCGAAGTAACCGTAAAACTTTTACCCAAACCCGAACGCGCACAGGTTCTATTAGCAGCATTTGATGACATCGTAAAAGCGGGGGAAGCTGTCGGCAATATAATAGCCGCAGGTATTATTCCTGCTGGTCTCGAGATGATGGACAAGCTGGCCATTAAAGCTGCCGAAGATTTTGTACATGCCGGTTATCCGCTCGATGCTGAAGCAATATTATTATGTGAATTAGATGGCACCGAAGAAGAAGTAAGTGAACATGTTCTGCGCGTGCGCGAAGTACTAAAAGATAGTGGCGCAACAGATGTGCGCACGGCTAAAGATGAAGCCGAACGGTTAAATTTCTGGGCAGGCCGAAAAGCAGCCTTCCCTGCTGTCGGTCGTATCTCACCTGATTACTATTGCATGGACGGTACTATCCCACGTAAAAAACTGCCACAGGTTTTAAAAATCATGGCAGAGTTATCAGACGAATATAATTTACCCGTCGCCAATGTATTTCATGCTGGTGATGGCAACCTGCATCCGCTGATTTTGTACGATGCAAACGTTCCCGGTGAACTCGAACGCACTGAAGAGTTCGGTGGAAAAATTCTTGAGTTATGCGTTGAAGTGGGTGGCACTATCACCGGCGAACACGGTGTCGGCATGGAAAAAATTAATCAGATGTGTGTGCAATTTAACAGCCTCGAACTGCAGCAGTTTCATGCGGTGAAAGCGGCGTTTGATGCACAAGGATTATTGAACCCTGGCAAAGCCGTGCCGACACTGCACCGCTGCGCTGAATTTGGTGCCATGCATGTTCACAAGGGCGAACTACCCTTTCCTGAGCTGGAAAGATTTTAGGCGGCAAGCTAAATCTTGATAACCAGATAGCATAATTGACAGACTATATAAATAATGAATACCGATATTAGCCAGCAGCTACAAGAACAAATTCAGCGCGCCGATAAAGAGGCAACACCACTGCGCATCGTCGGTGGTAATAGCAAGGCATTTTACGGCTGCACAAGTCAGTTAAAAGATGCTGAAACCCTCTCACTGGCAGAGCATCAAGGCGTACTCAGTTACGAACCAACCGAACTGGTTATTACTGCCCGCGCTGGCACACCACTTCATGTAATAGAAAAACTGCTGGCCGACAATGGCCAGATGCTGCCATTCGAGCCACCGGCTTACGCAGACTCCGCCACCATCGGTGGCACCATCGCCTGTAACTTCTCCGGTCCACGACGCGCATATACTGGCGCAGCACGAGACTTTCTACTGGGCTGCAAACTGATAAACGGTCGCGGAGAAATACTCAGCTTTGGCGGCGAAGTCATGAAAAATGTTGCTGGTTATGATGTCTCAAGATTAATGGCCGGCGCCATGGGTACACTTGGTGTATTACTCGAAGTCTCACTCAAAGTTCTGCCTGTTCCTGAAATGGAAAGTACCCAACTGTTTCAATGCTCATCAATCGAAGCACTCGATAAATTACATGCCTGGTCGCAGACACCCCTACCTATCTCTGCCAGCAGTTTTCACCAGTCAATCTTACGCGTACGTCTATCGGGTGCTGATAAAGCTGTTCATGCAGCAATGCAAACTATCGGTGGTGAGAATCAGGCTGATGCCGAACACTACTGGCAACAACTAAAAGAACAGCAACTCGACTTTTTTACTGATGCTCAACCATTATGGCGCATCTCACTCGCTTCGGATGCTGACATTCCTGAACTCACCGAGAATAACTGCCTGTTTGAATGGGGTGGCGCATTACGATGGTTGAAAAGCGATTCAGACAATCAAAGTTTTGGCGATAACATTCAACAGACTGCTGCCAAATTCGATGGTCATGCCAGTCTGTTTCGCGCAGATGATAAAACGTCCGGCCATCAATCATCTCGGTTTCAACCATTAACGCCCGGACTGCTCCGTATACATAAAAATCTAAAACAGGCGTTCGATCCAGATAATATTTTAAACCCCGGACGTTTATACGCTGACATTTAGCCGAATAACAAAAATATACGCATAAAAAATGAAAACGAATATAGCCAGCGACTTTTTAGACACGCCCGATGGTATCGAAGCCAATCGAATTTTACGCAGTTGTGTACACTGCGGTTTTTGTAATGCTACCTGCCCGACTTATCAATTGCTGGGCGATGAGCTTGATGGTCCACGCGGACGTATCTACTTAATAAAACAAACGTTAGAAGGCAAAACACCTTCACGTCAAACACAGCTACATTTAGATCGTTGTTTAACATGTCGAAACTGTGAAAGCACCTGCCCTTCCGGTGTTAACTACAGCCACCTGTTAAACATTGGACGCTCCATTGTAAATAAAAAAGTAACACGTAGCTTTACTCAAAAATCTTTGCATTTTATCCTACGGAAAACGTTTCTTAGCCCTTTAGCTTTCTCATCAATAATAAAAACAGGTCAATTATTCAGACCGCTGCTACCAGAAAAATTAAAACGTTCTGTACCCGAAAAACAGAAACACGTTCAATTAAATGCAAGCAGTCATACGCGAAAAATATTATTAGTACCAGGCTGCGTGCAATCCAGCTTAAAGCCAAATATTGATGCTGCAGCAAAAGTTGTTTTTAACGAATTAAATATTGAAAGCATAGAAATTCCTGCCGCGGGTTGTTGCGGCTCACTAAGCCACCACTTAAACGCAGAAGATGAAGCTATACAGATAATTAAAAAGAATATTGATAGCTGGTGGCCTTTGATTGAAAACAAAACCATCGAAGCCATTTGCATGACAGCAAGTGGCTGCGGTGTGGCGATAAAAGAGTACCAGCAGTTACTCGCGAATGATAAAGCCTATGCTGAAAAAGCAAAAATCGTCAGCGCACTCTATAAAGATCCGGCCGAAATTGTGTCGACAGAGTTAAGCAACAGTGAACAAAGCATTAAATCATTAATTAAAAACAAGCAAAATATCGCTGTTGCATTTCACCCACCCTGCACCTTGCAACATGGGATGAAAGTAAATAATTTAGTTGAACCTATTTTAAGTGACTGTGGATTTGAGGTTCAGTCGTTCAACGACAAACACCTTTGCTGTGGCTCAGCTGGAACGTACTCGATAACGCAGAAAGAATTATCGCAGCAATTGTTATCTAACAAACTAGACAACATTAATAAGACAGAACATGACTTGATTGTTACCGCCAATATTGGCTGTCAGTTACATCTGCAAAGTGGTACTGCTACACCAGTAAAACACTGGTTAGAGCTGTTTATATGAAACGAGCCTCATTATTGTACAAGCCAAAGGATCTCGAAATAGCCAATAAATGCGCCATTCAAGCAGATTATATAACCCTGGCGATTGAAAGTAGTAGCAAAAGGCAATTTCTGGCAAAATAGCGCCCCACATAAACATTGAACACATTTCACATAGGTCACAACATGAGCATTACTTCATTCAACCCGCCCGTACGTACTTTAATGGGTCCAGGCCCTTCTGATGTACACCCACGCGTCACTGGCGCAATGGCTCGCCCTTGCATTGGCCATCTCGATCCTGCCTTTGTCGGCATGATGGATGAAGTCAAAACCATGCTGCAATATGCTTACCAGACAAAAAATGAATTAACCATTCCTGTTTCTGCACCTGGTTCTGCTGGTATGGAAACGACCTTCCAGAATCTGCTTGAGCATGGCGACAAAGCAATTATTGCGCAAAATGGTGTATTTGGCGGTCGCATGAAAGAAGTAGCTGAACGCTGTGGCGCAACGGCAGTCATGGTTGAAGATGACTGGGGCAAACCTGTTGACCCACAAAAAATTGAAGATGCCTGTAAAGCTAACCCTGATGCAAAACTGGTTGCTTTTGTTCATGCAGAAACATCAACTGGCGCTCGCTCTGATGCTGAAACCATTTGTAAAATCGCACATGACCACAACATGCTAACTTTAGTTGATGCCGTAACATCAATCGGCGGAAGCGAGCTACGCGTTGATGACTGGGGCATTGATGCTATCTACTCTGGCACACAAAAATGTTTATCCTGCACACCAGGTATCTCGCCAGTTAGTTTTAGTGAGCGTGCTATCGAAGTGATTACGACACGCAAATCAAGAGTACAAAGCTGGTTCCTGGACACGAATCTGGTTATGGGTTACTGGGGCGCAAATGCAAAACGTGCTTACCACCATACCGCGCCGGTAAATGCACTTTATGCACTTCATGAATCACTGGTTATGCTGCAGGACGAAGGTTTGGAAAACTCCTGGGCACGTCATAAGAAGAATCATCTTGCACTGCGTGCTGGTTTAGAAGCAATGGGTCTGTCATTTATCGTTGATGAAGAACATCGCCTGCCACAATTAAACTCTGTGACCATCCCTGACGGCGTCGATGAGGCCGAAGTACGCTCTCGCCTATTAAACCAGTTCAATCTGGAAATTGGCGCAGGTCTTGGCGCGCTTGCAGGTAAAGTATGGCGCATCGGTCTGATGGGCCATAGTTCACGTGCTGAAAATATCCTGCTATGCCTGTCCGCTCTGGAAGCTGTAATGAATGATATGAATGCTGATATAAACACAGGTGTCGCTCTCTCGGCTGCCGTATCAGCAATGAAATAACCGCTTTTCCAACTTGCAGTACTTAAAAGGCTTCCTCTGGAAGCCTTTTTTATTTACGGCTTAAAAGTGTCTCAAGCACACAAAAGACTAAAGTTTCACCGTTTTATTCCGATATTAGGTAATACCAACAATTTATTCGTAATAGCCAGTCTCATGACAGTACCAATAAAATATTGATTACAACTACAACTAATATTTTCCACAATGAATCAGAACGCACATCCAGTATCTAATACCGAACCATCAGCAGGTGTATTAATAGTAGATGATGACCCCAGAAGTCTGGAAATTTTAGAAGTAAACCTGGAAAACGAAGGCTATACTGTCCACAAGGCAAATAATGGTGAGCAGGGATTTGAGAAGTTACAAAAGTACAAAAATGATATAAGTGTTGTATTACTTGATCGGATGATGCCAAAGATGAATGGCATACAGTTGATCGAAAAGATCAAAGCGGATACTTCTGTAGCAGATATACCCGTCATCATGCAGACAGGCGCAGTTCTACCGACACAGATTGTCGAAGGCATTGCAGCCGGTGCCTACTACTATCTAACCAAACCTTATACAAGGGATGCTTTACTCTCCATCGTACGCACTGCCATATCCAGTTACGCTGAAACCAGTGCATTACGCAAAGATTTAATAACCTATAAAACACAGTTACACTTAATCAAGGAAAGTTTCTTCGAGGCAAGCACCTTAGAAGACATACATAACCTCACTACTTTCCTGGCTAACTTCTACCCTGAACCGGAACGCGTGGTTAACGGTATTTCAGAGTTATTACTCAACGCAGTCGAACATGGCAATTTAGGCATAACCTACAGTGAAAAATCACAACTTATGTTGCAAAACGCCTGGTTAGCCGAAGTGCAACAACGCTTATTATTACCCGAGAATAAAAATAAAAAGGTACGGGTACACTATCAACGACATACATCAAACATCACACTGAATATAAAAGATGAAGGCAATGGGTTTGACTGGCAGGATTACCTGGAGATAGATTCAACCCGCGCGACTGATAACCACGGACGAGGTATTGCCCTGGCTAAAATGATGAGCTTTGATGATATTCAGTTTCAAGGCAGTGGTAATGAACTGGTTTGCACCGTCTTATTATGAAGTCGTTTGCATATTTAAAAAGACATATTAATACCATCCACTATATGACGCGCTACATTACTGATTATTATAAATAATTAAACCCGCTCCAACCAAAATCATCAATCCACCAATAAACACGCTGGTAGATACATGCATCTGCCGGTAAAACACATAAGCAAAAAGCACCACAAACACCGGATAAGTCATTTCTATCAAACTGGCTAAAGTCGCATTTTTACCTGAGATGGCAAGGTACACCATAACCTCTCCAAATAATCCGATTAAACCTATGCCCGCAATTATCCACTGTTCAGAAACAGGTAATGTTTTTACTGTTTCGATATCCTGACTCACCGTTTTAAGAAAAACTGGCAAGACTAAAAATACCGGGATCATACTCAACAAAATAACACTGAATAATGATATCCGTTTTAACGCCATATCAACCAGCGGATAATAGATACCCCATGTAATTGCAGCACCTAGAGCAGCGACATACCACGGCAAAGACATAAACCCTCCTATGGAGCCCTTGATCAATTCGTGAAATCGCATATTGCCCGCAGAATGATTCATTTCTGCAGACAATCTACTTCATTCAGAATTAATCAAAAGGCTCCTAACTTATTTCATAGGTTAATTAATATTCTTCAATATTATTTCTGATTATCATTTTAAGCGGGTAAGATAGCAACATGAATACTTATCTTGTTGGCGGGGCCGTTCGCGATGAACTGCTCGGATATCCATTTAACGAAAAAGACTGGGTTGTTGTAGGCGCGACTGTTGACGACATGACCAACGCTGGATATCAACAAGTCGGGAAGGACTTCCCTGTTTTTTTGCACCCGAAAACAAAAGAAGAACATGCATTAGCTCGTACCGAAAGAAAAACCGCCGCCGGCTATAAAGGTTTTGAAGTACACGCTACACCTGACGTCACCCTGGAAGATGATCTCGTTCGTCGCGACCTAACAATAAATGCGATTGCCAAAGATGAATCTGGCGAATACATCGACCCCTATAATGGCATCGCCGATATAAAAAATAAAATATTACGCCATGTTTCCGAAGCATTCGCCGAAGATCCTGTCCGAATATTACGTATTGCGCGTTTTATGGCACGTTATGCACACCTGGGATTTATTATTGCAGATGAGACCGAACAATTAATGACAAAAATGGTTGCAGCAGGTGAAGTCGATGCACTGGTTCCCGAACGCGTCTGGCAGGAAATGCAAAAAGCCTTATCAGAAAAAACGCCAACTGCATTTGTTAGCACATTAAAAGATTGTGGTGCACTCAAACGTATTATGCCCGAACTCGATTGTTTATGGGGCGTGCCTCAACCAGAGGAGCATCATCCAGAAATTGATACTGGCCTTCATACCATGATGGTACTGGAACAGGCATGCAAACTATCTAACGACCCACAAGTAAGATTTGCGGCCCTCGTTCACGACCTGGGCAAAGGAACTACACCCGAATCTGAATGGCCTCGCCATATAAATCACGAAGCTCGTGGCGCTGATATCGTAAAAAAAGTATGTGAGCGCATGCGAATTCCAAATGAGTTTCGCGATCTGGCTGAGCGCACTGCACGCTTTCACCTGCATTATCATCGAGTCCTTGAACTCAAACCTGTCACACTGGTTAAAACACTGGAACAACTTGACGCCTTTAGAAAACCGGAACGGTTTGAAAAGTTTTTACTTGCTGCTGAAGCTGATGCCCGAGGCCGACCTGGATTTGAAAACAAAGAATACCAACAAGGCCGTTATTTTCGGTTAGCATTGAACGCTGCTAAAAACATTAATATTGATGAATTGCGCGAACTAGGTTTTGAAAATCTTGCGTTGGCAAATAAAATTAAAGAAGCGCGAATAGTGGCAGTTAAAAATATAAAAAATTCTTACTTATAAAAAATAGTCCCTTCTCCCTTTGGGACTCCGACATGGATGTCGGTGGCAGGGCAATGCAGGAGCAATAGCCGAGAAGGTTAGGATGAGAGTGCTTTCAACGATGCCCTCACCCCAACCCTCTCCCAAAGGGAGAGGGGAAACATCTAAGAGACGGTGGCGTGCCTACCCAATATTTTCAGTTAAGTCTATTTTCAATATGCAGAAGAATATTTTTAGCTGACGTAAGTGCCAGCAAAAGACCCAAAACCACACCCGCTGTATTCGCAACCATATCAGCAAATTCATAATAACGCTCCGGGTCAAAACTTTGCAGATATTCCAAGCCAACGCCCATTAACACAAACAATACTGCATAGGTATTACGCCAAAATTTTTCATGGTAAATCTGTGCAAACCAGAACATTAAAGTGAAATAAGCAACAACGTGAAAAAACTTATCCTGATAATCAATATCTAAATCAATTTCAACCGGGCTGCTGGTCAATGATAAATACAAAACAAGAGCCACCAGTATATAACCGATAGTTAGCCATAAAGGCCTGTACTGTAGTTCAGGATTTTTAGTTTTAATCATTTGATATATCTATTACAGATAAAAAACAAGCAACAGAAGACCTAAAGCTAATCGATATACAACAAATGGCGTCATACCTATACGTTCTAGTAATTTTAAGAAAAAATGGATACACAGGTAGGCACTAATAGCAGAAATAATTGCACCAACAATCAAATCATTCATGTCATTAATACTGGCAACCTTTAAATAGTCCAGCGTTTCCACACCACCTGCCAGTACAATCACAGGAATAGATAATAAAAATGAGAACCGGGCTGATGCTTGCGCGGTAAAACCTAGTAATAAACCAGCAGTAATCGTAATGCCAGAACGAGAAGTACCCGGTATCAATGCGATAGCCTGCGCACAGCCGATAACGATAACATCAAGAAGAGATATCGAATACTCACTTCTTTTTTTCTTGCCAGTCCAATAGGCGTAACCAAGCACTAGTCCGAAAACAATCGTTGTCACAGCGATAACCAACGGTGTACGTAAATTATCACTGATGTAATCTTTAAATATCAAACCCGCCAGACCCACAGGAATAGTCCCAATTAACACAGCCCAGGCCAGCTTACTTTCTTCGGAATGATTACCCCTCAACGAAGACAGCCAGGCAAAAAACATTTTATTTATTTCCTTCCTGAAATAAACAACTACTGCCGTTAGCGTACCTACGTGTACAGCCACGTCAAATGCCAAACCTTGATCAGGCCAGTCTGTTATAAAAGGAACAAGTATCAGATGCGCAGAACTTGAAATCGGCAGGAACTCGGTCAATCCCTGCACTAATGCTAAAACTATAATTTGTATAATATCCACGTAAAACCTTTTTTAAAGTTATCCTATCTTTGTAGGAGCGGAATCTGGTTCCGCGATTGGCAGCATATAAACACAATCGCGGAACCAGATTCCGCTCCTACATATATTTAGAGCCGGTTTCTTAAATCCAGCATCGAGAAGCCTTTTAATGGCTCATCATAATTTTTTGTAATCGCCATCACCTTAAAACGATCACCCATTTCAGAAGGGAGCGTTAAAGTTTTTATTTGCTGGGATAATTTTATTTGTTGCTGGATATCATCCGTAACCTGCTCAGCATGTAATTCAGAAAGCCCATTCGCCAACAAAAAGGCAGCTTGTGTAGTATAGCCTGAAATTTCCATTCCTAAAGAGACGGCACTATAAGCAACATCAGTAAAATTTACAAAGGCTGTTATATCCTGCAACCCTGGCCACCAAAAAATATCATCGTGCGCACGATGCTGGTAGTAACACATCAATGTGCCATCAACTCTATCTTGATGGTAGTACTCTTTTTCATTGTAACCGTAGTCGATTAGTAAAATAACCAGACTTTCGATTTTACTTTCAAGTGCTGCCAGCCAACCACCTATTGCAGGATTGTATTCAGATTTATAATTTTCTGAAAGGCTAAATTCACTTCGTTGCTGCATTTCTGTTAATTTTTCAACGATGAGTTCATCAGCAGGCAGGTATTTTGATACTAGTTCGTTACTCTCAAAACCAACCACTAAAGACTGACTCGTCGTCGTATCCGAACCCATTTGAAAACACTCAACCGGCATAGCATCAAGCACCTCATTTGCCACAACAATGACATGACTCATATCCTCTGGCAACTGATCAAGCCATCTCACACGATTGAGTAAATGTTTCGCCTGATTGTTCATGGTTTTTTTCTGGCGTTGTTGTAACTCCGCACTCAACTCGATTATGCAATAGTGCTCAGGCAATAATTTTAATGCTTCAAGTCGCAGCAACACATCAGCCGCCAGCACACCACTGCCTGCACCAAATTCGACAATGCTCACATCGTACTCACCATCTGCCTTGAACTTAGTCATCACTTCCGCTATCTGATTTGCAAGACATTGACCAAACATTGGGGAGATTTCGGGCGCGGTTATAAAATCACCTTTTTGACCAAATTTTTGTAAGCCACCACTGTAGTAACCCAATGCAGGCTCATAAAGTGCGATATTCATGTATTCAGAAAATTTTAACCAGCCACCCGTACGCTCACATGCCGCACAAATACGTTGCATTAGCAATAAACTCTGGTTTTTTGCCTCATCATCCGGCTCAGGCAGGGCATTAGCGTTGTGATCTAACAATGGTTCAACCATATCTTGAAATGTGCGAACATAGGTATATCAATAATAAATTTTTAGATTTCGTATAAACAAATGCCAAATCAGCAGGCACATAAGAAAAGGTTTAGAGACAATGGATAATTCTAACGCAAATAGCAGCAATTCAGAAATCACGGAGACCAAAGTCGCCTTGATTACCGGCGGTTCAAAACGAATTGGCGCCGTCACCACCAGGGAACTGCATCAGGCTGGTTACAATGTTGTTATACACTGCCGCCTGTCACGACAGGCGGCTGATGATCTGGCGAAGGAATTGAACAGTATCCGAAGTGATTCTGCCAATGTCATACAGGGAGATCTTAATAATGAAACCATCTACGACAGTCTAATCGACCAGGCATATCAATTCTGGAAACGTCTTGATGTGTTAGTTAATAATGCTTCCAGCTTTTACCCTACTCCGGTTGGCTCAATCACACTGAATGACTGGGATAATTTGATAAACAGTAATATGAGAGCGCCGCTATTTCTTGCTCAAGCTGCCGCCCCCCACCTTAAACACACGCAGGGCTGCATTATCAATATGATCGACGTACACGCTCAACGCCCTATGAAAGGCCATCCCGTGTATTGTGCGGCAAAAGCAGGACTGCAAATGATCACCCTGTCTTTAGCTAAAGAACTGGGGCCAGAAATTCGCGTTAACGGTGTCGCTCCTGGCGCCATCCTGTGGCCTGAAAATGATATGTCAGAACATACTAAAAACCTGATTTTAGAGCGTACCTCTTTAAAAAGGCCGGGCCAGCCCATAGATATAGCAAAGACCATTTTATTTCTGGCAAAAGATGCCGACTACATAACTGGGCAAATAATCGCCGTTGATGGCGGCCGCACACTGAATATTTAAAGAGTACTAATATGAAAAAATACATCCTACCGTCCATTTTAATCATTACCTCAATGACACTATTAAGTGCCTGCGAAAGCGACGATAAAGAACACGACATTCCGGTTTCTGAAGTTCCGAGCACGGTCATTAATATTATTCAAAACACATTACCCGGTATCGCTTTAAAAGAAGCCGAAATTAAAATCAAGGATGACGCAACTGTTTACGAACTGGAAGGAAAATTAATAAATGGCAATGAGTATGATATCGAAATCACCGAATCCGGCACCATCATTAAGATTGAATTAGACGATTAATAATATCAGCAACACACATGCAGGATAAAGATACGAGTCACACCAAACCGAGCGATTTTATTTCTCGCGCGGGTACGACCATGACTATTATCGCGTGGGTAATATTTTTAATATTTCTATTTAGTGTTTTTGGCTACTTCGTCGATCAACGTAACAACCCAAACCAAAATATCGTAACTGCTGTTAGTGGACAACAAAAGCAAATCATTTTACAGCGCAATCCATACGGTCACTATGTTTCCAATGGAACCATAAACGGGTACGATGT
>Ga0316209_1000927_pt1 | contig 38201 bp, 34 predicted proteins | sample 6monopyrite_MG_FD_204945 | JGI IMG/M metagenome (GOLD analysis project Ga0316209, IMG submission 204945) | Microbial mat bacterial communities from mineral coupon in-situ incubated in ocean water Damariscotta River, Maine, United States -... | ecosystem: Environmental > Aquatic > Marine >...
TATTACTCAGATTCCTGGGAAAAATCAGAATCTATTGAGCTGCAAAAACTATATAGCATCGGGAGTGACCAAAATAACTAACCATTGGGAAAAGTTAATGCACTCCACATCGATGAAAATCGATACCCCGCAATCACTCAACGTTGGCGTTTACGCGTCTATTATTATGTACGACGCGAAAAATAGACATGCGCCTGGATAGATTTGTTTGTAAAAGTACCGAATTAACAAAACATGATGCCACCCGGCTAATCAACAAGGGTGAGATTTTCGTTAACGGTAAGGTGATTACCGATGAAGCAAGTCAGGTTCATGAGAATAACCAAATCACGCTTAACGGCCAACCATTAAAAGCGCGTGCCTTTCGCTATATTCAGATACACAAACCCGCCAATACAATCTGCTCAAATATTGATGAGGTCTATCCATCGCTATTCAACTATTTAAAAATTGATAAGGTCTCTGAACTACACGTCGCTGGCCGCCTCGATTCAGACACCACAGGTCTGGTACTCGTGACGGATGATGGTCGCTGGTCATTTGACATCATCCGACCAGAAAAGCAGTGCAAAAAAGTTTACCGTGTCGGCCTCTCTAAACCAATTACAGATGATGTTATCGATCAGTTCAGAAATGGCATCAAGTTGCAGGGTGAGTCAAATCTAACCCGTCCAGCAGAACTGGTGATCATTAGCCCTAGCGAGGGTCTGCTTACGATAACAGAAGGGAAGTTCCACCAGGTTAAACGTATGTTTTCAACAGTGGGCAACAGGGTTGTTTCATTGCACCGTGAAGCTATTGGCGAGATATCGCTCGATGTTAAAGTTGGGCAGTGGCGATATTTAACCGCGAATGAAGTCAGTTCATTTATGCCGCAAAGCGAACCGAAATAAACGACAAAACAATCAACGTTTCAACGCACGCTGCTCAATCTCATACCACACACCGTACAGTTCATCCGGCCACTGCGATTGGAACCACGCGATCACCGATTCGATTTCATCATCACTCAGCTTACCGCCCCACGCCGGCATTTTACCTTGCCCCACTTCGCTTCCGTTTTTAATACGCCCTTGCAGGAATGTCGTTGGATGATGCCACGCATGGCCAGTGCCATTTAACGGTGGCGGTGGGTACATGCCATCGGCATCGCGCTTGCGCCACTCGGGGTCACCCTCCCCATTTATCCCGTGGCACTGCGCGCAGTCTCGCTGGTAAATCACGGCACCGGCGGCAATCTGTGATTCATTATGCGGCCTGACGATTGATTCACCCGACTGTGTCTGAATCACTCGCCCTTCAACAGGTGGAGGCGAATCGCAAGCCGTTACAGAAAGCAGCAGCGGAATAATTAGAAGTGATCTCATTTTAGTATTAATCAAAACCATTAACTGTTGTCTTTCACCGTGCCAGCCACATCTTTAAGCACAGCGACTAAGGCATTAAAATTTTTCATTTCATCAAACATCGTATCGCCGCGCTGTTTTCCTTTTTGTGCCAACGATTTTTTGAATGCCTCATCCTCATACAAACGAGCCAGCGCATTCGCCAGCGCGCCGGCATCACCGGCGGGAATTAACAGTCCGGTTTCGTTGTCGATAATAATTTCTGGCACACCGCCTGAGTTCGTACCGATAACGGCGACACCCGCACGCATCGCCTCGACCAGCACCAGACCGAACGTTTCACTGTAGGTTAATAACGTTATCACATCAAAGCATGGCATCACGGCCATTGGGTTATCGATAAAGTCGACAAACTCAAAACGATTTGAAAGCCCTTTCGCTTCGATCGATTTCATTAACTGTTCAGCATAGTTTTGATCCATCACATGACCGATGATGGTGACACTCAGATCCAGTCCACCCGCCTCTAATAGCGCCATCGCATCGACCAGCAAGTGCTGCCCTTTGCCATGTTCAATCCGCCCAAACATACCGACATTAAATTGATGATTGTTTGCCACACCCGACAACTGCTGACAGCGTTCGCTCGAATGTTCCGTATTAGCCGGTGGTACGCCTAAATAAAGCAGCTTGATCTGAGCCGGTGCTAAAGGGAAATATTCGATCGCTTCTTTGCGCACCTGATTACTCACGGTCAGTACCAAATCTAACTGACCATAAATAAATCGATAGTAGCGCCCTTTTTTATAGCGCGTGATCGCCATGTGACGGCTATAAACCAGCTGCGGTTTGCGTCTGGAAAAATATTTTGCCAGTGCGACAAAGGGCTGATCATCACCCCAGTGAAAATGGACAAGATCAATTTCATTGGCGTCGATATATCGCGCCAACTTGATTGCACTCAGTAGCGGCAAGGCTTTAAAGCACCAGTTCAAATAGAGCGGTGTCACACCACCGTCTGCAACGCACTCTGCAACACAGCTATTTTCCTGCGCGACCAGATGGCAGTTAATCGCTGCATCATCCGCAAGAAAGCGCGCTTCGCGCCGGGCATGAAGCTCAAGCCCACCTCGACCAGCCGAGGTACACACCACCAATATATTCATCTCATCCACCATCAAAACAAAACTATTGAACGCGCTAAAATAATACACACGCAATAAATCAACCTGAGTACCTCTGCTTACTTGTCATTGCGAGCAAAGCGTGACGGACTGGAAGTCCAAATCCTTTAGGGCGGCAATCTCAACTCAATAAGAATCATCGAGTGATGAGATTGCTTCATCGCTCCGCTTCTCGCAATGGCAATTAATCAGAAGCGCCCTTTATAAGTTTCACACACAGCCCGCATCCGCACGAATAGCGACACATTCATCGCCCCCCATATCCAACTGGCGACAAATGAAAGGACGACGATCATAAATCGTGCAATTCATGGTATTTCGATCTAACGCCGCGCACCAGCCATCATCAAGGCGATGCATTCTGCCGCCTCCCCACTCGTCAAATTCGACAAACTGCTCGGGCACGGCGGCATCGGTAATCAATAGCACCTCCAGCCGACAGCAGATCGCCTCACACTTTGAGCATGAGACACCCGGATCGATACCGGGGTTGATACCGGAATCGATATTCACTTCACTTTCCATAAACAGCCTTTACACACCTTCTTTGTGACGGTAACGCTCTTGCCACTGCAGGACAAAACCGTACACCACCGGCAACACCAATAAACTCAGCACAACGACGGTCACCATGCCACCCACCATCGGTGCAGCAATACGCTGCATCACTTCAGAGCCCGTACCGACACCCCACATGATCGGCAGTAGACCCGCGATGATGGCGGTGGCGGTCATCGCAATCGGGCGCACACGTTCAGCGGTTCCGCGGTGCACTGCCTGCATAATATCGGCTGAGTCTAACTGTGGCTTTTTCAAGCGACAGCGGGCAACGGCCTGATCAATGAATGTTAACACCAACACCCCAATCTCTGCTGCAACACCGGCAAGTGCGATAAAACCGACCGCCACCGCCACCGACAGGTTAAAGCCAAGCAGGTAAACCAGCCAGAAGCCGCCAATCAACCCAAGCGGGATGGAGAGCATCACCACCAGCGGGGCGACAATGTTACCAAAGTTAAAATAGAGCAGCAGAAAGATTAGCAGCAGTGTGGCGGGAATCACCACCAGCAAGCGTTTCTCTGCGCGCTCCATATATTCAAACTGCCCCGACCACACCAGCGTATAGCCCGCCGGCATATCCACCTCACTGGCCACCACCTCTTTTGCCTTCGCCACATAGCCGCCGATATCCGATGTTTTGATATCGACATAGACCCACGCATTTGGCCGCGCGTTTTCACTCTTGATTCCCGGCGGGCCACGACGTAACTGAAGATCAGCCACCAGAGATAGGGGAATCTGCGCCCCTGTCGGCGTGGGAATCAATACCCGCTTGAGGCTATCAAGATCATCACGCAGTTCACGCGGGTAACGCAGGTTAACCGGATAACGCTCCAGCCCTTCAACAGTCTGCGTAACATTCATGCCACCGATCGCACTCTGAATCACATCCTGTACATCGCCAGTCGTTAACCCGTAACGCGCCGCCTCTTCACGGTCAATATCAAAGTCAAGGTAATAACCACCGGCCGCCTTATCACCAAAGGCCGAAAGCGTTTCGGGCAACTGCTTTAATGCGTATTCAATATCGCCCGCCACTTTCTCCAGTACCTTCAGGTCTGGCCCGCTTACTTTAATGCCAACCGGTGTTTTGATACCGGTGGAGAGCATGTCGATACGCGTCTTGATCGGCATCGTCCAGGCGTTAGCCAGACCAGGGAACTTAATCGCGGCATCCATCTCATTCATTAACTGTTTGATGGTTTTGTCAGGGTCTGGCCATTCATCTTTTGGTTTAAGGCGAATAGTGGTTTCCAGCATCGCCAGCGGTGCTGGGTCTGTGGCCGTCTCCGCACGCCCAACCTTACCAAACACACTGCGTACTTCAGGAAAGGTTTTAATAATCTTATCTGTCTGCTGCAACAGCTCCTTTGCCTTGGTGATCGAAATACCAGGATAGGTGGTTGGCATATAAAGAATGTCGCCCTCATTTAACGGCGGCATAAATTCACTGCCCAGTTTAGTGAGCGGATAAGCCGTCGCCGCGAGCAACAGCAGTGCCACCGTTAATGTGATAGCGCGCCAACGCATCGCAACACTTAACAGCGGTGAATGCACAAAATGGAGAAAACGATTGGCCGGATTTTTAGCCTCCTGCGGAATCTTGCCGCGAATAAAATAGCCCATTAACACCGGCACTAATGTTATCGCCAATAAGGCCGCCGCCGCCATCGCATAGGTTTTGGTATAGGCCAGTGGCGCAAACAGCCGCCCCTCCTGTGCCTGCAAGGTAAACACCGGCAGAAACGAAACGGTGATAATCAACAATGAAAAGAAGAGTGCCGGACCTACTTCTCGCGACGCCTCGGTGACCGCTTGCCAACGCTCGGATGAGATGAGCGCACGTCCTTTTTCATTTGCCATTCGCTCCAGGTGTTTATGTGCATTTTCGATCATCACAATCGCACCATCGACCATTGCACCAATCGCAATCGCAATCCCACCCAACGACATGATATTGGCATTGATCCCTTGCCATTTCATCAATGTAAAGGCGAGCAAGATACCAATCGGCAGAGAGACAATCACAACCAGCGCCGAGCGTGCATGCAACAAAAACAGCATACAGATAAGACTGACGACAATAATCTCTTCGATTAATTTTTTTTCAAGATTTTTAACGGCACGCGAGATAAGATCACCGCGATCATAAACCGGCACGATCTCAACCCCTTCAGGCAGACCGGATTTAAGTTCCGCTAACTTGGCACGCACCCCCTGAATCACGGCCATCGCATTTTCTCCGTAACGCATAATCACCACACCACCGGCCACTTCACCTTCGCCGTTAAGTTCAGCGACACCACGGCGTAACTCCGGCCCGAGGTGAACATGTGCCACGTCACGCAAACGAATCGGCGTGCCGTTTTCATCAACCCCCACCGGGATCACATTGAGATCATCAATCGACTGGATATAACCGAGACCACGTACCATGTATTCCGTTTCAGCCATCTCCACCAACTTACCACCGACATCATTATTAGAGCGCTGAATCGCATGCTTAACCTTTGACAGCGGAATGTTATAGGCCAGTAACGCATTGGGATCGACCTCGACCTGGTACTGTTTAACATAGCCACCCACCGAAGCCACTTCCGCTACCCCTTCAACTGTTTGTAGCGGGTAACGCAGATACCAGTCCTGAATAGAACGCAGTTGTGCCAGGTCGTGCTGGCCACTTTTATCAACCAGCGCGTATTCATAAACCCAACCCACGCCAGTTGCATCCGGCCCCAATGTCGGCGAGACGCCATTCGGTAAGCGTGCGCTAACGTAGTTAAGATATTCCAGCACACGTGAGCGCGCCCAGTACATATCGGTGCCGTCGTCAAAGATGATGTAGACAAATGAGAAACCAAAAAAAGAGTAGCCGCGCACCACTTTGGCATTGGGCACCGCCAACATGGCAGTCGTGAGTGGGTAGGTGACCTGATCTTCAACCACCTGTGGGGCCTGCCCCGGATACTCGGTAAAGACAATCACCTGTACATCCGAAAGATCCGGAATCGCATCAAGCGGCGTGTTCTTCATCGACCATAACCCTACCGCCACAGCAGCGACCGCCGCCATAACCACTAAAAAGCGATGGCGCAGTGAGGCATCAATAAGACTAGTGATCATGACGATGCCCTTTTGTGCCCATCTCCATTTCTGACATGTCGGACTTCATCGCGGGCATCTCGTGCTGATCGCTCATTTGATACTTCTCAGGCATCTGGTGCACCTCAGGCACAACATCCATGTCATGCTTATCATTCATATCGGGCATATCGGGCATATCGGGCATTCCAGCATCCGACATTTCCGACACCTCCGCCTTCATCATCTTGGCGGTTGCCTCACGTAGTTTGGATTCTGAATCGATCAGGAACTGACTTGATGTCACCACCCATTCACCCGCCTGCACGCCCGATAAAATTTGCGTTAACCCTTCAGCGCTGATGCCAGGCGTCACTTCACGCGGTTCAAACTTACCCGGCGCACGCACCACGAATACCTGTTCACGACTGCCGGAACGCACAATCGCCTCACTCGGCACCACCACTGCATTCGGCTGTGCATCGACATAGAGTGTGACGTTGGCAAACATGCCGGGCTTAAGCGACAGGTCTCGGTTATCGAACTCAAGCCGTATCTGCGCAGTACGACTCTTACGATTCAACCCCGGGTGAATGAAAGTAATCTTGCCCGCATAGCTCCGCCCCGGTTGTGCACGCACATTCATCTCGGCGCGATCCCCCACCTTCAACCAGCTCAACTCATCTTCGAACACATCAACATTGACCCATATTTGGGTTAAGTCAGCGACCAGATAGAGTTCATCTTTCGGTGTTACATATTGTCCTTCACGCACCCCAATATTCATCACTCGTCCTTCAAAAGGTGAATGAATATGCAACTGCTTTTTAATCTGCCGACTCTTATCCAGCTCGTTAATCTGATGCATCGGCACATCAAATAATTGCAGGCGTTGACGCGCGCTTTCCATCACCGTTTTAGCGCTCTTCTTCATCTGTAACGAGGTGCTATTGCGCACCGACTCCCAGTTATTAAGCGCCACCAGATACTCTTGCTGCGCCGCGACCAGCTCGGGTGAATAGATCCCTAGTAAGATCGTATCTTTATTAATTTGCTTACCCGTTTCATTAATCATCAATGTCCCGACCCAGCCTGAGGTCTTGGGATGCAGGCGCGCTAAACGCTCCTCATTAAAATCAACCCGCCCCAGCCCATTTAAGACGCGTGACAATGCTCGTTGTTCTGCTTTGGCGGTACGTACACCGATATTTTGCACCGTCACCGGATCAATCGTTACCGTGCCCGGCATCTCATCAGCGCTATTGTCATTGGCATAGACAGGTAAATAATCCATCCCCATCTCATCCTTCATAAATACCGGCGAGGTAATCGCTGGATTCATCGGGTTGCGCCAGAACAGCGCTTCACGCTCAGCGGGAGTTGGTGCTGCCATCTTCATCGGCGCCTGGTGACTGGCTAGCCAATAGCCGCCAGCACCACCAACACCCAACGCGCCAATCAACGCAACCACTACCAGTGACTTACTCATAAATATTCTCCTCACCCACCGCAGCAACTGAACGCGCCAGTGCCTGATTAGCCGTGCTTAACGCACGCCAGTATTCAGTTTCATAATCGTAAAGCTGACTCTGGCTTCGCACCAGATTAAGAAAATCGACCTTCCCCACCTGATACCCGGCCAGCATCGCATCGACAGTCTGCTGTGCCTGGGGAATAATTTCCTCTCGGAATAGCGTCACCTGCTGCCCGGCACGTTGATAATCATTCATCGCCTGTTGCACCTCCACCGCCACCCGATTACGCTGCTGCTGCAACCAGAACTTCTGCACCAGCCATTCCGCATTGCGCTGATCAACCGCACGCGCCTGTTTGCTGCCCGCATACAGCGGCAACGACATACTCAACATCACAGAGCCAAAGTCGGCACGGCGAGTGCCATCCGCATTATGGCCACTGCGCAGACCGTAGGCCGCGCCCAGCTTAAAGTCTGGCGCGTAATCTTTTTGTGCCAGGTCAGTACGGCTACGTGCCGCCGCCATCCGCTCATTCTGCGCAGCCAACGCAGGGCGCGATGCAACCGCGCGCGTCTGCAACACACTGCTGCTGGCCAGCACCGGCAACTTTTCATCGACAGTCACCGGCAACTGAACTGAGCGACCCGGCGGATAATCTAGCAACACATTCAGGCGCGTCGCCTCATTCTCACGCCGGTTCTGAAGTCGAATGGTGTTATCGCGCAGTTTCGATAACTCTAACTGGGCCAGTAGAATATCCTGCTGCAAACCGCGTCCAACCTGATAGCGCGTCTCCGCCACATTTACAAACTGTGACAACAGCGCCTCGTTGCGCTCCACAACCGCCAGTGCGCGGTCATAATAGAAGAGATTCCACCATACCGTTTTCACCGCCTGCACCAGTTGAAGACGCTGCTCTGTGACCTCAGCGGCAACGGCACCCGCCTCCTGGTTGGCTGCCTGCGCGCGCAGCGCCAACTTTCCCGGATAAGGCAAGGCCTGCGTGATGCCGAGCTGAAGCTGCGTCATCGCCTCCTGGCTAAATGACAGACTATCCAGCGGCAGGTTAAGCATGTTGATCGACAGGTAAGGGTCAGGCAGTGCCTCAACCTGGTCTGATATCGCTACCAGGGCCTTCGCGCGCGCCTTCATCGCGGCCAGCTCAGGACTGGCGGCCAGCGCCTTCGTCACTGCGGTATTCAACATGAGTGGCTGTGCCGCAGCTGCGGCCGTCATGCTCAACATAAAAGCACCTGCCAACAGCAGGCAGAGAAACGAACTTAATCGATAAAACATACAATACTCCTCACGTATCCCATCCAGAGGATACGCCCGACACCAGCCACAGCTGGCAAGCGAATAATCGCTATCGCGGGTTTAAACCATTAACTTAAATCACTACGCGGAACACGCGCAGGCATGAGGGCTTAATCGACAAACTACGGACGGATTAAGCCTGCTTAACTGAAGAGTGGTCGAGGAGGTTTAACTTCGGCGGGAAGGGCGATCGCTTCCCAGGGGGAGTGAGTGGTAAAAGAATATAACTCGGTTGGCTGATGCGATAGCACGCTGATCTCCAACACGGCTGCAGGGCAACAGGCGGCACTGTTACAGCAATCATTCATCGCCGACTTGCCATCACCTTGCGTGGCATCATCGAGCTGTTTGGCAGCCATGCCACCCATACCGTGAGCGGCGTGTTCATCAGTGTGATTTTCCATCACGATGACTGATGCCGACATATGCTGCGAGTGATCCATCCCAGCCATCGCATAGGAGAGTGCCACAGGCTGCACCACCATCGTCACGATGAGCATTAATTGAATCAATTTTTTGAATCTGTTTGCCATTACGAAAAAATACGCCGCTTTACCGTTTTATGCAAGTCAATAAGAATCTTTTCCTGATAGCGTTAACGTCCATCGCCAACCAATCAATCACCACACCAGGTTATTAGCGCCACTCACTCATAAAGATCTGGGTTGAAACGGGGCCAGCCTCATCCTCGGAGTCCGACTGAGACCATAATATCAACGCATCACCCGGTGCGGCAGAGTTATCCATAGCAACCACCGGGCCCGTTTCTACCGTTGCAGGCAGACAATTCACCGCCCTTGCATCGCAATCTGTCGGCACTGAAATTTCGGAGCTAATCGCATCGGCTACCCCTTTCGGATGTCGCCATTCCGCTACGCTCACCCGGTATTCACTTTTATAGGCCGAAAACTTAAAATCATCAAACTGCCGCCAAACGATGATTGCATCGCCATTATTCGCCAGCGCCACGTCATGATTGGCGATGCCAGCACCGCCCAGACTGATGTTATCCGCAAGGCTTGCTGGGTGTGTCCATGCATTCATGCGATATTCACTCTTAAAAATGCGCTGCTTTCTTGATCCATCCTCCTCCTGTGCCCAGGTAATAATGGCCTCATCACTATCATTCATTACCACATTAGGGTTCTGCACACTTAAACCAGCCGGGCTGATATTGTCGAATTGATCAACAGGGTCACTCCAGGTGGCGCCTCTATACTCGCTTTTAAAAATATGAGTAATCCCCACCGGGGCAGAGCCGGGGAAAAAAGGGTGTGGCTGGGGCTCTTGCACAAGCTGATCCCAGACGATAATCGCATTACCGCTATTATCCATCGCCACTTTTATACCCGAGAGGTTGCCTGATTGAAACGGCGTGATGGTGTCTCCGGCCGAGAAAAAAGCATCCGGTACTGGTGACCATGCACCTAAACGGTATTCCCGTCGATGCGGCAAAAATGCGCCCTGGCTCGTTCCAGAATGTTGTCGCCACACCACAACCGCATCGCCATTGTTGGCCATCGCCACGTCAGGCGCAAAACGAACCGGTCGGCCACTCAATGAAAACGTGACCGTTCGATCCGCTGGATGTGTCCAGACACCACTGCGGTATTCACTGATATAAAGCTGCGGTGCATCAATATTAATCGTCGACGCCAGATCCTCATGTTGGCGCCAGACAATAATCGTATTACCCAGATCATCCATTGCGACGCGTGGATCTTCAAAAATAAAAGAACCTGCCGGATTAATATAAGAGGCAGGGGTTAAATCAACAGGGTGACTCCAGACACCAGATCGACGCTCACTCATAAATAGCTGAGGTATAAATAGCAGAGGTTCACCAGGTACAGCTAAGCCAACGTCTTGCGCCCATACGATGACCGCATCATTAAATGTACCGTTCCGCCCCATCGCCACTTGCGGGTTAACCGCACTTTCCCCCGCCACGCTAATATGGTCAGTTAAACCAGTGGGGTGCGTCCACGCACCCGGTGTCGTTAGATTGTAGTCACTCATGTAAATTTGGGAGATAGGCAGACCACTCGGAAATGGCTCAAAAGTCCCATCAAATTGCTGCCAAACGGCAATCGCATTACCAAAACCGTCCATTGCGATCTGCGGATTGATAGCATCTTCGCCATCAGGGCTGATGTTGACAGCAAGATGAGCCGGGTGAACCCAGTTATCAGAGATACAGCTCACGCTGATATTCGTCACATTACCGCCCAGCGTGCCACTCGCGTTGGTAATTGCACAATCCTGATTGGCAGGTTCATTATGAACCGCCACTTGATAAGCCGTGCCACTCATCAAACGAGAAGGGAAGGTGTAGCTACTATCAGATGCAACAGTCACCGTTTCGCCACCGTTAATTTTTAATATCAATGGACTACTAAGCCCCGTCACACTTCCACCAACGCTATATCGGGGTGGGGTCACACAGTGAATATCCACATTGCTGACATTAGCACTCACCAGACCAGTGCCGTTACTCACCGTACAACGCTGATTCTCAGGGCTTCCTTCGACGGCAACCTGAAATGTCTCACCTCTCTCCACCCTCCTGGAAAAAATATAGGTCGTATCGGTGCGAAAGATCATACGGTTTTTTTGATGGTCAACGCTGTTGCCGATCCTGTTGCTGATCGATAGCGTGCCGCCACTGTTGATGCCAGTGATCGAACCACCAACCGTATAAGGGCCGTCACCATTCGACTCAGTGGTCGAATCCCCACCACATGCCAGCAGCGATGCTGCCATCAGCAGCAATGCAGGGATGCGCCCCCCCCGGGCCACTTTGCTCGCGTCTTTCATTGTCCCCCCTCAACCGCAATATCCGTTTAATTCGCAGAACGTTTAATGCCTTTTATAATGAAACTGGCCAAGCCCCAGCACCACACGACAATACCCCGCTCAACGGAAATCTATTAATTAACCTATAGTTAGAATCGTAACACAGTATTTATCAGGCAGGGTACCCTATAAGCGATGGCCACACAGCGATATAACACGATTAAAAACAATGAGTTGCCACACTCATGCACAATATTAAAAGAGCTTCCCCACTAATTTGAAAATTGACGAGAGCAGGTCATCTTCCTGAGCGTCCCAAATTCGCTTATTTTGATGCGCATCCCCCGCCGCGTCACGCCCAGCCCCATAAGACATTGAGTCAGGCTGCTGGCGCTTTTTCGCATCCTTTTTGTTCTGCGCCATGCGCTCATGCAATAACTGTCCACCGGCCTTTTTCCACTCCATCAAACGCCTTAGCTCACCACCATCAAGCCACACCCCATGTTTTTGACATCGGTCGGCAACCACCCCGCTACGTGCACCAAAATTTTTACGCTGCATAAAATCACCGCACACCGGGCATTTCACATAAAAAGCCTGCCCCTCATCAGCATTCGCGCAGTCACGCTGGTACAGTTCCTTATTAATCGCGCTGAGTCGCTGCTGGTTAATCTCAAAGACATTTGAAACCGACTGCTCCAGTAAGGCCTCCAACTCTCCAGCATCGAAAAACAGCCCCATGCATTGATCACAGCGTTCGATATAAAACCTGCCATCATTTCTAAGATTAATGGTCTGCAGCCCCACCTCACAACGCGGACAGGTACGCTCAGCATTCGGCTTGACCACCGTGTACTGATGCAAGCCTCGCAGGTCAACATCATTGCGACGACCACAATATTCACACACATTACTCGGTGCCGGCAGCGCAGCAGAGCAACTAATACAGTTAGCCATAATTTTATTGGCCGCCTAAAAACGACTCATGATTTCATTTTTCTTCTGATCATAATCATCCTGCGTGATCAGATCGGCATCCAGCATCTGTTTCAGCTGTGCCAGCTTCGCCACAGGATCTTCAGCACTGCTCGCAACCTCAGCGCCGTGCTGCTTCGGCACCAGCGAATCACCCATCTCATTCGCCATCATCTGCCCAAACCCCATCCCCGCACCGATCCCCATACCGACACCCGCACCACCGCCTTCATTGCGAGCCGCTTCGCGCATCGCCTCCAATTTTTGCAGACTGGCATAATCCATTCCCGCAGCCGACGCGGCATGGTGTTCTGCAGTGATATCGGCAATTCGATTGATGCGATCCATCGTCTCTTCATCGAAATTAGTCCCCTCGATCCGCAGATCCGTCAACATAAAGCCGAGCTTGGTAAAACTGGGTTTTAATTTTCCGAGCAGGCTATCCGCCAGCTCATCACGGTTTGCATCGATATCAACATAGGTAAACTGCGACTGCGCCAGGTGATCCGTCAGCGGTTGTATCAAGCGAGCATTCATCACCTCACGAAATTGAGTGACAGTAAACTCACTATTGCTACCGACAAAATTAACAAAAAAATGGCCTGGCTTTCGAATACGGAAGCTGTAATTGCCAAACGCACGCAGCCCCACCGGGAAGTGATATTTCGGGTCTTCATATTTGACGACCGAATTGGTGCCCCACTTCTGATCCAGCACACGTGTCGTCTTAAAATAGTAGATGCCGACTTTATGCTCACTCTCAAAAAAGTTCATCACCTTTTTGATCGTGGTCCAGAAAGGCACATTGTCCGTTTCAAGGTTGACGATGCCGCTCTTCACCATCATCGCCTTCGGCACCCCCTCATAAACAAAGATGCACCCCTGCCCCGGCCCAATAATCAACTGAGAAGCGTTCTTAATCTCATCGCCATTATCACTCCATTTATAAAAGAGCTGATCAGGGTCAGTCTCCTGCCATTCGATCACCGAACGAAGTTGTCGCTTTAACCCATCGATCAAACCCATAGCCATCTCCATCAAGAAATACCGCTTTGATTGCTTACTTCGGTAATCGTCCACCTCATCACAAACGACTACCGAGATACTCCATATTATGTCGGAAAGCAGCCGTATACCTTGAGCTCGCTCATCACATTGAAAGAGCACATGAGTTGCATCATATCGACAGGTCAAGGAAGATAGGTGCTCAAATCCACCTAACAGCCCGCACTCATCATGAAATATCAGATCATTCCCGTGACACCGCTACAACAGAACTGCTCTCTTCTCTATTGCGAGCAGACTATGCGCGCTGCGGTGGTCGACCCCGGCGGCGAGATTGACCGTATTCTGGCGATTGCCAAAGAAACAGGTGTCGAGATCGAGAAAATTCTGGTGACACACCCTCACCTGGATCACATTGGTGGCGTGGCTGAATTAGCGAAACGACTCCAGCTCCCGATTGAAGGGCCACAGAAAGAGGATCAATTCTGGATCGATGCTATTCCTCAGCAATGTGAAATGTTCAACTTCCCGCCACTTGATGGTTTCACTCCGGACCGCTGGCTAGCGCAGGGTGACCAGGTGACATTCGGTAACATCACGCTTGAAGTTCTGCACTGCCCGGGGCACACCCCAGGCCACGTGGTCTTTTTCCACAAAACGGATGGCATTGCCATCGTCGGCGACGTGCTCTTTCAGGGTTCCATTGGCCGCTCAGACTTCCCCAAAGGAGATCACGATACGCTAATCAATTCCATCAAGAAGCGCTTATTGCCGCTTGGTGATCACGTACGCTTCATCCCCGGACACGGCCCAATGTCGACCTTTGGTGAAGAGCGACAGCACAACCCTTACCTCAAAAACGCCCGCTAAAAATCAGCGTAAATAAATGCCCTAACGATTTCTTTATTTCTAAAATCCTTTACAATTAAACAATGCAACAGACTGATGAAAAATCTGCTATTACACTTCGCCTCGATACACTGCGCCTTGAGCATCGCGATCTTGATGCCGTCATCGTACAATTATCATCGCAGATCAAAGCAGACCAATTACTATTAAAGCGTATGAAAAAACGCAAGCTATGGCTCAAAGATATGATTGCCAAACTTGAGAGCAAACTTATCCCAGATCTTAATGCCTGACGCACCCGCCACCTCAACCACCAACCATATGGGATGGCACGTCTACATCCTTAAATGTTCCGATGGTACGCTCTATACCGGCATCACCACTGACATTAAACGACGCATAAACGAACATAACAGTAGTTCGCTTGGCGCGCGCTATACACGTTCACGTCGCCCGGTAACACTGCATTACCATGAAAATGCAAGTAGCCGCTCAACAGCACTTAAGCGTGAAATAGAGATAAAGAAGCTTTCCAGTAAAGCCAAACGATCATTAACCATTTCCTGCACATAGATATGATCAATTTAAATGCCCTCTCGACACGTTCGAACCACTTGAAATAATTTTTGATAGCCAGCATGCAAACGAGTGCTTTTTGCATACCGGATTGACGGTGATGACTGTGTTAGCTCACCTGGAATCAACACCTGTTGCTTAACAAATTCCGTAAACATTTGATGAAGTTCAGCCTTACTGACACTGCCATCCATCTTGATAAGTTGCTTCGCAACATAAATTAAAGCATCACCCGTGACTCGCTCATATCGATTTATCACTGCGGAACGTTGCACCATCTCATCAATTAAATCATCTTCTGATCTAGCGGTGAGTAAAGCGACCTTTTCGACTATCTGCCAATACAACTGTTGAAAAGCACGCACTTGACGTCGTCGATACGATGAAATGATTACATCCTTCTCATCCGCATAATCTGAACGAAGCACATCGACAAAATGTTCCGCCGCCATCCAGTCACCACCCGATTGAAACCATAGCGGCAACTCACGAAGGATATCGCGCATACAAAACACCGCATCCCAGCTCACACCATCACCAACCTCATAAAGCCCCCTAACAGACTTAACACGCTCAAATCTCGAATAGACACGATTAAACTCACCAATCAGCTCTCGATTACTTTTATGCTGTAAAAACAGTTGCGCATCAGCATCACTAATGCCCATTTTGTTCAATAGCAACGCATTTTTTGTTCGAGTAAAAACATCGAGAAAAAGCTTTACTGCATCCGATCTCGCAAACAGTTTAATCGGTTTCTTTTGTCCACTTACCAGATAATCGATTAGCTGCGAAAAGGTCTGCACAATATATTTAGCTTTACTCTTCTGCTCGGTAATTGAGGTAGACATGCGCTCGGCATCATCATAACGATATTCATGGTGAAACAGCCCAAACTGACGCAATGAGCCATAATCGATAATCCCGCCATCACATAAAATATTATCGCCGTCCCAGTCCATCCAGCAAAAAATATAGTCGCTCTCGAGGCGCGCTACCATGCGCCCAAATGAACATGCAATATGATCTGACATTGCCGAATAGCGAGCCTTCCCTCGGACCAGCGGCCACTCGCCATTGGCGACCTGTCGATCAATATAATAATCAACCGCGCCCTTCAAACGATCATATTGCCCCTGCTTCAAATGGTGAAAAAAGTGAGCGGGTCTCAGCAGGTTTTTTGCCGCACGGACATTCACCGATGTGCCATCAGGGTAAGCGATTAATAACAAAGTGCGTTCAGTCACCAGCTTGCTACGATGAAAAATATCACTCATCAATGCCGCCCCGACACCATCAAGCAGATCACCACGCCCACTACCATACGAAGCGTTTTTATCACCACTTTTGAAGTGTCGCCCTTCATGTGCCGCAGCAGGACTTAAGCAGGTAACACCCGTGCCACAACTTGAAATATCCCACGTCACCCCCTTGCCGCTAAAGCAACCATTCCAGAGACTCCGCCCATCACCCGACGTTAAACCTGATCGCCCCGGGTGTTGCAGTTGCAGATAACGGGTCGCCATATATTTTTCAGCGCGAATATCAGCAGCAGGAACTTGCACGCCATGTTCAAGCTCATATTCATTAATCACTTCAATACTAAAAGTATCAAGCAACTTCTGGCTTAACTTTTTATTTAACGATTGATCGCACCCCTCGGGTAACAAACCCATCTCCTGAGCCAGCTCAAAGTTAAAGTAGAATACCTCGCCACCGTGACGCGTTTTAACAGCATACTCAACATAACCGCCAGGCACCGCAGTCTTGAGAGGATGGGCACCACAAATACGATCGAACGTGCTGTAGGTCATCGAGACAGCAGCATTCCCTACCTTATTTTTCCGATTGTTTTTACTCATATTTTCAATATCGGATAGTGAGAATGTGACTTTAGAAAAAGTGCATATAACAACCCACTGAGTTCTTCAGAAGTTCCACTCGTGGCCGCTAAATTAAGTACTATATTTCACCACACTTTTATGCATATATGAGCACACGAATCGAAAACGTCCCCAAGCTACGAACTGTCCCCGCATCGATCGGTGCAGAGCTCTATAACACGGCGCTGCTAACGACACTTCGGCTTGAATCACCATTTAGAATACGCCTGACTGGCCTTAGAACCATCGACGTTGTCGTTAATAGACATACCTGGGTCTGCCTCGATCGCTCAATGTATGACCTCCCAGCCCTGGCCTGGACGTGCATCAACCAGAACAACCGCAGTGCGCTACATACTCCGGTCGAATGTGAATTAAACTACTATCACATTCATGCAAACATCTCGGCCCACAAAGTACTCGACAACCTTCATTCAGCGCTGAAAGAAGCATTAGTCAGCGCCACACCGAACCAGCCAGGAAAAATCATCACATTTCCCGGGTGATGGCGCGTAACAAAAAGCCAGACAAAACCACCACCAGCATTCTGCTGGGAATTGACTATTTTACAAAAGAATTAAAGAGTAACTGAGAAGGGAGTAGGTGAATCAGTTTAACCCAGCATCACCCGCTTGCGCCCTCTGATCTTGTTTTTACGTTCACGAAGAATACGCATCTTTTTCGCTTTCTCTTTTTCAAATACAGATGCTGCTTCATTCAAACTAATCGCACCACGCTCTACTTGCTGACATAAGCCGTTACGCAAACGGTGCAAACTTTGCCAGGTTGAAAAGTATTTATATTTAGAAACAACCCGTTCCCATTGCTGGCTACCTTTGGGCGCATCGCAATAATCACCGCTCTCGGCCATCGCAGAGTTAACGCTAAATGAAAGCAACATGGTCATGATAATAGCTTTGATCTTCATACTGACTATATCGTCCACTCCCAGCACTTCTAAACAGAAGGAAGACAATATGACAGCTGTAAAATATACTCAGCAAACTTACAAAGTGGTAGATATCTGTTTTTTAGAATAAAAAACTATTATGTCTAACGCGGAACAGCACTTAAACATCAGCTGCGACGAATTAACGTTCCAACACCCTGATTGGTAAAAACCTCTAACAAGACAGCGTGCTCAACCCGACCATCAATAATATGCGCCGTATTCACACCCGCCTGCACTGCCTCCAGTGCACAACGAATTTTCGGCAACATCCCTCCATAGATAGACCCATCAGCGATCAAGCGCTCAACATCATTTTTAGTAATACCAGAGACTACATTTTCATCTTTATCAAGCACACCTGCTGTGTTTGTCAAAAGCATCAGTTTTTCAGCTGCTAAAACTTCTGCAATCTTACCCGCCACCAGATCCGCATTAATATTATATGACTGACCATCTTCGCCGACTCCAATAGGTGCAATCACCGGAATAAAGTCACCACCGACCAGCATATCCACTACAGCGGTATTAATACTCGCCACTTCTCCCACGTGACCAATGTCAATAATCTCAGATGCGTTCATCTCTGGTGCACTGCTGGTAAACTTCAATTTACGCGCATGGATAAGGTCTCCATCTTTACCCGTCAGCCCCACCGCTGAGCCACCGTGCTGATTGATCAGACTAACGATCTCTTTATTAACCAGCCCACCCAGCACCATCTCAACCACATCCATGGTTTCGCTATCAGTCACTCGCATACCTTCTACAAAACGACTCTCTTTACCCAGCTTCTCCAGCAGCGCACCGATCTGCGGTCCACCGCCATGCACCACGACGGGGTTCATACCGACAAGCTTCATCAACACAACATCGCGTGCAAAACTATTTTTCAGTGCATCATCAACCATTGCATTGCCACCATATTTAATCACGATGGTTTTACCCGAAAAACGCTGAATGTAAGGCAGCGCCTCTGTCAGTACCTGAGCAATAGTGGTTGCAGATGTTACGTCTAAAGTCATATCAATACTCAATCAGTAGAACTATTATTTTTGCTTTATGGCTAGTTACAACAACAGTTTCCAAATTAAAAAGGAATCACCAGATCAGGGGCTATTTTCAACATTTCTGTTTTAAACATCGCTTGAATACGGTGTAAAGCATCTTCGTTATCAGCTTCAAAACGAATCACCAGGCATGGCGTTGTATTCGAAGCACGCACCAAACCCCAACCATCACCAAAGTCGACTCGCATTCCATCAATCGTGTTGACCACGCCATCATCAAAACTAACCTCAGCAAGGAACCGTTTGATAAAAGCGTGATGTGAACCTTCTTTCATTTTCACCTGCAACTCAGGTGTGCTAAAGGCCTCAGGCAGGCTGGCAAAGAGATCTTTGGGCACGAGGTCGCTTTTTGTCAAAATCTCTAGCAAGCGCGCACCAGTATAGATGCCATCATCAAAACCGTACCAACGCTCTTTAAAAAAGATGTGGCCACTCATTTCACCTGCCAACAACGCGCCCGTCTCCTTCATCTTTGCCTTAATCAATGAATGGCCTGTTTTCCACATCAATGGCTTACCGCCATGCTGTTCAATCACTTTTCCCAGGTGGTTACTACATTTAATGTCATAAATAATTTCTGCGCCAGGATTACGGGAGAGCACATCGATGGCATACAGCATCATCTGTCGATCTGGCCAGATCACATGCCCTGACGCATCAACCACACCGAGCCGATCACCATCACCGTCAAATGCAAATCCAAGGTCAGCGTTATAAGCCTTCACTGCATGGATCATATCTTCCAGGTTCTTAGGCTGGCTTGGGTCAGGGTGATGATTGGGGAAATTACCATCCACTTCACAAAAAAGCTCAATCACGTCACAGCCCAGTTTTTTCAGTAACTGAGGTGCAATGACACCGGCAACCCCGTTACCACAATCCACTACCACTTTTAACTGGGTAGGCAACTTAATGTCATTGAGCACGCAGGCGAGGTAGTCTGGAATAATGTCAAGCGAGCGGTATGCACCCTCTTCTCCCTCAAAATAATCACCCTGTTCAACGCGACGTCTCAGCCCCTGTATCGCTTCCTCCGCCAATGTTTCTCCAGCCAACACCATCTTAAAACCATTGTAATTGACCGGATTGTGACTACCGGTCACCATCACGCCAGAATCAATACCGAGATGATGCGTCGCAAAATAGAGCAGCGGGGTTGGCACCATGCCAACATCAATCACGTCCCGACCGCTATCGCGCAAACCTTGCGTTAATGCCGCAACAAACAATCCGCCAGAAAGCCGGCCATCACGCGCTACCGCAACTGTTTTTTGCTGTCGTGCGTGCGCCTCACTACCGATCGCTCGCCCAATGTTATAGACCACATCTTCAGTCAAGGTATCACCAACAACACCTCGAATGTCATACGCCTTAAAAATAGACGCGGAAACGCGATTACCCATACGATTTTATGACTCCCTACCTGTTTGCTTAATCAATGCCGACCGGAGTGGCCAAAGCCACCGGCACCACGATCACTACTATCAAACTCATCAACCACTTCAAAACTTGCCTGAACGACGGGGACAAACACCATCTGCGCAATACGCTCACCAACGCTAATCTCGAACGTGGTATCGCCACGATTCCAGCACGAAACAAACAGCTGCCCCTGATAGTCTGAGTCAATCAAGCCAACAAGATTGCCCAACACAATACCGTGCTTATGACCCAACCCAGAACGAGGCAACAGCACAGCAGCCAGTGATGGGTCGGCAACATGAATCGCCAGCCCAGTCGGAATCAACTGCGTTTCTCCCGGTTTAATCTCGATACGTTCATCAATACACGCACGCAGATCCATCCCCGCCGACCCTTCCGTAGCATATGCGGGCAGCGGTAGTTCGTTGCCAATACGTGAATCAAGAATTTTTAGCTGAATCTTTTGCATCAAACCTCTCCGCTACAATATCAATCAATAAGCGCGCAATTTTCTCTTTGGGTGCCATTGGCAATTCAACACCACCATTTTGCCACAGCACGATCAGTGCATTTTCATCACTATCAAAACCGCCATGCTCATTACCTACCCAGTTGGCGGCAATCAAATCCAGCGATTTTTTCTCTAGTTTGATACGCGCATTCTCTTCCAGCCGCTCTGTCTCGGCGGCGAAACCCACCACAAACATGTCACCTTTATTTTCTGCAATGGTTGCGAGAATATCCGGCGTCTGCTCAAGCGAAAGCTGCGCGCTGCCCACCTGTTTTTTAATCTTCTGCGCTGCCACCTGCAATGGGCGATAATCCGCCACTGCCGCTGCCGCAATCACAATATCCGGCGTCTCCTGTGCCTGCACGGCCGCAAGCATCTGCTGTGCTGAACGCACATCAATTCGTGTTACCCGCGCTGGCGTCTCCAGTGACACCGGGCCGCTAATCAGCGTCACTAGCGCCCCAGCCTCAGCGGCGGCGGCGGCAATCGAAAAGCCCATCTTGCCAGAACTGCGATTTGAGATATAACGCACGGGATCAATATCCTCCTGCGTTGGCCCCGCTGTAATCAACACTCGACGGCCCGCCAGTAGCCCCACATCGAAATACTCAGCACAACTTTCAACAATCTGATCTGGTTCCAACATGCGCCCAGCGCCAACGTCACCGCACGCCTGCTCACCCGAGGCCGGTCCCAATAGCGTCACGCCTCGCTCAGCCAGCGTTGCCACATTAGCCTGTGTCGCAGCATTCGCCCACATCTGCTGATTCATTGCGGGTGCCACCGCCAATGGCGCCGCACTCGCGAGGCAGATCGCAGAAAGCAGCTCATCAGCGCGTCCCTGGGCCAGTTTGGCAATAAAATTAGCGCTCGCGGGCGCAACCACAATCAAATCCGCCCAGCGTGCCTGCTCAATATGCCCCATCGTCGCCTCGGCATCTGCATCCATTAGCGCGCAATGAACTGGGCGACCAGAGAGTGTTTGCAGCGTGAAAGGTGTCACAAAGGCCTGCGCTGCTTCAGTCATCACGACTTGCACCGTTGCACCTTCATCCATCAGGCGCCGCACCAGCTCAGCACTTTTGTACGCCGCGATACTGCCAGTGACCCCCAGCAAGATCCGTTTATTCGCTAATTTTGCCACTCAACCACACTCAATAAGGACCCATTCATTCGATCTTCGACGCGCCACAGCCAGCACCTTCAAAAACCCTAAAAATAAAATGCGTAAGATAACATTTAATCTGCGCCATGACTTGTACTATAGTGCTACCAACCATCAGGCATTCACAAGGAGGTGACCATGCCACCCATTACAGACTGGCCGGTGAGCGAGCGCCCACGGGAGAAACTGCAACTACGCGGCGCTGAGTCGCTCTCAGATGCCGAACTGCTCGCCATCTTCCTGCGCACTGGCATTCGTGGCAAAACGGCGGTAGATCTCGCCCGCGACCTGCTTAACGAATATGGCACGCTGCGCAAGCTGCTCGGTGCCGATCACGACCGTTTCTGCCAAAGCGCCGGCCTTGGCACCGCCAAGTTTGTTCAATTACAGGCCGTGCTGGAAATGAGCCGCCGCCACCTGCGTGAAACGCTCAACCGGAGCGAGCCACTCACGTCACCGGCCGATACCCGCCGCTTTTTACTCGCGCAACTGCGAGACTATGATTTTGAAGTCTTCGCCTGCCTCTTTCTCGATAACCGTAATCGCGTCATCTGCTTCGAGAAGCTCTTTAACGGGACGATTAACGGTGCTAGCGTCCACCCTCGCGAAGTGGTCAAAAAAAGCCTGCAGCACAATGCCGCCGCCGTAATCTTCGCCCACAATCACCCCTCAGGCATTGCCGAGCCGAGCAACGCCGACAAACACCTGACCCGCCAGCTGCAGGATGCACTCTCGCTCATCGACACCCGCGTGCTCGACCACCTGATTGTCGGCGATGGAGACGTGCTCTCATTTGCCGAACGTGGCCTCCTCTAAGCCATTGATATATAAAGGGGCCGTTTTTTATACTTGCCTCACCCGAGGCATTTTGGTATAAAGTCCGGCTTCGCTTATGCAGTTCTCGTTTTGGAGGCTTTAGAACAATGTCCAGGGTATGTCAGGTCACAGGAAAACGACCAATGGTGGGAAATAACGTTTCTCACGCAAATAATAAAACAAGGCGCCGTTTCCTTCCTAACCTATCGATCCATCGTTTCTGGGTTGAAGAGGAAAACCGCTGGGTTCGTCTGCGCATCAGCTCAAAAGGCATGCGCATTATCGATAAATGCGGCATCGACAAAGTCCTGGGCGACATTCGCGCTCGCGGCGAAAAAGTTTAAGGGGTAGAGAGATGCGTGAAAAAATCAGACTCGTTTCCAGCGCCAAAACCGGCCACTTCTACACCACAGACAAAAACAAACGCACCATGCCTGAAAAAATGGAGATCAAAAAATTTGATCCTGTCGTACGCAAGCATGTGATGTACAAAGAAGCTAAAATCAAATAACTCATTCTGATTTAGCGAGAAAAAGCCCTCATCTTCGAGGGCTTTTTTTTAGCCAAAAATCAAGGGCGAGATTAACTTCCATATAATTTATACGTGATAAAATTGCATCGCTTAACCTTACATTTTAGATAAAGACACGGAGGAGCTGGTCGCTACAGATCATATAATTATGAAATAACTGTTAAACCTTAGTAAGGAAAGTCCTAAATGACCATCGCCAGTAAAATCACCGTCGCCATCTCTGTGATGTTTTTTTTCCTCATTCTTCAGGCGGGCGTCATGCTCTACGGGACGACCAGTGTCAAAAATCAAGTTGAAAACTACACCCAACTGGAACACCAGATTCTTCAAAAAGCCTATCAGCTCAAAATAGCCGTTATTCAAACACAACAATGGCTAACCGACATCAGCGCAACGCGCGGGCTAGACGGACTCAACGACGGTTTTGATGAAGCCGCCCTTCAGCATCAACAATTCAACACGCTACTGGCTGAAATAACTCAAATCGACAGCAAAAATAGTGAGTTCTACGCTGCTATGAACGACGCCTATGAGGCCTTCTACACCACCGGAACGAAAATGGCTAAGGCCTATGTCGAGCATGGGCCCGCAGGCGGCAACCAGCTAATGGGGGAATTTGATGCCGCTGCCGCATCACTTGCCAACAGCGTCACCCCGCTACTTGAAGAGACGCAACAACAGTCACAGCAGCGAATGGAAGAGATCCTTGGCAGCAGCAAGTGGACTCAGGAATTTACTTTTATTCTCATCGGAATATTTGCCGCACTGCTGGCCGCACTTGCTTATGGCGCAATTAATGGCATTGTAAAACCAATCAAACACATTACCTCAACCGCAAAAGACATCGCCGCAGGCGAAGGCGACCTAACCAGACGACTCGACGAATCGAGCAAAGATGAATTAGGCGAGCTGGCTCACTGGCTAAATCAATTCATTACCCATATTCAGGAAATGATCAAAGGCCTTGGCATTGCCACCACGCAGGTCGCAACAGCCGCTGAGCAGATGCAATCAATCACCGCTACTACCAACCAGAGTATCAGGCACCAGCAATTACAAACAGATCAGGTGGCTACGGCCATTAATGAAATGTCCGCCACCGTACAGGAAGTTGCGCAAAATACCAACGCGGCTGAGACGGCCGCATCGCAGGCACAGGCAGAATCCAACAACGGCCAGCAGATCGTTGAAGAGTCGATGTCGGTCATTGAAGATCTCTCTCATGAAGTTGAACAAGCCGCGCAGGTCATTCAGGCGCTCGCGGATGACAGCCAGAGCGTTGGCGCTGTGCTTAATGTGATTAAAGACATCGCGGAGCAGACCAATCTGTTAGCACTCAACGCGGCGATTGAAGCCGCACGTGCGGGCGAGCAGGGGCGTGGCTTTGCGGTGGTTGCCGATGAAGTACGCACCCTGGCCACTCGCACACAAGAGTCGACACAGGAGATTCAGAGCATCATCGAAAAACTTCAGGTCGGCGCACAAAATTCCGTTACTGCGATGGAAACAGGACGCACTCAGGCCCGCACCAGCGTTGAGCAGGCCACCAAAATTAAAGAGGCGCTCCATGCCATCGGCGGTTCCATTAGCACCATCAACGATATGAACGTACAGATTGCCACTGCAGCCGAAGAGCAGAGCGCAGTCGCAGAGGAGATCAACAGGAACGTGGTCGCCATCAGCCAGATTGCCGATGAAACCACCACCAATGCACAGGGAATATCAGATAGCGGCGACGAACTCGCAACAATGGCGCATCAACTTCAAAGCGTGGTGAAGCGTTTTATCGTCTAAGCCCGGCTTGCGTCTATCAGCCCAGGCGGGTGCGATCAGCTACGGTACTCCGCGTTGATTCGCACATAGTCATATGAGAAATCGCAGCTCCAGAGCTGCGCGTGATATGGCGCATCACCCAACACAATCCGCACTGTGATTTCATCCTGTTTCATCACCGCATCGCCAGCTGTCTCAGTATATTCAGTCGCGCGCGCGCCATCTCGTACAATGCAGACATCATCCAGATAGATCGCAACTCGTCCAACATCTAGCGTCTCGATACCGGCGCGCCCCACTGCTGCGAGTATTCGCCCCCAATTGGGGTCGCTAGCGAAAAAAGCGGTCTTCACTAATGGCGAATGGGCGACCGTATAGGCAACCTGCCGACAGTCGGCCTCGCTAATGCCGCCCTCAACATCGATGGTGATAAATTTTGTAGCGCCCTCACCATCACGAATAATCGCCTGGGCCAACACCACACAGACCTCGGTAATCGCCTGCCTAAGCTGTTGATAGGGCTCGCTCTGCTCATCATCAAGCGGGGTTGCCATCGCCTGCCCGCTTGCCATCAACACACACGCATCATTGGTCGAAGTATCGCCATCGACTGAAATACAGTTAAAGGAGCGGTCAGCTGCATATTGCAGGCATTGCCGCAGTAATGCTGGTGAGACATTCGCATCGGTCGCCACATAGGCAAGCATTGTCGCCATATTGGGACAGATCATCCCAGAGCCTTTAGCAATACCGGTGATGGTGACGCATTCATCGCCAATCATAATCTGCCGCGATAAACCCTTGGGCAGCGTATCGGTTGTCATGATGCCGTGAGCCGCCTGATGCCAGCCGTTTTCATTAAACTGTGCAGGCAACGATGGAATCGCCGCTGCAAATTTATCCATCGGCAGCGATTCACCAATCACACCGGTCGAAAAGGGTAACACCTCATTGGCATTGCAGCCTGCCGCATCGGCAAGTAATGCACAGCTATCCAACGCATCCTGGTGACCTTGCTCACCCGTGCCAGCATTTGCATTACCTGAATTGATCAATAATAGACGAGGCATCGTAACCGTGAGATGTTCGCGCGCAACCGTCACCGGCGCGGCACAAAAAGCATTGCGCGTAAAAACAGCAGCACACTGCGTGCCCGCTGCTAATTCAAAGACAACAAGATCGGTACGATCCGAATATTTAATGCCAGCAGCAGCGGTTGCAATACGCACTCCAGCAACAGGAAGCAATTCGGGTAATTCTAAGGGGAGATTAACGGCCATCGGTGAAGTATAGTCGAGAGCCCCTCACATTATCCAGTGAGAGGCTCTATCAAATTAAACGGTAAGTTCTTTATCCGATAAGGATCAGATTCAGATCAGCTCACCTTACCGTGGCACTGCTTGTATTTCTTACCAGAGCCACACGGGCAAGGCTCATTGCGCCCAATTTTGCGACCTTCGCGCACAAATGGCTCATCAGCCTCACCACTCTCAGACTCAAGCAGTCGCTGATCTTCAGCACCCGCAATCAGTGACTCCGCTTCAGCATGCTGAAACTGCATTGGTGGTGCTTGATTGCGGCGTGCCGCCTCAATCGCCTCAACATCTTCTTCAGCGCGAATCTGTACTCGAGACAAAATCTTAATCACCTCAAGCTTGATGCGATCCAGTAACTGGGTAAACATCTCAAATGACTCACGCTTGAATTCCTGCTTAGGATTTTTCTGTGCATAGCCACGCAGACCAATACTCTGACGCAGGTAATCCATAGCCGCCAGATGCTCTTTCCACAAACCATCTAACACCTGCAACATAGCAGCCTTTTCAAAATGACGAATCACTTCAGCACCCACCTGGGCCTCTTTATCCGCATAAGCCTGCACAATTTCATCAAGTACGCGCTGGCGTAGCGTCTCTTCATGCAACTCTTCATCTTGCTTCAACCACTCGGCAACAGGCATCGGCTGTGCAAATTCATTCTGCAGCGCCGCTTCAAGCCCCGGAATATCCCACTGCTCTTCAAGGCTTTGTGGTGGGATAAACTCATCAATCACCTCGTGCACGACATCATTTCTGATTTCGTTGATGGTGTCAGAAATATCATCCGCTTCCATCAGTTCATTACGCTGATCGTAAATCACTTTACGCTGATCATTCGCCACATCATCGAACTCAAGCACCTGCTTACGAATATCAAAGTTATGCCCTTCAACCTTACGCTGCGCATTTTCAATCGCCTTGCTCACCCACGGGTGCTCAATCGCCTCGCCATCTTCCATGCCCAGTTTTTGCATCATGCTGGAGACACGGTCAGAGGCAAAGATCCGCATCAAACTATCTTCAAGCGACAGATAGAAACGACTTGAACCGGCATCACCCTGACGTCCCGAACGACCGCGCAGCTGATTATCAATACGACGCGATTCATGACGCTCAGCACTGATGATATACAGACCACCACTCTCCAGCACCTGATCATGGCGCTTTTGCCACTCGCTTTTCACGCGATTAATCGCCACTTCGTCATTCGACTTCAGTGCAGCAAGCTCCGCCTCGAGACTACCACCCAGTACGATATCGGTACCTCGGCCCGCCATGTTTGTCGCGATCGTCAACGCACCGGGACTCCCTGCCTGCGCGACAATTTCAGCTTCACGCTCATGTTGCTTGGCATTCAGCACTTCATGCTTAATGCCGGCCTTAGTTAGCGCCTGAGAAAGCAACTCAGATGACTCAATCGACGCCGTACCCACCAGCACTGGCTGCTGACGCGCATTACATTCTTTAAGGTCTTCGATGATCGCATTGTATTTTTCATTGATGGTCAAATAAACCAGATCACCGTGATCAATACGTTGCATTGGACGATGGGTTGGAATCACCAACACCTCAAGGTTATAAATCTGTTGAAATTCGAATGCCTCGGTATCAGCGGTACCCGTCATTCCGGATAGCTTCTCATAGAGACGGAAATAGTTCTGAAAAGTGATCGAAGCCAGGGTCTGACTTTCCGTCTGAACGGTCACCCCCTCTTTTGCTTCAACCGCCTGATGTAGGCCATCAGACCAACGACGCCCTGGCATTGTGCGCCCAGTAAACTCATCGACAATCACAACTTCGTTATTTTTGACGATGTAATCCACATCTTTCTGAAACAGTGCATGCGCCTTAAGCGCCGCATTTAGATGATGCATTAAGCTAATATTTGCTGTGTCATAAAGACTAGCGCCTGCTTCCAGCAAGCCAGCAGCTTCAAGCATCTCTTCAATTTTCTGATGGCCATCTTCGGTAAAAAAGACCTGTTTTCCTTTTTCGTCAACCGAAAAATCACCCGGGCCTTCCGTCTCACCGTTCTCGCCAGTTTGCTCCTGACGGCTCAATTTCGGAATAAGTTTATTAATCTCGTTATAGCGCTCTGAGCTGTCTTCAGCTGGACCAGAAATAATTAATGGGGTTCGCGCCTCATCAATGAGAATAGAATCCACTTCATCGATAACAGCGTAGTTCAGACCACGCTGTACTTTATCTGTAGTGCTGAAGGCCATGTTATCGCGCAGATAATCAAAGCCGTATTCATTATTCGTTCCATAGGTAATGTCGGCAGCGTATGCAGCCTGCTTTTCGGTATGATCCAAACCAGAGATAACGACCCCGGTCGTCATCCCTAAAAAGGCGTAAAGCTTACCCATCCACTCCGAATCACGCGTGGCGAGATAGTCATTGACGGTGATAACGTGAACACCCTTACCGCTCAGCGCATTAAGATAGGCAGGCAGGGTTGCCACAAGTGTTTTACCTTCACCCGTGCGCATTTCAGCAATTTTCCCCTGATGCAGCACCATGCCACCAATTAGCTGAACATCAAAGTGGCGCATACCAAGGGCTCGCTTGCCAGCCTCTCGAACAACCGCAAAGGCCTCGGGCAGCAGATCATCCAGCGTGGTGCCCGCGCTGTAGCGCTCACGGAATTCATCCGTCTTCAGGCGCAACTCATCATCCGAAAGCGCCTCAAAAGCAGGCTCGAACGCATTGATCTTATCCACAATGGCGTTCAGCTTTTTAAGCTGACGATCATTGCGGCTTCCAAAAACCTTATTGAAAACCTTATTAAGCATGAATACCCAAGGGCGACTTGATTTACGTCGCGTCGACTAGTTTTATAATTTAATTATCACAACACCCGGAGATCATATTGAATCTAGCGCGCTGCATTTATATATTTAATCGGATCCACTAAACGTCCGTTTTTTAATACTTCATAGTGTACGTGCGGCCCGGTTGAGCGTCCACTGGACCCCATCAACGCAATGCGTTGCCCTTTCTCAACCTCAACCCCACTCTGGACTAGAATCTTACTATTATGACCATAGCGTGTCACATAACCATTTCCATGGTTGATCTCAACCAGATTGCCATAACCATAGCGTGTACCAGCCCATGTGACCACCCCCGCCGCAGACGCAATCACACCAGAACCATCTTTTCCTGCAAAATCAACACCTTTATGCCGGGCTTGCAGGCCAGTAAATGGGTCGACCCGCATTCCATAGTAGGATGAAATCCAGCCTTTCTCAATTGGTCGCCCCGCTGGAAAAACCTCCCCCTCCAACTCGCGCCCCATATAAAAGGCCTCCATCACTCGCAGCTGCTGTTCGCGATCATCAAGCTGAGCCGCCAATTCGTCTAATGAGGTTAAAAAATCAGGCACTTCGATCTCAGCCAACGATTGCGACTCACCCTCTGGACCACCCTGAGCTGGGGGCTTGGTAAAGTTGAACTCGCCTCTCCCAAGACTGGCCTTCTCCGTCAAACGTCGCCCAAGTGCATTTAATCTGATCGTATGTGCCTGTAAATCACCCAAACGAACAGCCAAAGCATTCATATTTTCACGTGCTGCGCGAGTCGCTTCTGCCAACTCATCGCGATGACGCATCATCTCAGTTTCCCAGTCACCTGGCAGCGCTTGCTTACTCGCCTGTGATTTGCCCATTTCATAACCGGCATACATCACACTGCCAGGTAAAATAACGACAAAAAACAGTAAAATAAGCAACAGCTTATTTTTACCTAAATTAATACTTGAGGATTTTCTCGCTTTCTTTGAAAACAGAATGATGTTCATCTATCCTTACTCACTATCAATTCTTTCCAATTCACTGAAACCACAAAATGCGCTATACCAATTCTGTTAAAAAACTACTAAGCAATGGACATTCACCATCACTTCGCCGTTTAACGCAGTTCTCACGCCAACTGACAGAGCTTAGCGCGCTCACTCAGAGCTGCTTACCCACGCCACTTCAAGGACATTGCCAGGCAGTCAATATTCGAGGAAAAGCCCTTATATTACAAACAGAAAGTCCTGCCTGGGCAACACAGCTTCGCTTTTATACACCCGCCATGCTATCGACTCTGACCCATCATCGCTGTAATTATATCAAAGAGATTAACATTAGGATAAAACCTGTATCGGCCCCTACACCAGTCTACACAAGAGACAAAATGAAGATTTCTTCTCAATCTGCGACCTTGATCAATAGCCTCGCCGAATCAACCCCACACAGCAATCTAAAACGGTCTTTATTGCGACTAGCCAGCCGGAAGTCAGATAAATAGCAGCAACAATCGACGGCTAAATGTGGATTTAACCCGCCGGTATGGGTTGTGCGAATGAGATCGGCGCCAACTGGCCTTCCTCTTCAAAGGTCACGAGCTCCCACGCATCCTTGTCAGCTACCAGCGTCCGCAACAGATGATTATTAAGATCATGACCCGATTTATGCCCACTAAAGGCACCAATCAGACTATGCCCTAGCAGATAGAGGTCACCAATCGCATCCAGCACTTTATGCTTCACAAATTCATCGTCATTACGAAGGCCGTCTTCATTTAAGATACGGTCGTCGTCAACCACAATCGCATTTTTCATGCTGCCACCGAGCGCCAGGTTCTTTTCCCTTAACCACTCGATATCACGCATAAAGCCAAAAGTCCGCGCACGACTCACCTCTTTTACAAATGAAGTGGTGGAGAAATCAACGGTTGCCTCTCGTGCTTTACCATCAAATGCCGGATGCTGGAAATCAATCGCAAATGAGACCTTAAACCCTTCAAATGGATCAAAACGGGCCCATTTGTCTCCATCTTCAACTATTACAGGCTTTTTAATACGGATAAAACGCTTCGGCGCAGACTGCTCTTCGATCCCAGCTGATTGAATCAAGAAGACAAACGGCCCTGCACTGCCATCCATAATCGGCACTTCAGAGGCACTCAACTCAACATAGGCATTATCGATTCCCAGGCCTGCAAACGCAGACAGCAGATGCTCGACTGTAGAAATGCGCACGCCATCTTTAATCAAAGTTGTGGAAAGCCTTGTATCACCGACATTTTCTTCTTTTGCTTCAATTTCGACAGGCTCGTCAAGGTCAACGCGACGAAAAACAATCCCTCTATCCACCGCGGCCGGACGCAGGGTCAAATAGATCTTTTCCCCGGTATGCAGCCCAACACCTGTGGCTCGAATGACATTTTTCAGAGTACGTTGCTTAATCATTTACTTATTTTCCCACCCGCTCCACACACTGACAGATCACGAGCCAAATTAATTCCACACGGCCATCTGCCGATCCCGGCGGATATTAGCATAGCTACGTCACCCTGCATAGAAACAGGGTGTTCTTCGGCAATCAAATCAGTGTCGCTTTTGCAGGAAAAACGACCCCGTCACACTCTGAATTATCCGTTCGTGTTTAATCTGCCTGACGTCGTAAGAAGGCGGGCACATCCAGGTAATCCAGGTTGGTGTTATCTGCGGAGATTCCATTCTGATCAGCGGCAGTGCTCTGATTACGAATAACCGTCGGGCGATCCAGCTTGTTGTAATCCACTTCACCCGCATTGGTCTTCGAGATTAACTTCACCGGCTTAGCTTCTAACTTAACCGAAGCCTGTCCCAGGCCAGTCGCCACCACGGTAACGCGCAGCTCATCGCCCATATCCGCATCAATCACCGTGCCGACCACTACGGTCGCATCATCTGAAGCAAATTCCTTCACGGTATTACCCACTTCTTCAAATTCACCAATCGTCATATTCAGACCAGCCGTTACATTCACCAGAATACCGTGAGCACCCGCAAGATTTACATCTTCAAGTAATGGGCTCGCAATCGCTGCTTCAGCCGCTTCACGTGCACGATGCTCACCGGAAGAACTACCAGAGCCCATCATCGCCATGCCCATTTCAGACATCACGGTGCGTACATCCGCGAAATCGACATTGATCAAACCAGGGCGTGTAATCAATTCTGCAATACCCTGCACTGCACCAAGCAATACATCATTGGCAGATTTAAACGCATCCAGCAGTGACGCATCTTTACCCAGCACTGATAGTAGCTTTTCATTTGGGATGGTGATCAGCGAATCAACATGCTCACCCAACGCTTCGATCCCTTCATCAGCAATGCGCGCACGCTTTTTACCTTCAAAAGGAAAAGGCTTGGTGACCACTGCCACGGTCAAAATCCCCAGTTCTTTTGCCGTCTGAGCAACAATCGGCGCCGCACCAGTACCAGTACCACCACCCATGCCAGCAGTGATAAAGACCATATCTGCGCCTTCGATAATTTCAGCAATACGCTCACGATCTTCCATCGCTGCCTGACGACCAATTTCAGGGTTTGCTCCAGCACCCAGCCCTTTAGTCACAGTGTTACCTAACTGCAAGGTTGTTCTTGCTGATGAATTTTTTAACGCCTGAGCATCGGTGTTGGCACAGATAAAATCAACACCATCTATGTCCGCAGATACCATATGTTCTACCGCATTACCGCCACCACCACCGACGCCAACTACTTTGATCACTGCGTTCTGGCTATATGCATCCATTAATTCAAACATTATATTTCTCCTTTGATACTATTCATTACAATTATTTTTGATGACAACAAACTTAAAAATTACCCTGAAACCAGCTCTTCATCCTCGCCCAGATACCGCCCCCGCCCGAATCCCCTAGATTCGGATGTTTCATATGTCGCTGTGTATGCCCATACAGCAGCAACCCTACGCCCGTTGCATGGATAGGGTTGCGCACCACATCAACCAACCCCTCCACATACTGCGGAACACCCAATCGCACTGGCATGTGAAAGATCTCTTCAGCCAACTCGATCACGCCTTCCATCTTCGATGTCCCACCTGTTAACACCACACCCGCTGCAATCAGGTCATCAAAACCACTTCGACGTAGCTCTGCCTGAATCAACGTAAACAGCTCTTCATATCTAGGCTCAACCACTTCGGCTAATGTCTGTCGTGCTAAACGTCTTGCAGGACGATCACCGACACTCGGCACTTCAATGGTCTCTTCCGGGCTTGCTAACTGCGTTAACGCACAGCCATATTTAATTTTAATCTCTTCCGCATATTGCGTCGGTGTACGCAGTGCAACCGCAATGTCATTGGTGACCTGATCACCTGCGATTGGAATCACTGCGGTATGTCGAATGGAACCATCAGTAAAAATAGCGATATCCGTTGTGCCGCCACCGATATCAACCAGACAGACACCGAGCTCTTTTTCATCATCCATCAACACCGAGTAACTTGAAGCAAGCTGTTCAAGAATCACATCATCCACTTCAAGCCCGCAGCGTCGCACACACTTAATAATATTTTGTGCCGCGCTCACCGCACCGGTCACCATATGTACCTTCGCCTCAAGGCGTACACCCGACATTCCAATCGGCTCTTTAATCCCTTCCTGGTTATCGATGATGAATTCCTGCGGCAGGATGTGCAGAATTTTTTGATCCGCTGGAATTGCCACTGCACGTGCTGCATCAATCACACGATCAACATCACCCGCAGCAATTTCACTATCACGAATCGCAACGATCCCGTGCGAATTAAGGCTGCGAATATGACTACCTGCAATACCAGCATACACCGCATGTATCTCGCAGCCCGCCATCAACTCTGCCTCTTCCACCGCACGTTGAATCGATTGCACCGTTGACTCGATATTAACCACCACCCCTTTTTTAAGCCCTTTCGATGGATGAGAACCGATGCCGATAATCTCAATCTTATCGTTATCAGTGATTTCGCCCACAATCGCTACCACCTTTGAGGTGCCGATATCGAGGCCGACAATCAGATCTTTTTCATCTTTTCTAGACATGGTTCTGCCTCTCTCCAAGCTCAACCCTGCTATTAAGCCAACAATTAACTCTTAGCAATTTCATTTTCATTTCCAGTCACTGCATTCCAACGTACGGCGAAGCCATTGGGGTAACGCAAATCAACCTCGTCGATCTTTTGCTCCCATGCCTTCAGCACCTTCGGGTAGATCTCAATAAAGCGCGTCAGGCGCACCTCGCTCTCTTTTCGTCCTAACAACAACTTCACCCCACTACTCAATGTCACCACCCATGCGCGCCGCTCATCCTGTTCCAGGCGCTTAATTGACAGCTCATGTACCGCCAACATCTCATTAAGCTTTCGATATTGCGCCAGCACAACAGCACCATTACTGGCAGGACCAACCAACTCTGGCAAGTGGCTAAACGTCGCACTATCCTGCGGGAAAAACAGCTCACCGCTCGGACTGACCAGACCATGGTCACTCCAACGCGCAACCGCTGCTTGCTCTTCCAATGAGATATACAGCGTGTCAGGCCAGACCCGTCTCACCGACGCCTGCTTTACCCACGGCAATGTTTCGATTGCCAGCTTGACCTTTTCAACATCCACGCCTAAAAAGCCGTACTCACTAAAACTTGCCGCAACCCGCTTCACATGGTGAGGATCAACTTGTTCAAACATCCCCTCTACCTGCACCGATTTAATCTGCATCGTTTGCGGATCAATCAACTCAACCGCCATGCGCTCACCAACAAATGCGATCGCCAGCAACAACGCGATAGCACCACCCACACGAGGTAGCCAACGCTTAAATGCTTCCAGCAAAGGGTACAGCTGTGTTTCGCTGTCCTTACTCGCCATCGAGATCACCCTCTGCTACCACACTGGTTTCGAGAATGCGCCACACCAGCTGATCAAATTCAATACCCGCCGCCTTCGCCGCCATTGGCACCAAACTATGGCCCGTCATCCCCGGCACTGTATTAACCTCAATCAACCACGCATCACCCTGCTGGTCGCACATCAAATCGACACGCCCCCAGCCACGACACCCCACAGCATAAAATGCCTTGAGCGCGAGCTGCTGTAGCGCTTTTTCCTGTGTATCACTCAAGCCACAAGGGGAGATATACGCGGTATCATCCGATTGATACTTCGCTTCAAAATCATAAAACTCCCGCGCCGTTTCAACCCGAATCAATGGCAGCGCAGCGCCCTGTAAAATCGCAACGGTATATTCCGCGCCATCGACCCAATGTTCCGCCAATACATCCGCACCATTTTCTGCCGCCTTTTGCCACGCAGATGAAAGCGCTTCGGCCTCCATCACTTTGCTCATGCCAATGCTAGAGCCTTCCGTTGCCGGCTTAACAATCATGGGCAGACCAATTTCACGCGCGACTTGCATAAAATCACTATCACCATCCAGCACTTTATACGCAGGCGTCGATAACCCAGCGCCTTGCCATAACTGTTTGCTACGCAGCTTATCCATCCCTAGCGCAGAACCCATGACACCCGTTCCGGTATAGGGCAGACCTATCGTCTCTAACGCACCCTGTATTACGCCGTCTTCACCACCGCGACCATGTAAAATAATAAAGGCACGATCAAAACCTGATTTCCGAATCTGCAATAGGTCATCTTTCGCAGGATCTACTGCATGCGCATCAACACCGCTACGCAACAGTGACTGCAACACTGCATCACCACTCTTGAGTGAGATTTCACGCTCCGAGGAGTTACCGCCCATCAACACGGCAACCTTCCCAAAGTGTGCAGCTTGTTCAATACGCTGTTCCATTACTCCTGCACATCTCCCGCGAGTGCATCACCAACAATATGTACTTCAGACTCTAGCCTGATGCCGTGCTCTTTCTCTACCCGTGCCATCACATAGTGAATTAATGTTTCAATATCGGCTGCACTCGCATCGCCATCGTTGATGATAAAGTTCGCATGTTTTTCTGATACCACCGCACCACCAATCGCATACCCTTTTAAGCCGCAGGCTTCAATTAAACGGCCGGCATGATCACCTTCAGGATTACGAAACACCGAGCCACAGCTCGCCTGCCCGGTCGGCTGGGTTTCGTTGCGCTTTTCGAGTAATGCCTTGGTACGCGTCAAGCCATCCTGGCGCGAAAACTTGAGACGGAAATGGCCCGCTATAAACCACTCATCCGACGGCCCCACCACATTTCTGTATGCGATCTTGTACTCTTCTGGTGTACGCAGATAGCGTCGACCATTTCGATCCATCGTCTCAACCGCTTCAACAATCGGCCAGGTCTCACCGCCAAAGGCACCGGCATTCATCGCCAATGCGCCACCCACAGTGCCTGGGATACCGATCAAGAATTCCGCGCCCGTCAGACCAAAACGCACGCTAAAGCGAGCAAGCTTTGCACAGGGCACTCCCGCCTCGGCTCGAATCAAATCACTTTCTAATAATGCCAGCTTTCCCAGCACCCCTCTGGTACAAATCACCACACCATTAATGCCGCCATCTCTAACCAATAAGTTGCTGCCCAATCCGACCCAGACAATCTTTTCATCAGCCGGCGTTTTCGCCAGAAAACCGGCCAGCTCTTCGATCGAGTCAGGTTTAAAAAAGCGCTTCGCCACACCGCCAACACGCCACGAGGTATGACGCGCCATCGGTTCACTGGTTCGCAACTCACCCATAAAGACCTCGCCTCCGCCAGAGATTATTGTTTCGAAAATGGCACTCATCGCTAAGCTCCCACGCTTCCATTTCGCAAAGTTTTTTCTAATCGCGCTGCAATGGTTCCGACATCACCTGCGCCCAATGTCAGCAAGACATCTCCCTGCTGCAACAGGCCAGACAAAACCCGCTCCAACTCATCGTTATCTTCTATAAAAATAGGATCAACCTGGTTACGCGTGCGAATAGCGCGACATAATGCACGTGAATCTGCGCCTGCGATAGGCGTCTCTCCAGCCGCATAGACATCGAGCATCAACAACACATCCGCCTCTGATAACTCTTTAGAAAAATCATCAAACAGCTCCTGCGTGCGGGTATAACGATGTGGTTGAAATACCACCACCAGACGTCGCCCTTGCCAGCCGTCACGAATCGCAGCAATTGCAGCAGCCGCTTCACGTGGATGATGCCCATAATCATCGATCATCAACACGTCACCCACACTGGTTTCAAGCTCGCCATAAACATGAAAACGGCGACCGATCCCCTGAAAGTTCTCAAGTCCTTTCAGAATAGCGGCATCATCAACACCCAGCTCATGAGCCACGGCAATCGCCGCCGTGGCATTCAAGACATTATGTTTACCCGCCATATTAAGCGTGACATCAAGCCACTGCGGCTCACCTGCACGCGAGACTTTAAATTTTGTGATGGCCTGCTGCTGACGAATATCAGAGATCTGTATATCCGCCTTTTCCGATGTGCCGTAGGTCAGCAGTGGACGTGACACTGCTGGCATCACATCTTTCACCACTGGGTCATCCAGGCAGACCACCGCCAGCCCATAAAAGGGCAGATGGTGCAGAAACTCAACAAAGGTCTGGCGTAATACGGCGAAGTCACCGCCATAGGTACTCAGATGGTCCGCATCGATATTGGTCACCACTGCCAATACCGGCTGCAGATGTAAAAAAGAGGCATCACTTTCATCCGCCTCAGCTACCAGATACTGCCCTGCGCCAAGACGTGCGTTGCCGCCGGTACTATTGAGCTGCCCGCCAATCACATAAGTAGGATCTAATCCACCCTC
>Ga0316209_1000928_pt1 | contig 38201 bp, 25 predicted proteins | sample 6monopyrite_MG_FD_204945 | JGI IMG/M metagenome (GOLD analysis project Ga0316209, IMG submission 204945) | Microbial mat bacterial communities from mineral coupon in-situ incubated in ocean water Damariscotta River, Maine, United States -... | ecosystem: Environmental > Aquatic > Marine >...
GGTCGAAGTCTCGAACCAACGACCGTTCCTCTTGTCGACGGAGCAATTGTGGATGGTCTGCCCACCCGTCGGGCCATACCGTTGCGAGCAGCGTGGTCGGTCCCTGTGAGCGGGCCACGATCCGCGGTATACTTCCCACCTCGTTAAGGCACATGGCTTCCGCCCATTGCTCGAGCCCGGCCTCCCCGCGGCTCCAGTCCACGCCGATCAATGCACATGGCAAGTCTGAGCAATCCAAGGTCAGTCCGCTCTCAACGAATGCGGGACAGTCGTGCTCTAGACCATCAATCAGTGCGTCGACATCTTCGAGGTAGTGCTGCGCGGTGTGTAGCGGAACCGAGTCCTGGGTCGGAGTGCAGCCAAATGCGTCAGAGATGGCATCACAGTTTGACTCGACGGACACTTGCTCCAGCGCCGCGCACACCGAATTGCTCGCAGACGCCGCAGTTCGCGTTGCGATGTTCACCCGTTGCTGCTCCTGTCGACGAACCCACTGGCGCTTCAACTCTCCGCGACCATCTGCCGTCTCCTCGAAGTTCCAGAACAGTGGTTGAAGATCGCCATCGGCCTCCGAGGTGATCGGCATCCGGCCCGCCATGCACCGTTTCACTGCGGCCACGGAATCAGATCCGGCGAGGATCATGCATGGCGCGTCCGTGCAGTCGATGCGAATCGCAGAGGAATCGCTCAACCCGCATTCTTCCAGACGCGCAACCATAGTCTCGTAGTCACGTTCTGCCCGAGCGGGATGGCGCCCCAATGGGCTGCAACCCGCTGCGAGTAGGGCACTGTCGCACCTTTGCCACGCCGAATCAGCCAACGACGGACAGGCCATCGGGCTGATGTCGTGCCGGCCGTTCGGCGTCGAGAGCGATCGACTGTGGGTACCTGGGACTTGGCCTCGAGGCGACGACAGGTCACGGCGCGGAGCGACAACGGGGCTGTTGGCCCGTTGACGACCTGTAGCAACGTCGTGCACAGCAGTTGTGGGCAGTGCGTACGTCACCAGCAGCAGCGCGACGATCAGCACGGTCAATCCGAGCGTGAACGACCATCGGCTCTCTAGAACGCGACCCATTCGTCGTCGTCCTCTTCGTCCGATGGGGCCGTTTTGGAGTTTTCGACACACCAGCAGCTACGCGTCAAAATGCAGGCTGGAGGACCAGAAACGTCGCAAATGCAGTACGGGCTGTACCCTGCAGGGCAGCTGACGGTTGGGATGTTGATGCTGCAGCTATCCACAAGCTCAAGGCACCAATCGATCTCGTCGTCGATCCAGTCGCCCTCGGCGAAGTCGATGATCACGCGGTTGTCAGAGCTGTTCCACTTCTTGTTTGGGTTGTTGGCACCAATCGAAACTCGAACCTTTGCTGCGCCGACAGGTGCAGCTTTTGTGATGATTTGATCGTGCACTCCGCTCACTCGAAAGTGGTCGGAGTATGCTTTGACGACGGTGTTTGAGGTGTTCAAGAACTCCACGGTCCAGTGGACGTCGGCAGAAGCTGATCGGTGCCCTGTCGCGATCACCCGGAGATCGAGAGTCCAGCTGCTGCCCGATCCGGTGAGCGGAAGTGTTCTTCGGATGCCGTTCGCACCCGAGGTCCCACTCTTGGGCTGAAGGGCGGTGCCGCGGTTGGGACCGCCATCGAACTCCACGAGCTCCAGCGCAGCGGATTCGCCAAATCCCGACCATCCAGCCTCACACTTTGCACTTTTCCAGTGGCTGCTACAAGTCGTCGTCGCGTTGTCGCCAAACGGCTCGGAGAAGGGGAATGTATTGGACGCTACGGCGTCCCCTCCACCAAAAACAGAAAACCCGGCAAGCAGCACGGCTGCTCGACCATACTGTACGAAGCTGAGCATAAGATAGCCCGTATGATTGTTTGCTCCGGACATCCTGGCACGAGGCAGTCGTCAGGTCAAGATGAGATCTCAAAATGATGCCACCGGCTCCGCCGCCAGCCCCCACCAACGCGAGTCGCATCGCGATCGTCCACGATCGGCTCTCGGCCTGTTGCAGGCGGTCGCCCCGAGCATCGAGCGCGCCGACGAGTTCCTCGTGGCGGATCTGGGACGCCTTGTCGAGCGACTCCGTACCTGCCTCAACGCGGGCGAGACGCTCGGAGCGTGTCCCGGATCGAGAACGCTTCTCGTACCAGCGACATCGCGCCCAGCCCACCGGCTTCCAGGGCCTCCGAGAGAGTGGCGAAGCCGGCTCCCTCGGGCCTTGATCATCGTTTGGCCCAAGTGGTCATGAACGGGCCCCCTGGGCGCTCTGTAACGAGTGATCTTCAGCGCTCTGCTCACCTCATCGCGAGACTCCTGGAGGTCCAACAGGAGGACCGACCCTCATTGCGGAAATCATGGATCCCTCGGATTGCCCGTCCCCGACCCTGGCCTCTGGTCGAATCGCAGAGGTTGCTGCTGGGTCGCCGGCTCGTCCTCGATAGGAGCTGTAGCGCTGGGCCCCGTCGGCAGACACAGGGGCTCGGGAGGAATGGATGTGGATCTTGGGGATGATGGCCTGCTCGGGGGATTCGGTGGAACCGCCACCTCCGCCACCGGTCGGTGAGTCGGGTGTGGTGACCCTCAGCACCCGCGACGGGGTGGAGCTGGTCGGCGATGTGTACGCGGGCGAGCCGGGATCTGCGGGGGTGGTGTTGCTGCATATGACCCCCTCGGGCCCCTGGAACCGGGGGGATTGGCCGGCGAGCTTCATCTCCAAGCTCACCGACGAGGGCTGGTCGGTCCTGGCCATCGATCGCCGGGGGGCGGGGGAGAGCGGCGGTGACCCGGTCGATGCCTACGAGGGGGAAGCGGGGCGCTACGATGTCGAGGCTGCGGTGATCGAACTCGATCGCAGAGGCGTCGGCCCCATCGCGCTGATCGGGGCCTCCAATGGCACGACCAGCGCCCTGGACTACGCCGTGTGGGCCGGCTCGGAGGGGCTGCCGGTTCCCGTCGCCCTCGGCATGATGACCGGGGGCAGCTACACCGAGAACCAGAACCCGATGAGCGATTTGGGCGACACCCCCACGGTGTTCACCTACTCCACCGCCGAGCGCGATTGGTCCGTCGAGCAGCAGGCTATCGCCGCCGATTCCTGGGTCTTCGAGGAGTACCCGAACGGCGCCCATGGCACCCAGATGTTCGACGTGGCCCCCGAGGTAGAAGACGATCTCGCGGCATTCTTCGCCGCTATCCTGTAGCGCGTAGCTCGGATTCCCCGAGGATCCGCTCCCGCATCTCGCCGAGCCAGGGGTGGTAAGGCCGGGAGCGGCCCACCGAGGTGCTGTACACCTTGCTCTGCACCTGTGCCCAGGAAGCGGTGGCCATGGCACGGCGGTTGCTGTGGAAGGAGAGCACCCGCTCATCCCAGTCCAGCTCGGCGAAGTGAATGATCTTGCGGACCATCGCCTCGTGGTCGTGGACCATATCCGAGTAGCGTACCTCGAGGATCGGCAGCGGAGAGGTCGCGGAGTAGTGGGCCATGGCCTCTTGATAGGCCAGGGTCCAGTCGCCGATCCCTTGCTGGGTGGTCGTCCAGTCCAGCCCCGTCTTGAACAGCTGGCGATAGCAGGACCAGCCCGTGTCGATGGGGTCTCGCACACAATGGATCACCCGCGCCCGTGGGAAGACCCGGGCGATCAGCGCGAGGTGGAGGAAGTTGTGGGGCATCTTGTCGGTGATGCGCTTGCCGGAAAGGCCCGCGGCGCTCCACTTCTGCTGGGCATCGGTGGCGAGCCGCTGGAGCAGCTCGGTATGGATGGCTGTGGGGTCCTGGTACCAGCAGCGGCTCTGTCCTGAGAGCTGCTTGGCGGCGGTGGCCAGCTCATTCCAGTCGCTTCTCTCTCCACCCGCGGCCACATCGGGGTGGGTGGCGAGGATCTGCTCGACCAGGCTGGTTCCGGAGCGCGGCATCCCCACGATCAGCACGGGCCGGTCGTCCTCGCTGCCGGAGTCGGTGGGGATGGGCGGTGCGCCGATCAGGTGTGAGACCGCTTCTCGGTGCCGCTCCCCGTCCCAGCGAGAACGGCGTGCATCGTTGGCGCGTTTGTAGGCGATGAATGCCTGTTCATAGCGACCGGATTTGTCCAGCAGATCGCCCAGGGCGTGGCCGAGCAGGTTCTCGTCATGGGCATTGACTCCGGTGGCCAGGGTCCGCTGGACGCAGGAGATCGCTCGCTCGGGGTCGGGTCGCCGTCGGCAGATATTGGCGAAGGCAAAGGCCAGCATCGGGGGGATATCCCCGTGGATATGGGGCTCGAGCAGCGCGTGGGCCTCGTCTTGGCGCCGGCTGCGGTCCAGGACGAGTCCGAGTCCGGCGAGGGCGGCGGGGTGGCCGGGGAGCACAGCGAGGGCGCGCTTGAAGTTGCGCTCTGCGCGGTCCAGCTCCCCGGTCTGCAGGTGCAGGTAGCCGAGCTTGAGGGAGCCGGCCGGGTCATCGGGTCGTTGGTTCTGTACGGCCTGGAAGTGGACCCGGGCGCGGTCGGTCACCCCCTGATTGCCCAGCATCTGGCCGAGCTGGAGGTGGGCTCGGGTGTACTCGGGGTCGGCTGTGAGGGCGTTTTTGTAGCAACGCTGCGCATCGGCGGCGTGTCCGAGGGTCCGGAATGCCTGCCCGGCTGCGTACCAGCCCTCCGCAGAGCTCTGCTGCTCGAGCACGGGCACCAGGTACTCGATCGCGCGCATCGGCTCGGCCGTGGCCAGCACAACCCCGAGTCGCAGCCGGGCGGAACGCAGATCCGGCTGGCTGACCAGGGCCGCTTCGAGTGCCTCGATGGCTTCCTCTCTTCGGTCGAGGGCGAGCAGCGCCACGCCGTGAAGATGCCACAGAGGAGCCCGTGCGCCGCGCTTCTTCAGGGCTCGGGTGGTGATCTGGAGGGCCTTGTCGGCTTGCCCCTTGCGGAGAAGCTGTCGGGCGCGGACGAGGGGATTGGTTCGGCTCATGCCCCGTCATCGGCCGGGGGGCGCTCGACTGAAGCTCGGTCTGCCAGGAGAGCGGACCGGGGAGACACCGCAGGGCCTTCGCAGTAGACTGCTGAGGATGGCCACCCCCACCAAGATCGATCACGAGATCCGACTCCTCGACGGCGACACCTTCGGCCTGGGCGTGTATCGCGGGCTCGGTCTGCTCATCGTGAACATCGCCAGCCGGGGGCCCCATGCCCGCCAGCTGGTCGAGCTCGACCATCTCTGCTCTACATACGGCAATATGGGCCTGATGGTGCTCGGCGTGCCCAGTAACGACTTCGGCGGGGAACCCGGTGCCGACCAAGGCGTGCGCGCCCGCTACGAGATCGATCTGCGCGTCTCCTTCATGGTCACCCAGCGCATGAAGGTTCGCGGAGAGCGTCCTAACCGGCTGTTTCGCGCGCTCTGCGAAGAGGGGGGCCCGGTTCGCTCGGACTTCGAGAAGTTCGTTGTCGACGGGGATGGCTACGTCAGCGAGCGCTTCGGAGCGGATGTCTCCCCAATGGACGACCGGATCAAGGCGGCGCTCAAGTTCGTCCTGCCGACCATGGGCTACTAGGTAAGCCAACCCCGGAGTGATGATGCGCCCGCTACTTCTTCTTCTACCGTTGTTCTTCGGCTGCAAATCGGACGCGGACACCGAGGTGACGGAGACCGACACCGACACCGACACCGACACCGACACCGACACCGATGCGGACACCGACACCGACACCGATGCGGACACCGACACCGACACCGATGCGGACACCGACACCGACGCCGATGCGGACACCGACACCGACGCCGATGCGGACACCGACACCGACGCCGATGCGGACACCGACACCGACACCGACACCGATGCGGACACCGACACCGATCCCGTCTGCCCGGCCGCGACCGACGCGACCGGGACCACTCCGGGTGCGGCGAGCCTTCCATTCCCCACCATCGAGCACCTCTCGGTCCTGTGGGAGATCAGCGGAGATACCAACAACGACGGGGTGGTTGCGGTGCGACACCGCGAGGTCGGTGGGGCATGGGTCGTCGACCCCGATCTGTACCGGGTGCCGGCCGGCAGCGCGGTGGGGGGCAGCTGGGGCAACCGACACGCGGGCAGCCTATTCGGACTCAGCCCGGGCACCGACTACGAGGTCGAGCTCAGCCTGAGCGATCCGGACGGAGGCTGCGAGACCCGGGTGCTCCAAGCGACGACCCGGACGGTGCCCGAGGCCATGGCTGGGGCTCCGGTCATCTCGGTCGATCCGAGCAGCTTCTCAGCCGCCGCTGCATCCGCCAGCCCCGGGGATGTGCTCGAGCTGGCGGCGGGCACCTACCCTGGCTTCACCTTCGACTCGGACGGAGCCCTGGCCGCGCCCATCGTGATTCGCGGGGTGGGGGCGGTGATCATCGACGGCGATGTGCGCCTCGATGGCCGGTCGAATGTGATCGTCGAGGGCCTCACCGTCAACGGCCAGATCAAGTTCAACGCCGGCGTGAATATCGCCATCAAGCGGTGCACGGTCAACGCCCAGGTCGACGGGATCGCCTTGTTGAGCCGGGGCGAGAATGCCTACATCGCGGACAATATCGTCACCGGCCAGACCGACTGGGTCGAGCCCGCGCTGGGGGTCTCGGGGGCCAATATCGGCGAGGGGATCGTGGTCACCGGGCCGGGACATATCATCCAGAACAACCGGGTCACGGGCTTCCGCGATGCCATCTCCTTGCTCGAGGACGATGGCGTGGACCAGTTCAGCATCGACGTGCTCTACAACGATGTGTACGAGGCGGCGGATGATGGGATCGAGGCCGACTTCTGCTGGCACAACTGCCGTGTCGCCAACAACCGCATCACCAATGCCTTCATGGGGATCAGCTCCCAGCCCAGCCTCGGCGGGCCGAACTACCTCGTCCGGAACGCCATCTACAACACCATCCTGAGCGCCTTCAAGCTCCAGCGGGGCAGCGTGGGCGATGTGCTCTGGCACAACACCTCGATCAAGAATGGCGACGCGCTGGGCATCTATACCTCGGATGTGTTCTCGCGGCAGGAGTTCAGAAACAACCTGTTCATCGGCGGGCCAGGAGGCACCTACAACGGCTGGTCCAGCGGGTCGGGGGATGTAATTCGCCTCGCCGCTGCCTCCGAGCTCGATCTGGACTACGACGGCTATGGCTCCACCCTGGGCAGCTTCGAGGGGCGGATCGGCTTCGACAACTTCTCGAGCCTCGCAGAGCTCCAGGCCCTGGGCTCTCCCAATGTGATCGAGGTCGATCTGGGCGTGTTCGCTGCGACCGTGGCCTTCCCGACCGCTCCCTTCCCCGCGCTCGGCACGCCCGATCTCCGGCTCGACCCCACGGGTCCTGCGGTGGATGCCGGGCAGGTGCTGGTCGGCCAGCCCTACAGCGGCTCGGCACCGGATCTGGGAGCCTACGAGCTAGGGGATCCGCTTCCGGAGTACGGGCCCCGTACTCCTTGAGCTAAGCTACGGCCATGCGAACCCTGCTCCTGCTTCTCTCCCTCCCAGGCTGTGCTTTCGTCAGCGATGCCCAGTTCGAGGAGTGGCGGGACGAGATCGACCAGGACGGCGATGGCAGCCCCTTCTCCGAGGACTGCGACGACACCAACCCCGGCCTCGCGCCCATCCTGGACGAGATCCCCTACGACGGTCTCGACCAGGACTGCGACGGCGTCGATCTGCTCGACCAGGACGGCGACGGCCAGGCCGGTATCGAGCGTGCGGACTGGCCTGGAGAGGCCAATGGGTTCGTCTGGCCAGGCAGCTTCACCGAGATCGACTGCGACGACCTCGACCCTACCGTCTCCCCCGATGTGCTCAGCGACCCCCCCTATGATGGGGTCGACTCGGACTGCGACCGCGACAACGACTTCGATGTGGACGGCGATGGTTATGTGGCCCGGGGCTTCGAACAGGCCGACCTGGACGCCTTCTTTGCGCGCTCCCCCTTCATCGACCCCGCCGATATCGTCATCCTGGGCTTCGACGACTGCAACGACCAGCTCGACTCGGTCTTCCCCGGCGCGGAAGATGTGCCTCGCAATGGGCACGATGAGAACTGCGACGATGTGGACGACTACGACACCGACGGAGATGGCTACTACGCGCTGGGGCTCGACCCCTCCGCCTACGCCGCCTACTGCGCGCTCTACCCCGACTCCTGCCAGCCCGGCACCTTGCCCGGCGACTGCGACGATGATGCGGACACCACCTACCCGGGTGCGCCGATCATCCCCGGGGATGGGGTCGACAACAACTGCGATGGCAATGCGATCGACGCGGACCAGGACGGCTATGACGACTGCCAGTTCACCATCGCGACACTCTGCGACTGCGATGATGGCGACCCGGATGTGAACCCCGCCCGCTTCGAGGTGCTCGGCGATGGCGTGGATGACGACTGCGGTCTGGATGGGGATGGCGCCCGCTGGTCGTTCACACCGGAGCTGTGGGAGAGCCCCGCCCAGCCCGGAGTGGCGGCCACACCAGACGGCTGGGCGGTGGGCATCGCCTCCCTCGGAGACAGCGCGTCGGGTCAGCTCAACTCCGCTCGGGTGCTGCTCTTCACCACGCCCTCACCCATCGCCAGCTACGACGACCGGTACAGCATCTCCTTGCCGGTGCGAGTCCCGGGCCCCGATGTAGATGCGGTCGCGGTGGGCAGCACCGCCTATGTGGCGATGTCCGGCTACCAGGGCGGCAATACCTTCATCGAGCTCGGCGTGGTCGACTTCGCCGCAACCCCGCTGCCCCTATTCACCGACCTCACCCACCTGCCCGTGGGCTTCGACCCGGAGCTCCGCAGCATCGATATCCAGGCCGGTCCTGCTGGAGAGGTCTGGGCGGCGGGTTGCTTTGGCGACACCGCTCTGGTCCGCCAGCTCAGCGGCGCTACGGACGACCTGTATACGATCCCGGCCATTGGATCGGCCTGCACCCTCGATATGGGCGCTGGGGTCCGCCTGGAGAGCTGTGATGGAGCGGGCTGTCAGGCCCAGGACCTCGATTCGGCCGGCAACCCCAGCCCCGCCACCTCCCGCTGGCCCGACCTCGATGTCGACACCGTCAGCCAGCGCGATGGGATGTGGGTGTTCAGCCTGGCCTCTGGAGGGGTGCTGTTCGACGATGGCGCCAGCACCCTCGATCTGTTCGGCACCCAGCCGGTGCTCTCGGTCGATGTCGCGGGGGTCGGTCCGGGAGATATCGTGCTGGCCGCGGTGTTCGGCGGTGCCGATCCACACCTGTCCCTGTACACCGGTGCTCCGGGCTCCCTCTCCGAGACCCGCATGCCCGACGACCCCGGTGGGCGCGCGCCGATGGCGGTCGGAGTCGACTACGAGGCCGGCTTGATCGGGGTGTTCGCGACCTTCGACAGCAGCGCTCCCACCGCCGATGGAGTGGGCTCGGCCTGGCTGTCCTACTGATCCTCCAGTACCATGCGGCTCCCATCCCCGAGGGGAAGCAGGAGGCATCATGAGCGACGACGCATTCCAGGCCGCAGCCACCCGTGTGAAGAGCCTGTCCAAGAGCCCGAGCAATCAGGAGCTGCTCAAGCTCTATGCGCTCTACAAGCAGGGCTCCGCCGGCGACGCCACGGGCAGCCGTCCCAGCGCCTTCAAGATCAAGGACCGGGCCAAGTTCGACGCCTGGGCCGCGGTGAAGGGTACCTCCAAGGAGGACGCCCAGTCCCAGTACATCGCCCTGGTCGACGGATTGGTCGCTCGGCTCGGCTGAGCGATGCTGGTCGCCATCAGCGCCGCTCTCGCTGCGGAGCCGGCGGATGAGCCGTGGGAGTTCGACTGGATCCTCTCCCGCGTGAGCTACGATCGGGTAGGACTCGAGCTCGAGCCAGCGCCCCTGGAGCTCCTGGTCGAGTCCAGGGTGGCCCTCGGCCAGGCGCGGGAGATCTACGACCGGGATCAGGCTGCCTGGCATAGCTCCGATGTGCTGGTGGAAGCCGGGATCAACGACCTCTCCGGGTGGATCACCGGGGAGTGGCGGGAGGACCGGGTGGGCATCCACTGGCTCCGCGACACCGAAGCGGGGCCGATGTCGGTCTTCTTCGCCGAGTACTCCACCGCAGATGGCTCGATTCGCTGGCCCGATCCCGGGCGCAGCCTGGATGCTCCCTCCCAGCCCAAGCCGCTGCCTGCGGGCTTGAACGAGCGCTGGAAGTGCAGGCAGGGTGCGGTCGCGGCGCTGGGGCAGCAGATCCCGCGGTTCACGAAATCTTCCCCGAACTTCGTGGTCACCGCCCGGGACGGGGCTCCCTATATCTATGTGATGCCCCCGGTCTGGGAGGAGGGGGAGTGGCTATTCGGAGCGACGACCGCCTGGATCTGCCCGAAGGGTGGGGAGCCACGGGCCGAGCCGCTCAGCGGGATTCTGCTTGGCATCCCCGAGGCGTCCGAGCACCAGCCTTATATCCACCAGCTCGGCAGCTCCGAGATCCCCCAGCCCCACTGGAGCTTTCAGTCCCGACACTCCAAGCGAGCCGTGCTCGTTCGGGCGGGGCAGTCGATCTGGCAGGTGGAGGGCCCGGAGCAGCGCTGGTTGGGTCGGATCCCCCGCACAGAAGCCCAGGCACGTCGAGAGATCCGCAAGGCGGACAAGAAGCGGGACCGGGTGATACGCCGGGGAGCCAAGGGGGCGTCCTCAGCGCCGTCGCCGGCTGACTCCCCAGCCGACCCAGCCCCATAGCGGGCGGGCCTCGTCGGTGCTGCACCCACAGCCGGTGGAGCTGCGGGGGAGCGGCTCGGACCCGCCGCCGGTGTCCGGTACATCGGTGTCCGGAGGGGCGTCGGTGTCCGGTACATCGGTGTCGAAGGGCCCGGTGTCCCCGGTCGCGATCTGCTCCCGGTCGAAGCCATCGCAGTCTTCATCGACGCCATTGTCCGGAACCTCAGGGGCCCCGGGGTAGATGTCGCTGTCGCTGTCGTCGCAGTCTGCATCATCCTCTACGCGGCCCGAGACGGTGCCGCAGCTGAGCAGCGAGTCGGTGCCATCGCCGAAGCCATCCCCGTCCTGGTCGGGGTAGGTGAGGATTCCGTCGACGAGGTCCGGGTCGGCGGTGTCGATCAGCTCGTCGCAGTCGTTGTCGACCGTATCGCACAGCTCAGCTCCCCCGGGCGCGCCGCCGAAGGAGGGGTAGATCGAGGCGTCGAGGTCGGCGCAGTCGAGGTTGTTGGGAACCAGACCCGGTGCGGGGCAGCCCAGGAGCAGCGGCAGGGTGCTGTCGCCGAACCCGTCGCCGTCCGCGTCGGGCCAGATCTCCTCACTTCCGTTGTCCACCACCCCGTCGCAGTTCCGGTCGACCCCGTCGCAGACCTCGATCGCATTGGGGAAAATGGTGTCATCGCCGTCGTCACAGTCCCCACCCTGGGCGGCCTCTCCTACCCCTGGAGCGCAAGCGGGCACGGCCGAGGCTTGGTCGCCATAGCCATCGCCATCGGAGTCGATGAACCAGGTCTGGCTGATGACTTCCTCGTCGATGGCATTGTCGCAGTCGTTGTCTACTCCATCGCAGAGCTCGGGAGCGCCGGTGTAGACGGTGATATCCGAGTCATTGCAGTCGTCGATGAGGGCGACCATCCCCGGAGGAGCGGTGCAGGATGGGGTGGGGGTGATGGTGGTGGAGCCATGCCCATCCCCGTCGGAGTCGACCCCCCACAGCGGAGCGTTCGAGGTGTCGTTGTCGATGCCCCCGTCGCAGTCGTCGTCGAGCCCATTGCAGACCTCGGCCGTCCCGGGGAACACGGCGCTATTGTCGGGGGAGCAGTCCCCGGAGAGGGCCGCGTAGCCGCTGGGAACTCCGCAGGCTTGCAGGGTCTGGGAGAGCTCGCCGAACCCGTCTCCATCGGAGTCGAGGTAGACATCGGTGGGGCCGCCGATTTGGTCGGTGGAGTCGTCACAGTCGCCCGGATTGTCCACATAGCCCGGGGGAGCGAAGCAGGCGGACACGGTGTTGTTGGGGTCGCCGAGGCCGTCGGAGTCGGTGTCTGCGTACCAGACCGTGCCCTGGCTGCCCTCATCCACCACTCCATCGCAGTTGTTGTCCACCCCATCGCAGACCTCGGTGGTGACGGGCGAGACGCTGGAGTTGTTGTCGTCGCAGTCCCACATCGCGACCACCCCGTCGGTGTCCGCATCGACCCATAGCGCCGGGTCCGCGTCGGGTCCGCCGGTGAGGCCCACGTCCGCGATACTCCCGTCCAGGTCGAAGGAGTTGGCGGCACCCAAGTCGACCAGCTGGCCGCCGAATGCCGGGATGAAGGAGTCGGAGCAGCTCGCCGGGCTGCCATCGACCCACTCCGGGTCGGGGAGCGTGAAGTAGGTGCCGATGACGGGGCCCTCGAAGTCCCCACCGGTATTGTCCCAGAACCCGACCGCCGCCAGGTCGACCCCCGCTCCCCAGGAGGCGACAGCGGGGGCGCCGATATGCAGCCCGACGAGGCTGTTGATCATCTCCGCGTTCCCATCTCCGGCGGAGATGGCGGGCCCATAGCCGGCGGTATTGGAGAGGAAGACCGAGTGGGCGATCACGGGGCTCCCCTCGACCCGCAGCGCTCCCCCCTCCGAGGAGCCGGTGTTCTCCAGGAAGAGGCTATTGCGCACCTCTTGCTGGACCGGGTTGCCGGTGGAGAGCCCGCCCCCGCCATTGGCGCTGTTGTTGCAGAAGCGGCTGCGAAGCACCCGGGATGTGGAGTTCTCGAAGTGAGCTCCCCCGCCCCTGTTTGCGGAGTTCCCCTGGAGGGTGCTGTCCACAATCGTGACCTGGGCGCCCTGCCCTGAGAAGATCCCGCCGCCCCAGCCAAGGCCCGCCGTGGCATTGGTGATGGAGCTGCCCTGGAGGACCAGGCTGCCCCCTTCGACCCAGATGGCTCCGCCGCCGGTAGATGAGTGACCGTCGAAGCTGACCCCGTCCAGGGTGATGTCCTGGAGGGCATTTCCGCCGGTCCCGATGGAGCCGCCGAGCCCGCTGCTGCTCTCGTAGAGCGACGTGCCCGTCATCTGCAGAGTGCCCCCGTCGAAGATGAACACATCCCCGCCCCGCCAAAGCCCCCCGGTATTGCGAGCAAACTCTCCCCCGACCACGTCGAGGACGGTGGCTTGGTTAAGAGTGACCCCTCCGCCCCCGGAGGTCGCGAAGTTGTCGCGGATGATGCAGTCGGTGAGGGTAGCGACGCTGTCTTCGATGTACAGCCCTCCCCCCTGGGAGTTGGTGCTTCCGAACGCGGTGTTGTTGGCGAACTCGCAGGAACTGCAGTCGAAGCTGGCTTGCTGGCTGAAGACCCCACCGCCGAAGGTCGACTGACCGCGAATGACGCGGACCCCATCCCCGGTGAAGGAGCTGCCGACCCCGGACCACACGCCCCGGCGGGTGTCCTGCCCATCGACCTCGAGATCGATGAGGCTGAGGGCGATGCCATCTCCGATGAAGAACACGGGCTCGCCACCGTTGCCCTGCACCGAGGTGCTGTCGACCCCAGCGCCGCGGATCTCCAGATCCTTGTCGATGCCCACGGAGAGGTTGTGCACTCCGGGGCCGAGCACGATGGTATCGTTGGGGGACACCCCGATCACGGCGGCGGTGATGTTGGGGTAGTCACCGGGCACGTTGTAGGTGGCGGCCCAGCTGGAGAGGGAGCCGAGGAGGAGGAGCATGGGGAGGCCTCGTGGATAGGCGAATCCAGGATAACCCGGGCCGAAGGAAAGGCGATCAGGCGCTCCCCGCCCTACCCACCTCCTCTTCCCCCACCGCTTGGACCCACGCCTCGGCGCTATCCGCGTGTTGTCGGACCTCGATGACGAAGCGGGTCGGCCCGAGGTGGTCGATGAGCTGCTGGGCGGTGAGGGAGCGGCTGCCGGTGACGATATAGCGCTCCGGGCGCAGATCGAGCAGCTCGATATCCTTGGGGTGCACATCGTGGAGGCGGTCTGCGAGCCAGGCACGCACGGCGCCCTTTGCAGCGAAGCGGGCGAGCTCCCAGGCGTGCCTGTCCTCGGCCTTCGCCCAGGAGCGGCGCTCGGCGGCGGTGCAGTACAGCCCGACCAGGGTGCCCTCGATGGGCTCGACCCGATCCGCGGATGTGACTCGGAAGCGGTCGCCGTGGCGGGCTCCGATGCGCACCTCGGGCACGGGGAGCTCGTCCCAGACGAAGCGCTTGCGGATGGGGGTGGGGTGGCCGAGCACGGGGCCGCCGGGGACCAGGGCCTCGGTCCACCGGAAGCTGCACCAGGTGCCCTCGGAGCCGATGAGCGCGACATCGAAGCATAGGGTGTGGGCGTCGGCGTGGCGCAGGTCGAGGCGGCAGCGGACCTCGCCCTGGGGGCGGGGACCGTAGAAGCGCATGCCCTCGGCTTTGACCGGGTAGGCCAGGTGGCCGGGGCCGACCTCGGAGGACCACAGCTCGGGCTCTCCGGAGACCATGGGGTGGGTGGCGGTGTCCAGGAGGAGCGGGTCGAGCACGAAGCCGAGCCCCTCGCCGTTGAGCTCGGCATCGGGCCGGGTGTGGAAGGTGGCGACGGCGCCGGTGGGGCTGCGGGTGCCCAGATCGACCATGCCCTGGAGGCTGGGCCCGTGGAAGGTGAGCCCCCCGCTGTAGTACTCCTCGACCCCCATCTGCACGGGCTGCCCATCCGGAAGAGCCTCGGAGATGGCGGGGGCGGCGGGGTATTGCGCTCCGAGCTGCACCACGGCCTTCATATGGATCTTGGGACCGGAGAGCTTGGGGAAGCGGGCGTTGTCCACATGGACCGCGAGGCTGACGGCGACGTGCTCTCCCTCGACCACGGCGGCGACGAGGAGGTCGATGGGGCCCTCTCCGGTGTGGATCCACTTTTCGGCTTCGAGCAGGGGCAGCCCGATGACCTTGGAGCCCGGCCGCAACAGCAGGGCGGCCTCGGCGGCGATCTCGGCGGCGAAGGCCATGGGCAGGGCGGGGGCGGTGACGGTGGGGCAGTGGTCGGCCAGCCAGGGGAAGCGAGCGGGGTCGAGGCGCAACCGCCCCGTGCCGGCGGAGCCATCTACGGTGAAGGAGTCGAGGAGGGCGGCGGCGTGGGGACCCCGAGCGGGTAGGGCGGGGACCGGAGGCAGACGGGGCTCGGCGGCGGTGATGCCGAAGTCGATGAGCTCGTAGATGGGCATCCCATCGCCCCGGAGTACCGCGTTGAATACGATCTCGTCGTCGGAGAGGGCGGTGACCTCGAGCTCGAGGGTCATGCGCTGGATGGGGCGTCGGATCTGGCCCCGGTACTTCCACACATGAGGCGTGTTCAGGCGGATGGGGGTGGTCCGGGCCTTGGAACCGGTGCGGTCCTCGAAGACGAAGCGGGCGAGCTGGAGTGCGGCCTCGAGCCCCAGCGAGCCCGGCATGACGGGGTCCAGGAAGAAATGGGCGGTGAAGAACCACTCATCGGGGTCGATATACTTGACCGCTTCGTAGAAGCCGAGCCCGGCCGACCCGCCGGTCTCGTTGATCACGCTGACCTCGTCGAGGTTCCGCCAGTCGCTGCGGGGCATGGCCGGGTGATTCCGCAGATCGACGGTGCGGCCCGAGCCCTTGCTGCGCTCGGCAGCCCGTCGCTCCTCGTCGCGCAGGGGCAGGCCCTTCTGCCCATCGAGGGCGCTGGCGGTGAAGTATCCAAAGCTCGTCGTGCAGGTGTAGACGAGGTCCTCTCCCCGGTGCACGGAGAGCTCGAAGTTGTGGATGAGCAGGCCGGCGGACTCAGCCACGACGGTCTGCTTGGTCTCGGTGCGCAGGGTGCCCGAGTCGGGCCAGATCTCCATATACTGGGTGGCCGTTCCGCCGAGGTTGCGGAAGAACAGGTCCCGACCATCTTTGATGCCCGCCGCCTGCCAGGCGGTCAGCCAGCCGCAGGGCTGGAGAGCGGTCTCGAGCAGGATGGCGAAGGGCATGGAGGTGCCGGGGGTGGTGCGGAAGTACCAGGCCTCGGGGGGCACGTCGTACTCGATGGCGACGACGGCGTCCTTGCGCAGCTCGAAGGGGCGATCGGCCTGTACCACACGGGTCATCTGCAGCAATGGAGGCCCGGGCATGCGGGCACATCGGGGCGAGGTGCCGGCGTAGTCGTGATAGCGGGGCCCGAAGGCGCGCTCGGCATCCCCGATGGAGTACTCGTAGATCTGCTTGGAGTCGACGACGACCTCCTCTGCGACGACCTTCTCGACGACCTCCTCGAAGCCCGCTCGTAGCCCGACGGTGACGCCGACGTTCTGGGCGATGACGACGGGGGTGCCGTCGACCGAGAGCAGCACATCGGCGATGGCATAGGGGGTCCCATCGAGGCTGGCCTCCTTGATGCGAGCCTCGTAGACCAGGCTGCTGTGGCCGGGAACGACCTGGCCCCGGCAGCGCAGCTCGATGGGCAGATCGGGGAGCGGCTCGAACAGGTGGTGGCGGTGGGTGGCGGGCACGCCAGCGGCGATCAGCCAGGTCTGCACGGCCTGCAAGCATCCCTCGAGCATGAGGGTTCCGGGCATGCAGGGGTCGCCCTTGAAGTGACAGGTGTTGAACCAGTCGTCGTCGGAGAGCACCTGCTCATAGCGGGCGAGGCCGAGCCCATAGGGCCCCCCGGAGGTGCGGACCTCTTCGATGCGGTGGACCAGTCTCCACTCGGAGTCGGGCAGGGTGAGCAGGCTGCCATCGGCGTCGGCGAAGGAAGAGCCGAGTGCGTCGGAGTAGCGGCCGTCGACGAGGGCCTGTACGCCGGCCTCGTCCAGAGCGTGGACGGAGCTGCCCCGAGCAGGGGGGAGGGGAGCGGGGAGAGCGTCGAGGGGTGCCGGGGAGGGATCGAGCCCTTGGGGGGTGGCGAGCTCGGCCGGGGTGAAGAAGCCCGCGACCCCGTTGCGCATGGAGAGCACGGCGCGGCCATCGGTGTTGGAGGTGCAGTCGTACTCGAAGTAGAAGAGAATCTTCCCACCCAGACGGGCGAATCGCTTGATCCGGATGTCGTGGTGCAGGGTCTCACCGACCTCGGGCCGGGGCCCATGGAATGCGAGATCACAGTCGAGGAGGCGGTAGATCCGCTCGCCCTTGCAGTGTTCCTCGATGCCGAGGAAGGAGACGAGGAAGAGGTCGGCCTGGCCGGACTCGACGATCACGCAGGCGTTGGGCTTGCCGTCGTGGTGGGACCAGCTGGCGTCTGTGGGCAGGTCGTACTCGGTGATGATGCGCGAGGGGCCGAGCTGGCCGCGCTCTCCTTCGATATCGAGTACCCGGGAGCAGAGCAGCATGGGGGGCTCGGGCATCCGGGTTCGGGGCTCATAGGGGTCGAGATCGGCGAAGTCGGGGCCGAAGACCTCGGAGAGCTTGCCCGAGGCGTGGCGGAGCAGGGCGGCGCGGTCGTACTGGCGGGGTGGGGGGCCGCTGTGGGGAGCGGGTGTGGGGGCGACCGGTGTCGGGGCCGGGGCCACGACGGGGGGGACGATGGCGGAGTCGGTGGCGGGGACCTGGGCGAGGGCGTCGCCGATGCGGGCGATCTGGCGGGCGGCCTCGGTCTGGTCGCGGAGGAAGCGGGTGTGGGCCTCGGCGAGGGCGTCGGCGGAGCGGGCGAGGGTGCCGGCGAGCTGGCCCATGGCGTCGATCTCGCCGATCAGGTCGGCGGATAGGGCCTGGGCGAGGACCGGAGCCGCGGGACTCGGGGCGGCTGGTCTCGGGGCGGCTGGAGGTGCCGTGGTTGGGATCGGCGCGACCGGGACCGGCTGCGGGACCGCGGAGGGCTGGAGCCAGGCGGACCATCCGGGGAGTGTGGGGCTGGTGGCGGGCCCGTCGAGGACCCAGGCCGGGTGGTTGGGACCGAAGAAGCCCCCGGTGGGCCGGGCTCCGCGGGGGTTGGGCACGACCAGGACGCGATCCCGGGCGGGCAGCGCGGTGGTGGGGAGCTTGCACTCCGAGAGGCCGATGGAGACGGGTCCAGCGGGGCCTAGAGTGCTGGCGACCCGGTCCTCGCCGGCGGTCCAGGCCTCGAGCCAGCGGAGCAGCCCGGTGAGCACGCCCGCATCCTCGGCGAGGTGGGGGTGTTCGGCCTTGGGCTGTAGATCGAGTACGGCGAGGCGCTCGGCGGGCTCGGTGTCTTCGAGGCGCTTGAGGACCAGGGCGATGGCCCCTTGGACGGGGCCGGCGGCGTCGACCGCGCCGACCACCACCGCCTGGACCGAGTCGGTTGCGAGCAGCCGGGTGGCGTGGTCGATGGCGACCAGACCCGAGGCTCCGCCCGCGCTGAGGGTGTACGAGGGTCCCTCGAGGTCGAGCTGGGCGGAGAGCCGGTTGGCGACGAAGTTGGGGAGCTGGCCGAGGACCCGCTGGGTGGTCAGGGGGGGGGCGCGGTCGATATCATCGGCTGCCCAGCGGACGACCTGGGCGCAGATATTGGGGTCGAGGGCCATGCCGAAGATGCAGGCGGTGTCGCGGGAGTCGTGGCCGGCGAGCTGTAGCGCGTCGGCGCCGATCTCCATGGCGAGGAGCTGCTGAGGCTGGAGATCCGCGAGCTCGAGGGGGGGAATCTTCCAGCGCCGGGGATCGATATGGAGCTCGGGCAGGGGCAGCCGACCCTGGCCATCGCCGAGGGTGCGGCCGGCAGCCATGGCCTCGAAGAGCGCGTGGTTGCGGTAGCTTCCGAGCTGGGCTGCGACGCCGACCACGGCCACCCGTGGCGTCTGGACGAGCTGGGCGGGGGGGATGGGGGCAGCGAGCTGGATGGGCTCGGGCGGCGGGGCGGGGTGGGCGGCGGTGGGCCGGTCCCGCTGGAGGATGCGGCGAAGCCCGGCGCGGATGCCGAAGCGGCCCTGGGGCTCTGGGGCTCTGGGCGGAGGCCTGGTGGGGCGCGCTGCAGCGGGGCGTGCCGGGGGCGCCTCGAGGATGAGGTGGGCATTGGTCCCGCCGAAGCCAAACGCACTGACCGCTGCGCGGCGCTCGATATGCTTCGGCCAGGACTCGCCGGGGGAGCTGCGGAGGTGGGTGGACTGAGCGAGCGCCTCCAGCGGCTGCTCGGGGCCCTTGGGGATGCGCCCGTCGCGCACCGCTCCCACCGCGCGGATCAGGCCCGCCAGGCCCGCCACGGTGATGGCGTGGCCGATGAGCCCCTTGGCGGAGCCGACTGCCACGGGCGAGCCGATGGGACCGGCCTCTTCGAGCAGGGCCCGGAGCGAGCGCAGCTCGGTGCTATCGCCCAGGGCGGTACCCGTGGCGTGGCACTCGATATAGCCGAGCTCCCGTGGGTCGAGGTCGGCGCTCTTCCAGGCTGCGCGCAGGGTCCGGAGCTGTCCGCGGGTGTCCGGGGAGAGCATATTCCCCTTGCGTCCGTCGTTGCCCAGGCCACCTCCGCGGAGCACGGCGTGGATGGTGTCTCCGGCGTTGAGGGCATCGGGCAGGCGCTTGAGCACGACGGCGGCGGCCCCTTCGCCGACGACCAGGCCGTTGGCGCGCTTGTCCAGGGGGTGCGGGGTCCCGGTCGGGGACAGGGCGAGGAGCTGGGAGAAGCCGATCAGCAGGTAGGAGGGATCGGCGGCCTGGACCCCGGCGGCGATGGCGGTGTCGCAGCGGCCGCTGGCCAGGGCATCGCAAGCGAGCCGGACCGCGTACAGGCCCGATGCACAGGCCGCGTCCAGCGCCACGGCGCTGGGGAATCCGAAGAACCGGGCCGCGTGCTCGACCGGCGCGCTGGAGTGCCGGGGTTGGCCCTCGCCCCGGAGCAGGGCCGGGATGTGGTCCAGGCCGGACAGATCGAGGTCGCGGACCGCGGCGGTCGAGGGAAGAGACAGATTCGCGAGAAAGAGCGGTGTCTTGCGTGGATCGATGCGGCTGGCATCCAGCACATTCTGCAGGACCCGCTCGGTCCACGGGATCAGCCCATCGGATTCGTCCAGCCAGGCGCCGTAGCGGGTGACCGTGCGATCCGGCGTGCCCGCAGTGGGATTCTCGAGGGAGCGCGTGGGCCAGCGCTCGGCGGGCACGGGGCGGATGGCGGATTGGGTCGCCCGCATCCAGTGCTCGGCGTCCGGGGAGCCGGGGAGGATGCAGTCGACGGCGATGATCGCGAAGTCCAAGTAGACCTCCAAGAGCCCCTTGTTATCGGGCTCTTTGGAGGTCTACCACTGGCCCGGCGGCCAGTTGGGCTCACTCGCCGAACAGGCCGGGGGCGAGGCAGCTCTCGTCGCCGTGCTGGATCGACTTGCCGATGGCCACGGCCTTGGGGAGGATATTGGCCGTGTAGAACTTGAGGTTGGCGAGCTTGCCCGACAGGTGGGTGCTCTCCCCATCGCGCGCGATGACCTTCTTCGCGACCCGGGCCTGGTTGAGGGCCTCGAGGCCGAGATGCACGGTGCCGAACATCTCCTGGAAGGGGGTGGCCTGGAGCAGCGTGCCCTCCATATTGCCGGCCATGCCGAGCTGACCGAGGTGCATCGCCGTGGCGCCGATGTGGTTGATGGCCTTCTCGACCGCCGCGGCCTCGGCCTCGAAGCCCTCGGCCTTGGCGGCGGCGCACTCCTTGAGCCCGTCCTGCATCCAGTCCATGAACAGCTGACCGCCCTTGACCCGCATCTTGCGGCCGAGCAGATCGAGGGCCTGGATGCCGTTGGTGCCCTCGTAGATGCTCATGATCTTGCCGTCGCGCACCAGCTGCTCGACGGGGTACTCGCCGATGTAGCCATAGCCGCCGAGGACCTGGACCCCAGTGACCGCCACGTCGAAGCCACGGTCGGTGCAGTGGGACTTGAGCACCGGCACCAGCAGGTCGATGCGGCCCTCGTACTTGGCCTTGAGCGCTTCATCGTCGGTGTTCTCGACGATGTCGTGGCGGTGGGCCATGCGGTAGAGCATGGAGCGCATGGTCTCGGTGAGCACCTTCATGGTCATGAGGTTCCGCCGCACATCGGCGTGCTGGATGATGGACACGCGCGGGGCCTCGGGGTCGCGGATATTCTTGATATCCGAGCCCTGCAGCCGATCCTTGGCGTAGGTGAGCGCGTAGTTGTAGGCCGCACCGGCGATGGACACGCCCTGGATGCCGACGCCGATGCGGGCCTCGTTCATCATGGTGAACATATACTTGATGCCCGCGAACTCCTCGCCGAGCAGCCAGCCACGGCACTCTCCCTTGGCGCCCAGGGCGAGGGTGCAGGTGGCCGAGCCATTGATGCCCATCTTGTGCTCGATGCCGACCACGTGAGCGCCGTTGCGCTCTCCGACCTCCAGCGCGTCGTCGAACCAGAACTTGGGGACAACGAAGAGCGACAAGCCCTTGGTGCCCTTGGGGGCTCCTGGGGTGCGCGCGAGCACGAGGTGCACGATATTCTCAGCGAGGTCGGAGTCTCCGCCGCTGATGAAGATCTTCTCGCCCTCGAGCAGGTAGGTGCCGTCGCCCTGGGGCACTGCCTTGCAGCGGTTTTCGCCCACATCGGAGCCCGCGCCCGCCTCGGTGAGGCACATGGTGCCCGCCCACTCGCCGGTGAACAGCTTGGTGGCGATGGCGTCTTTGCGCTCGGGGTCGAAGTAGTTGTGGATCACCCGGGCCGCGGCGCCGGTGAGCCCGGGGTACATCCAGAAGGCCATGGCGGCGGCGGCGAACATCTCGACCACCACGACATTGATGATGCCGGGCAGCCCGACACCGCCGACCTCGGGATCTGCGTTGACGGCGAACCAGCCGCCCTCGGCCATGGTGCTCCACGCCTCCTTGAAGCCGGGTGGGGTGGTGACATTGCCCTCCTCATCGAGCTTGCAGCCGGTGCGATCCCCGACGGCATTGATCGGGGCGAGCACCTCGGCGGAGAGGCGTGCGGCCTCGTCGAGCATGGCCTCGTAGGTGTCCTTGTCGAAGTCGGCGTAGCGCTCGATCTTCGAGAGCTGGTCGTCGATATCGAGCTGCTCGAACAGGATGAACTTGATGTCTTCGAGGTCGACCGAGAAATCCAACGCGCCCATGGGCCCTCCGGAGTGAATGAATGTTCATTCAGTGGATAGCCGTCGTAGCCCGGGCGGGGTCGCGCACGCAACCGGAGATCGGGATCTGCGGCCAGAGCCTCAGCGCTCCCAGGTGAGGGAGAGGTCGACCCGCCGGGGCTGTTGGCGGGAGAGCAGCGCGAATCGCCCGTCGCTGCCGAGTGCCTGGCTCACCCAGGCGGACCGGGTGTCGAGCAGGTTGGAGCCGCTGAGATCGATCCGAACCCTTCGGTAGCGTAGGTCGAGTACCCGGCCGAGGGAGAGCTCGAGGTTCCAGTAGTCGTCGGTGTTGGTCCGCACCGTTCCGCCGAGGTCGAAGGTCCACAGAGCGAGCTGCACGGGTATGGAGAGGGCTCCATCGATCAGGTGGCGCATGGGGCGGGCGTTCAGGCCGGTGGGACCGTCGATTCTCGGGTCCAGCGGGTGTCCCACACCACCTCGCGTCGGTCGGTACCGGGGAGTCGGAGCCGGGAGCGCTCGAGCTTGGAGACCAGCGTGGTTTCCAGGGGGAGTCGGAAGCTCAAGGCCATCGAGACGGCGTCTCGGGTGGGATTGTCCCCGAGGAGGAGGCCAGCCAGCAGAGGGGTGGGGGTGCGGCCCGCGGCCAGGGCGAGATCCCAGTCGTGGGTGATGCCGGGATACCAGCGCAGGGCCGCATAGGGCCCGGCAAATAGTGACTTCCGAGTGGGTGCTTGGGAGCGTACGCGGGATGCCGCTCCCTGGACTCCGAACAGCGCGGAGAGGTCGGTGTCGGGCTCCCATTGCTCCTCGACGCTGAGCTGAAGTCGGTCTCGGGTGGCGGATCCATCGAGGAGGTCTGGCCCGGCAGTCTGGAGATCGATGGGCATGGCTGGGTCGGGGAGAGTCTCTCCGGTGCGGGTTCGCCGAAGGGACTCGGCGGTCAGCTCGACCTGGAGTTGGTGTTGCTCCAGCGTGGTTCGAAGCGCCCCAGTGGTGGAGAAGTGGAGCAGGTCGTCGGTGGCGGAGCCGCTTCTGAGGGTGGTGGTCCGCAGCTCGCTGACCATTCTTCCCGTGGTACGGGTGGCCAGGCTGGGCCGGGGCTTCGACAGCGTGGCCAGCAGGTGTCGGGTCTGGCGTCCCCAGGGTTCCCCGTTCGGGGGGGCTATCCGATCCCGGGTCTGGGATAGAGACAGGCGGACTTCGCGGAGTCCAGCGTGGGGACGCAGGATCAGGTCGGCGGCCTGGGCGAGGTGGTCCCGGTCGCGCTGCACATTGTCGGTGACCGGCTCTCGGGTGACCGTGGATGCCTGGACCTGGCTGCGAAAGTTCAGGCTGTCGTGGGTGATCCCTCCCGATATCTGCGCGACCACTCCGGCGGAACGAGACCCTTGGGGGCCGAACGGGGCTCGAGGCTGTGCCTGGCCGCCGTGGAGGGTGAGCTGGGTCTTGAGGTGTCGATAGAGGACCCGGGGTGGAGGCGGCCGGATGTGCTGGAAGGAGTCGAGCTGGGCGAATCGCGGTGCGGGGGGTTCCCAATAGGGGTCGGGGCCGATCCACACTCCGCCATGAATCATGCCCTCGGCCTTCTTCTGTTCTTCGGGAGAGGGCCACTCCGGAATCTGAAGCAGTCGGTGATGGAGTCGGGAGAGCAGGCCGGGGCTGAACACGGTGTGGGGCAGGGCCTCGAGCTTCCATCGCTGCCCGTGGAGTCGGGCGTTGAGATCGACCGGCCCGGGGGTGCCGTCGAAGCGGACGAGCATCGCGGTGGGGATCGTAGCGGGTACGGGATCGAGTGCCCCGAATGCTCCCCAGGTGGCGTGGAGCTCGGTGATGGGCGGCTCGGAGAGGGTGTTGCGGAATCGCTGGGTGAACGCTGTGGGCGACTCGCCAGGACGGGGGTGGAGGAAGATGCCGCCGCCGAGTCGGGCGAGGTCCCGAAACCGGGAGGCCGATGCACGCCGGTCCCATGGGTCCGTCTCGAAGGGTCGAGCGAGGAGAACGTGCAGGGTGACCGACCTCCGGGAGCGTCGGATTGGCGGAGCGATGCCCGATTCGACGAACAGCATGGCGTGGCTGTCGTCGTGGAGAACCGTAGCCTGTGGCTGCCCGGTGGCGACGGCCCACCGAAGCTGGAACTCGTCTTGCATGGTGAAGGAGGCCGAGGCGAGGAAGCCGGTCTGGGTGAGGAAGGTGGTGGTGTGGGGATGGGTGGGACTGGAGAGGTCCCGTGTCGGAAGGCCCGTTTGGGCCTTGACGGTCACCGCGCTTCGAACCCGTTCGGGAGCGGGGCTCTCCGGGGAGACCAGGGTGGGGAGCTCGGTGCGGGAGAGCACGAGGGTGTAGCGGTGGTCGATGCGGGGGATGGTCTCGACGAAGACGCTGCGGGTGGTGAACCCCGCCCCGGGGGGAATGGAAGTGCCGGGAGGGAGGGGCTCGGCGCGACCCTCGAGGTGGATGACCGGCTCTGCCACGGGACCGGCCACGTCGGACCGGGGGGAGAAGCGGGGCTTGATGGGGTCCTCCCCGTCGTTCTGGTACCGCTGCTCGACGGTGATCTCGGCATAGGGGCCGGCGATCTGGACATCCCAGCGAAGCTCTTCGAGCACGACGCCGGCCTGGGCGCGGGGGAGGAGCATGACCCACCCCAGCAGAAACAGGGCGAGGCTCCGCCATGGCGAGTGGGGGAGCAAGTGTTCTCCATCGCTTGGGGGTGCTCTGAAGTGGGGGGCGAGGGGGGACTGTTAAGGCCGGTGGTTGTGTACTCGAGGGTCCGACCGGTTCGCCGGTGCTACGACTCGGCTGGTGGCGAGCGGAAGCCGAGGGCCTCCATGCGGAGCTTCCAGGTTCTCATCGCTGACGCCATGGGTCGGTATCGGGTTTTGGGACGCCAAGAGCGAGCTTCGCTGTTCGGCGGCGTGCCCCAGATCGTGGTGCGGCCGATCGATCTGCACCTGGATGAGGTGGGCATCCGCTCGAAGGCGACCGTCGCCGTCGATATCCGATCGAGACGCGGCCCGTTCAAGATCCCCGAGCAGAGCGATATCTGTTTTCCTGCAGTCTACCGAGACAGCGGCGCGCTATTCCAGTGGGCAGAGCATATTCTCGTGGCAGATTCCTCGGGGGGTGCACTCAATGGGTTAGGGCAGCTCGTGACGGGTATCGACGCTGGCAACTTTGTGTTGAGGCGGTACGACCGTGCCGATGACTCTCCGCAGCTCACGTTCGAGGCAGCTTGCGCAGAGTATCTCGCAATCTTCGACAACTACGCCGCGAGGCGCCTCCCGCGGGTGGCTCGATGAACCCCTCATCTCAGGTCCAAGCATGACCCGTGTGTTCTGGGGCCTCGGTCATGCTTTCGCCCACAGGCTGACGCAGAAGTCGCCGTCGGCTTGCAGGCATTCGACGCCTTGCTCCGCCAAGGCTCCGGTCAGCGCCAAGCCGCTCGGGAAGCTGGGGTTCCTCGGAGCACCATGCGCTACTGGTGCTCCCGGATGCGCAACTTGGCTCTGCCCCCCCATCCTCGACACGATCTCGGCCTCTCCCGCGCCATCTGCACGAGCTCCCGTTCGGCAGCCACGAACACATCCGGTGCTCGCCTGTCACCCGTCTGCTCACCGATCTCGACCAGGCGATGCCTGAATGCGAGCACGGCCTCGTCGACCAGTTGTTCTACGTTGTCCATGGACAATCAAAATCACGCCTCTGCACTCGCCGCAACCGGGCCGCTCAAACCGATCGAACTACACCGACAAACCGTGGCGACTGCATCAGGCAGGGCAGGGAGGGGTCGCGCCCCTACGGCCACACCACAAATGTCGTCTGCCTCGTTGACAAGTCTAAGGCACTACTCTATGCTAGCCCGAGTCGTTGGATGGCCGACGGCACCGCAACGGGAAGATAATGTCCTTATTGTTCACGCTGGTCCTCTCTGCCTCGGCGGGGGACACGGGAGACACGGGAGACACCACGGTCGCAGGGTACAACCCGCTCCTTGAGGCCAACGTCACAGCGGTTGTGCTTCACCGCAGGACGTCCTTGGTCGATACTTATCCCACCGGAGTCGTGTCCACTGTGGGTTTGGATGATCTGGCTGGAGACGGGACTCGGTTGCGCACCGGCCAGCCCGTCCTGCTGATGGGCAGCATCATCGGCCGAGAGGATGGCGTCATCGAGTCGAGTGCAGACATGCTCATGCTCGCAGAGCCCCGTGGTGACCACGCCCGCCGTGACCTCTTCGAGCTCGTCGGTGAGCGACCGCCCTCGATATCTCCGCGAATCCAGCAATTGTTAGAACAGTCCTCCCAAGACCTCTCGTCGGGACTCGAGACCACATCTGGTCTCCCTGACGGGTTCGGTCCGAGTGGCGACCAGTATCGGGTCATCGCCACCTTTTGGGATGAGGAGCCGCTGCCAGAGCTCGCGCGGCCCCATCGCTCGATGTCATCGGTCGATCCAGATGGATATCTGGCCTCCATGGAGGAGCGACTCATCGGCATCCAGCAACGGTGGACCGAGGTGGAGACGCGCCAAGCCGTTGAGCGAGAGGCGTTGCTCAACCTCGGGGCGTCTGTCAGGTCGCTTTGGATCATTAACGGCCTAGAGGTTGAAGGCCCCGTTGAAGCCGTCGCGTACTTGGCCATGCATCCTCGCCTGAAGGATCTGCAGGTGATCGCCGAGCCGGTCCAACTGGCCACCATGCCGAAGCTACGCAACAAATTCGGCGTGCAGATGAAGCAGTACTGGAACTCGGGATTTACAGGCGAAGATCCGATTGGAGCCTATTGGGACGTGAACGTCGGCGTGCTCGACAGCGGCTTCAACCTCAATCACCCAATCTGGCTCGATACCGCGTCGGGTAGCAGTCGGGTGGAGAACGCCTGGACCGTCGGTGTGTTCTGGAGCAACCTCAACTACACTCAATACGGCGTAGGAAACCACGCGAACGAGGTGGCCGGCATAATTCTGGGAGATCTCACCGATGGGCAGGACCCCAGCGTGGCAACCAATCAGCGTCACAAGAAGACGGGCGTGGCCAAGGAAGCCAGCCTGTCGTTCGTGCAGGTTGACGAATCTCATACCTTCGTTTCAGAGGCCGGTTTCCTTCAAAAGCTCGCGGATCAGAGCCCTGACGTAACGAATTGGTCGGGGACGATTGGAGACTACAACAATCACTTCTGCGACCACCGGCACAACGTGAACGACGTGGTCGACGAGATGTTCGCGGAGGGCATCTTCCATGTGAACTCGGCTGGGAACAGCGCGGGAGCCGCCCCCTGCAACATCACCGTACCTGGCGTGGCGTCAGGAACCTTCACCATCGGTGGGCTCAACACCGCGGGTGCGGGCGGAATTGATGGCCGACCCTTATGGGTTGGGAGCTCTCGGACCACGCCCAGTGGTGTAGGAGGCCGGATGGTCCTGGACATGGTCGCACCTATGCACATCGACAGCGGGCTCCCGTCACCGACGGGAGACTCTGGATACCACACTCCTTCTGTTTTCGGTACGAGCCATGCGGCACCATGGGTCACTGGATCTGCCGCGTTGATGAAAGAGCACTTGGTCGATCAGCTTGGCCAGGCCCTGGGTAATGACCCGGGGATCCTGCGGGTGTCGATGCTCCTGGGGGGGGATTCGCCGGCGTCAGCGGGACTCCCCGGACTCTCCTTTGGCGTTGGCCGCACCCGCTTTCGTCTGTTCAACGGCGCCGGACTTGATGCTCCTTTCCGTGGCCACTGGTACAAAGTCGACATTTTTCAGGGCAGTGGAGTGTGGGACTTCCCTCTCAACCCCGACGGATCAGGCAACAACCAACCCGTACAGAGCAACGTCGATGGGTGTGGATCTCCTGATGCGACGGCATGATGTTGGACCGTCGAGGACTCTCGGATGAGGGAGAGGGTGCGAAAGGGGCCCAGGGGCTACGTATGCGTTGTGTACACCCATACGTCCGGAGCCCCCCTCGCCATGACAACCTACCCCGTCCTCATCGATCCGCGCTTCTCCGCTGCCCGCGCCCACTTCGAAGCCCTCTTGGATAGGGTCACCTCGGAGAGTGTTCTCGCCCTCGCTCACGATGATGTCGAGGCCGTCGTGGAGCGCGATGGCCGAGAGGTGCTGCGGCTCATCTTTCAGGGGCACTTGGACCTCAGAGGGGTTCGTGATGCGGACCGTTCGGCGCCGAAGGGTGCGGATAAGTGCGAGAGGACTCACCGCCGAGACACAACGCGGCCGTTGAAGACGGTCTTCGGCGGCGTGATCGTGCGCAGGCTCAGCTTTACCGCACGAGGAGCCTCGGGAGGTCTTCGCCCGCTCGACGCGGAGCTGAATCTGCCGCCGGAACTGTACTCCTTCGGGTTGCGCCGGAGAGCGGCCATCGTGGCCCTGGACTCGTCTTTCGACACGACCGTACGCCGACTGGAGGACTGGACGGGCGCGAAGGTGCCGAAGCGACAGATCGAGGAGCTTGTCGTTCGGGCAGCGCGCGACTTCAACACCTTCTACGACCAGCGGCACCAGGAACAGGTAGAGCAGGAACGGGGCCTGCATCCCGACCGGCTCGTGGTGCTCAGCACCGATGGCAAGGGCATCGTCATGCGGCACGATGCATTGCGCCCAGCAACGCGAAAACGCGCGGAGCAGACGAATACCAAGCTGACCACTCGATTGAGCCCCGGGGAAAAGCGGAATCGCAAGCGGATGGCCGAGGTCGCGACGGTCTATGAGCTTGAACCACGCCCGCGTACGCCCGCTCAGATCATGCCGAGGCTCGAAGAGAAGTCCGACAAAGAGGACCCGCCACCGCGGCCGAAGCCCGAGCGCAAGCGGGTCTGGGCTAGCGTCGAGAAACCCCTGCCAGAGGTCGTCGACGAGTGCTTCACCGAGGCCATTGCGCGCGATCCATGGCTTGATCGCACCTGGGTCTACCTGGTCGATGGCAACAAGGACCAGCTCCGCGTCGCAGCAGAGATCGCCAAGCAGTATGGCGTCGAGTTGGTCGTCATCGTGGACTTCATTCACGTCCTTGAGTACCTGTGGAAAGCTGCTTGGTGCTTCTTCGAGAAGGGTGACCCGAAGGTCGAAGAGTGGGTCCGGGAACGAGCTCGGCTGATCCTCGAGGGCAAAGCATCGACTGTAGCGGCGGGCATCTCCCGGAGCGCCACGAAGCGCGGGCTCACAGCGAAACAGCGGAAGAACGTGAACAAGTGTTCCGGGTACCTCCTGCGGAACAAAGCGCGGCTCCGCTACAAGGAGTACCTGTCGACGGGCCTGCCCATAGCGACGGGTGTGATCGAGGGCGCATGCCGGCACCTCATCAATGACCGACTCGGCATCACTGGCGCCCGCTGGGGGCTCGAAGGCGCGGAGGCCATCCTGCGCCTGCGGGCGCTTCGGGCGTCCGGCGACTTTGATGACTACTGGGCGTATCACCGCAAATGCGAGCTCAACAGAAACCATCTTCATCGCTACGCTATCGGGGATCTCACACAGCTCCGGGAGGCTGCATGATAGGCTGTCGTATCAGCGGAGCCACACCCAACGTCGATGACGTGCGTGCGGCGGTGTGGTGGCATGAAACCAACGTCGAACAGGAAGCCGACCCGGCGGTCGGGCCGGCGACTTTCGATGTTCGACTCTGTTCGCGGCTTGGGAAGACTGTGAACTGTCAGGGAAGCGTCGGAAATACCAATACCCGCGTGTTCGAGTCGGACGTCGCCCCGGGGGGCCGCGAGTGGTTTGTGCGGATCACACCCGGGACGGTGCCCCCGTCAATCGACCCCTGGTTGCTCGGCCTTCAGGCACGGAGTTTCTATATTGGTGCCTTCTTCGAAGACACCGCTCGCGATGATGCGGATGGTCCAACGGTCGATATCCAATGAGGGGCCTCGGTTTTATGCCAGCACTGTTGCTTCTGGTGACCTGCTTCGGATGTCGAGAGTGGGAGGTACGAGCGGACCACTGGGCTGATCCGTCAATTCCCGTGGAACCGGAGTGTGTCGCAAACTGTTGCGAAGACCTGCGCTTCTACTGGGCGACGAAACCAGAAGAGGTGTTCGAGGGTTTTGAACCTCAGCAATCCTTGATTGACGCATTGACGGTTCAGACGGGCTTTCCCGATGATGTCGACTTCTCGGATCGGGCCGTGCTCGCAGTCTATCTGTATGGGTGCCCCACCCAGGGAATGCTCCTTCGGCCCAACTACCTTCGACTGCGGAATGGTAGAGTTGAAGGTGAAATTCGACGCAGGAGCAATGCTACTCTGTTGACGCCCTCGCGACCGATGGCCTTCATCGAGACGCCCGCCGATTGGGCCGGTGACACCGAGTTGGTCTACATCGAATGAGGGGCTCGTACTTCCGACGGGTTTCTGTTCTATCCGCAATCGCTTTGATGGTGGCAATACTGGCCTTCTGGCCCGTCAACCGGGAGCGCGAGTCGGCCCGTGCGCCACAGGGGCCAGAGTTGGATGCGACGCGAGCCGCTGTCTTGGAGGTGACAGCGGCCGAAACGAGCCTTGAGGCAGTTCTCGACGGGCCAAAGTCACTCCCGAGACGGGTCGCGATTCGAGATCTGGTCCGCTTCGCGCGTAGCTCTATCTCGCCAGATGACGTCTCAAGGTTCTACGCTGACAAGCGTGCAATTTTCGGGTCCCGAACCGAACAGGAAGTCGCCTCCGATATCAAGGAGATCCTGGCGTATCGACGGGCTCGGGAGATTCTCGCTGCAGATGGAGTTGATGCTTGGGATGACGCCGAACCTTGACGTGGCGCCGGTGAGGGTTGTTGCGGTGCGGAGTCAGCTCCGCGATCTGCTTCTTGGTCTTGTCCCCGAGGCCAGGCATCACGTCCGCGAGATACGCGTTCGGATCGATCCCTTGCAGCATACAGGTCGCCGTCAGGCTATTCCTCCAGCACGCCAGGCAGCGAAATCCATGGGCGAGACGACGATCAAGGCCCAGAACAGGGCCCTGTGATTCGAGCTGATGGAAGCCCCGGGTGTCAGCGGGTCAGCTTGAGCCAGGGGCCGCGCGCCGGTGGCCGGGTTTCCTGTTTGACACGCCACCCGATCCGAATAGACGCGTGGTGATCAAGATTTGGATAGTAGTAGAATGATCTTCTTGTGGACAGTCGCGTTCGGATCTCAGTGCATGGTTACTCCAAGCACGCCTCAAGATGAGTTGGTCGCCGCAGTAGTGGACGATCCAGGCTGCTTGATCGAGGATCTCGCCGAGCTATTGGAAAAGGGCGACTATTCGCCGCAGGATTGGCTGCCGCGTGATCCTATCGAGTCCTCGTTGGAGGAACGAATTCTCGATCTGGAGCGCCTCGCGGCCTTAGCGAGGTACTTGGATTGCGATCAGCTCAAGTACCTCACGGACAAAGGCATTGCCCTCACCGAGGAGGCTTTGGGGCGTGGCTCCCTGGGCAATCCCGTCTACTGGCAGTGGTGGGCGGGTCGGGCACTGATTGCAACCAAGGTGTTCAATGGTGAATTCCAGGCCAGGTGCTGATGCCCCGACCTGGGGCGAGCGCGGCTGCGGACGCCTTCGCTGGGGATTGGTTGGGCTGCTGGTCTTTGCGCTCGTCGGGTTGGGACTTCGGTTTTGGGGAGCGTCTGAGCCGAAAACGCCGCCTTCGTTACCCGCCCCATCTGGTCCCATCTCGTCGCCTGTGCCGATGGAGGTCCCGAGTAGTGCCGAGGACGAGTGGACGACCGCACCAACCACTCCGGGGGGAGGCCGGTTCGCGCGGCTACACGGGCTGACCTCGGTCTCATGCTTCGAATTGGAGAGCCTATGGCCGGATGGGAACCCGATCGCTGTGTCTTTCGTGGTCGATGGGGAGCGGCGACTCCCTGTCGTGGAAGATAGAGTCGCCCTGAGCAGAGTTCGAAGTACGCTAACCGTACCGGTAGGCGCGACCGCTATGGTGGTCGAGCGGGGCTCGGAGCGGGCGCAGGTGAGCTTTCCGGAAGCCGTGGCTGGCCGGGTCGTGGAGTGTACCGAGGCCGTGCTGATGGTACCGCCGGCGCCCATGACAGTGCGGTTCGACGGCTGGATCGAGGGTGACCATATCGAGTACAATGGCTGCGGTGCGTCGGGATGGACGGCCGGTCCCTCCGCGACCATCGAGGTCCATGAAGAGCCTGGAGAATGCGCAGTCCATCTCTCTTGGAATCGCGGTTGGGAGACGCGGCGGACCACCCTCGGGTCCAGGGGGGAACTCAGACCACTCTCCTATTCCAGTCTTCCTGATGTTCAGGATCGAGCGGAGGTGCGAGCCGACCTGGAGGAGCTGGCCGAGGGCTTGTGTGCCAGGGTCCCGAAGTCCCACTACCTATGGCGCTCCACGTTCGACCGACTCCGCGCCATGCCTGATCGTCTCGAGTACTTCCAGGGGCTGTACGAGGGCTGTGCAGACGAGTCCCCGAGAGCACCAATCCGGTAGCTCGGACCGAGCCTCCTGATGTCGGTTCGTTCGTACATGCTCGCTGAGCCACCCCCGCCCTTCCAACCTCCAAAATCCGCCCGGTCCTATTTTCAATAAACCTCGCTAGTGACGACCCGCGACGCCTCTCATCCCTCGGGCGATTCACCCTCTGTGGCCAGCGCGGCTTCGATCTCCCGGAGGCACTCTGCGTAGTCCCACGGCGTGAACACACAGCCGCGATCGCGGAGCGCCTTGGTCACGGCCACGAGCAAGTAGGCGTGCGGATCGAGGCCCATATTCTTGGCGGTGGAGATGAGACTGAAGAACAGGGCCGCGACTTCCGCTCCGTGAGCGGAACGGCAGCCTCGGTAGTTGTTCCTTCCGACGACGGGTCCACGGATCTGCCTCTCCGCATGCCCGGAGTCGAGGGGGATCTTCGGATTGTCGAGGAAGAGGAGCAGTCGACTCCAGAGCCGATCGAGGTGGTCGGTGGCCTCTGCGAGTGCGGTTCCATCGGGTCGAAGTACATCTTCTCGCCAGGTATCGAGCAGCCTCACACAACGACGAGACCGGGTGTCGCGGAGCCTTCGGCGCGCGTCCAGCAACCACATGCGCGCCAGGTCGCCGTCGACGGCCGTCTCCGAATCGCGGACCTTCGCCTCGACCTCGGCCACCGCCGTGCGCTCGATTTTGTACAGCTCGTCGATCAAGTCGAGCGCAGGCCCGGCCTCGGGGTGGTAGCGCTCCGCCTTGAACAGGTAGCGGCGTGCGTGCATCCAGCAGGTGGCAAGGGTGTAGTCGGGCGTGGGAACCTCGATGGGATTGCCGTCCTCATCCACAATCATCTGTACGCCGCCGTTGCGGGTCCTGGCCTTCTCCAGCGAGGTGTAGACGACGTAGTCGTCGGTGACGAGGATGCCGGCGAAGTTCTGGAGCAGCTCGCAAGCCGCCTCCGCCCCTCGGCTGGTGACCAGCTGAAAGTAGACCCCGGTTCCGTCGCTCACCGTCCACAGCCACCACTTCTTGGAGCCGCCGCCCTTGTTCGACATCATGCGCCATGGCGTCTCGTCGGCAACGCAGACCTCGCCCTTCAAGACGCGCTGGTGAAGAACCAATAAGGTCGGTAGAAGCAGGTTGTACAGATACTGGAGCTGATCCCAAAGGGTCGCCGACGTGACCGTCAGCCCCGCCCGCTTCATCCGTGCCACCTGGCGCGAGAGCGGCAAGGCGTCAGAGTACTTGTCTACCGCCACCTGTACCGCGAACTCAGGGGAATATCGGCTCCCGTCGACCAATCGGTCGGGCCCCGGGGCAGTGCGGATCCAACCGCAGCAGCTGCACCGATATTTGTGCCGGTGGTGGGCCTTGCGCACGTACCGAATACGCTGAACTCCCACGACCTCGGAGTCTTCGGTCTGGCCCTTGATCTCCACGAGATCGCCAGAACACTTGCTGCAACCCTGCGCGGTTTGGTCGGGCGTAAGCACATGCTGGACGTGCTCGAGGGGCAGCTCTCTCTGCGTGGTGCGCGTAGCTCCGGTCCCCTTCTTTTTCCTCTTCTTCTTTTTGTCGTCATCCTTCTTGGAGCCATCGGACGGCCGCCGCCTCTCCGATGTGGACCCGTAGATGGACCGATTGCGGTCGTCCAGCTGGCGCTGGAGCTTGGAGATCTCAGCGGTGAGAACGAGCTGCGCATCTCTCCCCGTGGCATTCGCCAACTGGGTGACGAGCACAGCGACTTTCCGCAGCAGTAGGCGATTCTCGTTGATGAGGGCCCCTGTCTTGTTGAAAAGGGCCGCCTTCTCGCTGGCGAGGGCCGCTTTCTCGCTGACGAGGGCCGCCTTCTCGCTGACGAGGGCCGCCTTCTCGCTGACGAGGGCCGCCTTCTCACTGGCGTGGGTGGTCTGGAGATCGGCGACCTGTTTGAGCAGCTGGGCGTACGCTCGCTCAGCCTCGATGACTCGCCTCTTGGCGGCCGCCAGGTCGCCCGTGAGAGCTTCCGAAGCGCGCGCCCGGATGGCGTCGACATCGAGCTCGAGATCTGGGAATGGAGAAGCGGATTCCATACATCCATCTAACCTGTTGACTGGCAAAGAACACCCGTAAAACGGTGTATATTCGGTGTTTTATTTCTGCCGTCTTCTGCCCTTGGAGACCACGGGCCGCTCCAAGAACAGGCTGAGTTCGGCGGGGGTCAATCGCAGCGGTGAGCCGCCCGGAGGAGTCCCCCAGAGGCAAGCAAATAGCCCTCTTCGCCGGGCCAGCTTCTTGGCGTAGATGCACATTCCCGTGCCGTCCCAGAGCAAAATTTTGGCGGAGGTTCTTCGCCTGTTCACAAACAGGAACAGGTCGCCGTCATGGACCTTGCGGTGGAACTCACTCTCGACCAGGCCGGCGAGCCCATGGAAGCCGAGTCGGAGATCCGTGGGCTGCGCCCGCGCCCAGACCTGAACGGATTGCGTTCGTCCGAGCATCAGCCGAGCTCCCGCAGGGCGTGGATCGCCTCGGCCAAGGGGAGCTCGAGTCGGAAGCCGTTGGGCGACACCAGGGTCCGCGTTGCGGTTCGCTCCGGCTCGGTGCTGCCTATCTCACCCGAGGTCTCCGACGCCGGGCCGATCAACACCGGCACGAATGTCGAGGTCGAGTACTCATCCTTGTCGAGCCAGCGCTGCAGTGTCCCCCGATTCAGGGTGAGATCACGAGCGATAGCCCCCAGTCGCCCCCCCTCGGCCAGGTGGGCTCGAGTCAGCGCCACCACCGAGGTTCGAACTTCCGGGGGATAGCCGTCGGCGGCACGGCGGGGACGGGTCTGGCGAAGAAGGGTTCGAGCACTTGAAACATCGAGCATGACGGCCTCACGAGTGGGGAGGCTGTGTCTTCGTCACCATGGGGTCGGCGGGGATGGTGGCTGGGCGAGCATGTACGCTGCTCGCGGTGCGGGTTCGAGGCCTGATTCCTCAGGGACCGATCAATACAGGGGTGCGGGGATGGGGTCTCCGACGCAGCGCGGCGGTTCCGCCCTACTTGTGCACAACCCTTCGTCATTCACAAGGCCGGCTTCCTGTGTGCAGCTGAGCCCCCATCTACCCCGTGCATCGGTGACCGTGACGGTGTAGGACACCTCGATCTCTTCGTCAGCGCAAGTGCTGATGATGTCCCGTTCGACGACGGGATCGAACTCGAGCTCGCACCAGCGCGACCCGGTGAGGGTGAAGAGGATGGTGTCACCATTGTCCGTGATCTGCGCGGAGCCGCTGGCGAGCACACCGACGCGCCCATCTGGGAGGGTGACGCGGCTTCCAATGGCGGCGTTGTTGTCCGTCTCCATCGGGAGGGTGGAGGTGAAATCCACCATGGACGTCAGAAACCCGAGCCGCACGCTCGGTGTGGCGACGACGTACCATCCCGCCGCCTCGCACAGGCCGGTGGAGGAGGCGAAGGCCGGATCATCGAGGACACCCACCTCAGGAGGCAGACCGACCCCTTCGACCTCGATCGTTGTATACCGCCCACCGTCTGGACCTGAGGGTGTGCTCTGTTGGGCGGGCATACAGGCGGTGAGGGTCAGGGCGAGTAGGATCGGTTTCATGGGAGCACCTTGTACTTGTGTTCGGTGAAGATGACGTTGTCGTTGGAGCGGCTCTCGGGGATGATATTGTCGGGGTCGATGGTCGCACAGACTCGATAGGTCTGGCCGATGATGGCGTTGTTGGGCACGGTGAGCGGGATGGGGGTGGTGAGCTGGAAGGGTACGTTGTTGTTCATCCCCACGGTTCTCGAGGTCATGACCGCGCTGGCCGGAGGGTTCCTACAGGACCAGGACGCGTTGACGGGCCTCCACACCCACTTGATGACGACGGGGGAGACGCTGGCGATATTGCCGGTGATGGAGGCATTCAGGGTTCCCTCGAATTTATCAGTGAAATCCTCGTTGCTGGTGATGCTGCTGAGTAGCGCGCCCCGCTGGAGGCCGTAGGTGTCCGAGGTGGTGCCATTTCTCCACTCATCTTCGGCTTCTACCAACCCGTTTGGATCGGTTCCGCTAACGATGAAGCGCGATAGCATGAGGTTGATTGTATTGCCCCCATTGCCCTTGATGCTCACCAGCGCTCGGGCTTCGTCCTCTTGCGCGCGGAACTTACCGGAGGTGTCGCCCGCCATTGGTGGCATGCTGTTCATGATGTTCAGAGCGGCCGGGCTGTCGTTGTCGGCAAGGCCGAAGGCGTGACCGAGCTGGTGCATCATCACCCCCCCTCTGGATATCCCCTTGTTGTTAGGGTCCTCAGAGCAGTTGTTGGGCAGGTCATTGCACCAGAATTCACCTTGTGGCATGGACGGGTTGAAGACGATGTCCGTTGCCTTCCAATTGCAGTAGGGATAACCGCTGATAGTGGTGATAGAGACGGCGTAGACGGAGGAGCTGAGCCCGGCGGAGTTGCTGAACCAGGAAGCAGGGCTCTCCGACACCGTGCTAGTCGAGTCGTTGAAGCTGCGGCCAGTGATCTGCACGCTGCTGGCGTTGAAGCTGAAGGTAGCGTCCGGCAGGGCGGTGCCCGGACCCGCGGTCCACGCGTGGTCTCCAGCGGAGATCGCCGCTCGCTCGGCGGCGGTGAAGTCACCGGAGCGGAAGAAGTAGGTCACCGACGAGCCCGATGGGTGGCGACAGGCGCTATTGGGGCACGCCCACTGCTGGTTGTGATCCTCATTGGGGTTGTCGAGCCAGAAGTAGTCCTGGCAGGTCCATGCGAGCGCAGGGGCGCCGAAGAGCAGGGCGATCATGGCTGACCCCCTGCGTCGGCGAAGGGAATGCCGGGGTTGAAGTCGTCGTCCCAGGCCATATTCTCGATGCGCGCGGACCACTGGTCGCGGAGCTGATTCCAGGACAACAGGGGGGTTGCGTCGAGCTGGCTCTGGGGGTCGCACTCGCCCACCAAATCTGAGAGCACGGGCTCTTCGACCAGCAGCGGGGTCATGGTGCTGTAGTCCCGAATGGGGACGCCGTTGCCGTTGACCACGACCGGTGCATCGCCCCAGCTGGCGTCCTCTCTCGCAAAGCCGACGCTGAATGTGGTCATCTGGGCGACGCTGTCGTCCTCTACCTGTATATGGGAGAGTGCCACGAGGATGGGGTCGCCGATCTGGACGAAGGGCCTGCCATGCACATGGACGTAGTTGTGGTCCTCGGTCCACCCGCCTGGCAGGAGCAGCTCGACATAGTCGCCGGTCTCGCCCTTGAGCACGTCGGAGACCTGGATCTTGTAGTAGGTGAGTGGCAATCCTTCTTCGATGACGGTCTCCCGGGTGCCGATGACGACACCCTCTACGATAGCGTCCGCCGTGGCGAAGGTCCTCTCTGCGGCGTGGGGGTCGATGGTGGTGGCGTGGCTGGGTGTGGCGATCGCCCAACACAGCAGGGCCGCCGGCAAGGCGAGAGCCATTCTGGGGGGGGGGAGGTGCATTTTCGTCGATCCTCTGGGTTCGATACATCGTACTGCGATGTCGTGGAATCGGCAAGAATTTTTGATTGGGTTCGAAGGCTCGTTGTCGATTCAGCAGTGCCAGCGTGGGCGGTTCTAGGACACCGATCCATCGGCATTGAACGCCGAGGATAGCCGAGATAGCACCCGGTTTGTGCCGGGCGCCAGGATGGATTGAGAAGCAAGGAAAAACCTGGGCACCTCTGCCCTTGGCAAGGAGATCAAACCGTGATCTCCTGATGGTGAATCAAACCAAAGCCGAACGGGCCTTGATCATCGTTTGGCCCAAATGGTCATGAACGAGCCCCCCTGCCAGCTCTGTAGGGCCTCTTCGATCGGGGCCTCGCTGGCCGGGCGAGCTGAGGCATTCGGCTCAACAGTGTGGTGAAG
>Ga0316209_1000929_pt1 | contig 38199 bp, 28 predicted proteins | sample 6monopyrite_MG_FD_204945 | JGI IMG/M metagenome (GOLD analysis project Ga0316209, IMG submission 204945) | Microbial mat bacterial communities from mineral coupon in-situ incubated in ocean water Damariscotta River, Maine, United States -... | ecosystem: Environmental > Aquatic > Marine >...
CGAATGCTTGGTTAGATGCCTTTAAAGCTATTTTGATACGTTTTGAAACAAATAAAATACATTGGAAAGCATTGAACCTATTAGCTTTTTCTGTCATTTTACTTAGACAACTTTAAACAACTTCAAAGCAAAATCGGAAACGATACAAGCAAAGTATCAGTTAAATTTTTCGAGATTAGTGTTGCAGTTTTTTGAGTAAATTTTTATAGAGAAAGAATAAATCACTTTAAGCTTTTAGTCATAGCTTTTTAATTGCGAATTTACCATAAAAAAAGCAGCTTATCTTGGTCTATAATATATCGAACACTTATCCTAAAACTCGATTCTTTGTATTCTCGCAGAATTTAGAATAGCTAGTAAAGCTACGCCTACATCTGAAATTACGGCTTCCCACATAGTGGCCATGCCTAAAGCCCCAAGAGCAAGCACCAAAACTTTAACACCTAAGGCCAAATAGATATTTTGCCAGATAACTTGGTTGGTTTTATTACCAATCTTAATCGCCACTGCAATTTTTGATGGTTGATCTGTTTGAATGACAACATCAGCAGTTTCGATTGCTGCATCACTCCCAAGGCCTCCCATAGCCATACCTACATCCGAAAGAGTGATTACTGGCGCATCGTTAATTCCATCGCCAATAAAAGCAATTGTTCTATTTTGGGCTTTCAGTTTTTCTACTTCTGTAATCTTGTCTTCTGGCAGAAGTCCACCTATCGCTAGATCTATACCTAATTGTTTAGCAACTTTATCTACAACTAACTGTTTGTCTCCAGAAAGCATTACAACTTGTGTGACTTTTGCAATTGCATGTAAATCAGCTATTGCTTTCTGTGCATCTTCTTTTATCGTGTCTGCAATAGTTATATAACCAGCATATTTCCGATCAATTGCGATAACAACAATGGTATCTGTATTGTTCCTCAGTTCTTCATCAAAAGTAACATTGAACTTTTCTAATAAACGTAAATTTCCGGCAAGAATTTCTTTGCCATCTACGTACCCTTTCATCCCGTGACCTGAAATTTCTTCAACGTCGGTTGCCAACAGTTCGGAATTTTCTATTTCAGCATATTCGACCACTGCGTCTGCAATAGGATGGGTAGAGTTGGTTTCCAAAATCCCGACCAATTTAACGAATGTTGTCTTATCGATGTTTTCAGTTGCAACCTCTTGTACTTCAAAAACTCCTTTTGTTAAAGTCCCCGTTTTATCCATTACAATTGTATCTACTTTGGTCATTAGATCTAAGAAATTAGAACCTTTAAAGAGAATACCATTGCGAGAACCAGCTCCAATTCCACCGAAATAGCCAAGAGGGATAGAAATTACTAATGCGCAAGGACAGGAGATCACCAAGAAAATTAACGCACGCTGAAACCATGATTGAAAGACGTAATCTTCTCCTAAAACAAAGAATGGAATAGCAACCAAAGCAATTGCTAGCCAAAAAACGATAGGTGTGTAAACTTTTGCTAATCGGCTAATTAGCAATTGTGTTTTCGCTTTTCTACCAACAGCATCTTGTACTAGTTTAAGAATTTTAGAGAGTTTGGTGTCCTCATAGTTACTGGTTACTTTTATCTCGATAACTTGATTCAAATTGACCATTCCTGCAAGAACAACTTCTCCTTTGTTTTTTGAATCTGGAGCAGATTCCCCAGTCAATGCTGCTGTATTTAAGACCGCTTTTTCTGAAATTAATTGACCGTCCAGAGCTATTTTCTGACCTGGTTTAGTTTGGATAACTTGACCAATTTCCACATTTCTGGGATGCATGACCACTTGTTTTCCATCCAATAGGACAGTTACTTCTTCCACTTGAACCTTTAGTAATGCTTCTATCGAACGTTTGGCTTTGTTCACCGCAGCGGCTTGAAAAAGTTCACCTACCACATAAAAGAGCATTACAGCAATTCCTTCAGCATAAGAGCCAATTCCGAACGCACCTAACGTTGCTACTGACATCAGTACAAATTCGTTGTAAATATCTCCTTTTACAACAAGTTTTGCTGCTTTTACAACAATTGGTCCCCCAATAACCGCATAGATGACACCAAACCAGATGAGATTAACCGGGAATAAAAAAAAATCTAGTTCGTAAAATTCAAAAGCAATACCAACAAGTAAGAATACCAACCCGATTATTGGAGCCACGTACTCTTTGTTGATTATTTTTACTGCTGTTTCCGCTTCTTTTGAGAAGTCAACGGCACACGCCCCGTCTTCACAATCTAGATTTTTTTCACTCATCTATTTATGTATTAATGTTCGTGTTCAGTTTCTCCTTTGCCCATTTCTGCTAAAAGGTAATACGCGCCGTTTCCTGCAATTTCAGCATCTTTTGGAAGCGGAGTTAAAAGTTTAACCTCAATGTAGCCTCCACTTGAATAACCTGTCATTACTTCAACCATTTCAAAAGTCAATTTCTTCTGATCATGGTCGTCATGGCCGTGTTCGTCAGGAGTAGCTTCAGCTTCACTTTTGTCATGATCATGCTCGTCTGCAGAATCATTGTGCTCTTCATCTTTTGTTTTTACGAAAATATAAAATTTATCTTCCTCTGATACTATTGCATGCTCTGGCAATACAGATGTCATGACATTTTCTGCAACAATTCTACCTTTTATGTACATTCCAGAAATTAAATTAGATTTAGAGTTTGAGATTTCTGCATGTACATGAAGTGCTCGAGGGTTTTCTTCAAAAACTGGACTGATAGCGTGAATTTCAGACTCGAATTCTTCATCATGCACACTTGAGGTCATGAAAAAGACTTTTTGCCCAAGAGCAACCTTGTTGATGTCTTTTTCGAACACTCTAAAATCAGCATGCAACTCAGAGTTATCTACTATTTCAAATAGCTTAGACATAGGTTCAGCAAATGATCCCACATTTGTTTCTACAAGACTAACCGTACCGTTTAAAGGAGAAGTTATGCTGACTACAGGGAAAATTGTTCCTTCTGCAATTTTGTTCACATTTAAGCCGAGCATGTTCAACTTTATTTTTTGTGTATTTAATTGAGCTTGATTGTTTTTGTATTCTGCGGTTATTTTCTGAAAAGCTGTTCCTGAAGTTACTTTTTCTTCGTACAGTTTTTTTGTTCTTAGGTATTCTTTTTCTAAAAATTCAAGGTTGTTAATAGAGTTTATATAATCTTCTTGAAGCTGTATGAAGTCAGGGTGTTGCATAATTGCTAAAACTTGTCCTTTTCTGACTTTATCTCCTTCGATGACATATATTTTTTTCACAATTCCTCCCATTAATGGACTAACGTCTGCTTTGTCCTGGGGTGGCAAATCAAGTCTGCCGGTAACTTCGATTCCAATATTCATATTGCGTTGCTCGATGTTAACTAACTTTAGTTCAATGGCCTTGGTTTGTGCTTCTGTCAATGAAACTGATTTTTCATCCCCATGTTCTCCATGTCCTTCTTCTCCTTCTGAAGAAGATTCACAAGATGATAATAGCAGTCCTACAAATAGAATGCTTACGATTGATTTTAAATTTAAATTTTTCATGATATTATATCTTTCTTAATTACTAATGGGTTATTTTGTTCCTCCTAAATACTCAATTGCAATCACCGATTGATTCAATTGAAATAATAGGTCAATGTATTTATTTCTTATTTCGATACCTGTTGTTAATCCTTGAATGTATTCAACGTAGTTGATTGCACCATTCTCAAAACTTTTCCGAGAATTAGTAAGAATTAAATCAGACTGTGGCAAACCACTGCTTTCGTAATATTCAACAGTCGTTTTGTATTTCAGGTAATCTTGATATACTCTTTCGTATTCTCCTGCTAATACTGTTTCATAGTACTCTGCATTTGTACTTGCAATCTGTTGATTCAGCTTTGAAGATTTAATTCTAGCTACTTCCGCACGAGCAAAAATGGGTATTGAAATCGTTGCTTTAACACTAGAGAATCGATTATTGCCATCAAGGAAGACATTTGCACCATTGACATTATAGTTACCAATAATAGACATGTTATTATAACCTAATGAGAATGCTGGGAGTAATTTAGCCTTATTGACGTTCGTCATTCGTTCCGAAAGTTCAACTTTATTGTTGAGTAATTCTAATTGTGGATTACTATTAACAATTGTCGCATCTAAAGCACCAGCCAAGATTTTTTTATTCTCCCCAGAATTACTTACAAATACAGGGTTTTCAGCACCGATGAGTGTTTGCAGTCTTCGTTCAAAAATGATAATATTTGCCTCGTTTTGAGAAAGACTGGCTTTAACCGTAGTTACTTTTGATTCAGCAGTGATCTTTTCTAGCAACGTTCCTGCTCCTGTCTGATAGCGTAAGTCTGTAGCTCTTACAAATTGAGAATACACGCTATCTTGAAAAACAAGAAGATTTTTAACATCTTGCAAGTAAAGAAGCCTATACCACGTTAACTTAATGTCTTTTATCAACTCATTTTCTGCAATCGCTTTTCGGATTTCACCATTTTTTATCATTGACTTCCCGAATGCTCCTTGTTTAGAGTACACCGTTGGAAATTGAAATCCTTGACTGATCGAAAATCCGAGATCATTTTCTAAAGAATTGAATTGACCATATTGGACACCAAAATCTGTTTTGTCAATATTAAAAGATGTTCTCTTTTGCATTTGTAAACGCTCAACTTCCAGGCTAGCGGCTTGGATACTTTTGTTATTCTTTAAGCCATAATCAATCGCTTCTTCTAAAGAATTAAAAGATGTTTTAGAATCTTGTGCATAAGCAGAAGAACCCAAAGCAAGCATTGCACCTAATAAAGGAACAAGAATGATTGGTGAAGTAAAGCTTGCTAAGTTTAACCTCATTCCTCTTTTCAATTCTCTTTTTTCGGATCTTGATTCGATGATATTATACAGAATAGGGATGACAACTAACGTTAACAAGGAAGCGGTAAGCATTCCTCCAATAACAACTGTCGCCAGTGGTCGCTGAACCTCAGCTCCTGCCGATGACGAAATTGCCATTGGTAGAAATCCTAGAATATCAGTTGATGCTGTTAAGAATATCGGTCGAATTCTCTCTTTCGTACCTTTAACTATTCGTTCTTTCAGTCCTAGGCCTTCGCTTTTTAGGTCATTCATACTGGTTATTAGAACCAGCCCATTTAAAACGGCAACACCAAATAGAACAATAAATCCAACGCCTGCTGATATGCTAAAAGGCATGTCTCTTAACCAAAGCGCAAAAATTCCACCAATTGCGGATAGAGGAATTGCCATGTATATCATAATTGTTTGGCTGAATGATTTTAGCGCAAAATAAAGCAAGACAAAAATCAATATTAACGCAATAGGAACTACCACAGTAAGTCGAGCTTTCGCGCGTTGTAAATTCTCAAATGAACCTCCATATGTTATATAATATCCAGGAGGCAATCCTAAATCTGCATCTAATTTCTTTTGGATGTCATTCACAACCGATTCAACATCTCTTCCTCGGACATTTATTCCCACGTACGTTCTTCTATTTGTTCCTTCTCGCGAAATTTGCATTGGTCCAGCTTGATAACTTACCTTTGCTACTTCCTTGATTGGGAGTTGATCTCCATTAGGCAGTTCGATATAGATATTTTTTAAATCATCGATGCTTTTCTTGTGCTCTTCTTTTAGGCGGACAACTAGATCAAAGCGTTTTTCACCTTCAAAAATTATACCTGCTGTTTCTCCGCTGAAAGCTGTACGAACAATTGTATTGAGTTCTTGAATGTTCAACCCGTATTGTGCTAGCTTATCTCTTTCGTATTGAACAGTCATCTGAGGTAAACCTTTCGTTGCTTCAACTTTTAAATCTGCAACACCATCTACCGTGCCAATTATTCCAGCCATTTTTTGAGCATAATTTGCTAACTCATCTAGATCTTCTCCAAATAATTTGATAGCTACATCTTGTCGAACACCTGTCATTAATTCATTAAACCGCAATTCTAAAGGTTGAGAGAATTCATAATTCACTCCGGGAATAAAAGCTAATTTATCCTTTATTTTTTCAATAAGTTCTTCTTTATTACTTGCAGAAACCCATTCATCGTTTGGTTTAAGCATTAAGAACATATCTGCTATATCCATAGGCATTGGATCGGTAGGTAGTTCCGCGACACCTATTCTTGAAACCATTTCCGTTACTTCGGGGAAGTTTTCTAAGATGGTTTTTTCAATCAAGGTAGATACTTTTTCCGTTTCTTCCAAAGAACTACCAGGTTTTAGAAGTGCCTGCATAGCTATATCCCCTTCATCTAGTTTCGGAATAAATTCTCCACCCATATTTGAAAATGTAAAAACAGCGGCTATTAACATAATTACAGAAATTGATAGAATAACCGTTTTTCTCTTTAATGCTTTTAGAAGAATTGGCTCATATTTTCTACTTAACCAATTAATGAATTTATCTCCCCACATCTCTTTTTGAGATGGCTTCTTACTCATAAATAATGCTGAAATCATTGGAACATAAGTCAAACACAATATCATTGCACCAATTACAGCAAAACTAAACGTCATAGCCATTGGTGTAAACATTTTTCCTTCAACACCCTGTAATGTTAAAATAGGAATGAAAACAATAAGGATAATTAATTGCCCAAAAAATGCAGCGTTCATCATCTTACTTGATGACTTGTATGATATATTATCAAGATCTTTTTGAGATAATTTTGCGTCTTTCGTCTTCCTTACTTGCTGTATGGTATAGAAGACGACACTTTCTACAATTATAACGGCACCATCGACGATGATTCCGAAATCAATTGCTCCTAAACTCATTAAGTTTGACCACACACCGAAGATATTCATCATGATGTACGCAAAAAGCAGAGAGAGAGGAATTGTAGATGCCACAATAAGTCCACCTCTGAAATTCCCTAAGAATAACACTAATACGAAGATGACAATAAGGCCACCTTCTAAAAGATTCATAGTTACGGTACTTGTTGTTCTCTGTATTAACTTTTCTCTATCGATGAAAGGTTTAATACTGATACCTTCTGGTAATGATTTTTCAATTTGAACGACTCGATCTTTCACACGTTCTATAACGTCATTTGAATTTCCTCCTTTCAACATCATTACAGTTCCTCCGACGGCATCTCCTTTCCCATTTTTGGTAAAAGACCCGAATCTTACAGCATGTCCAATACGAACTGTAGCAACATCTTGAATTAAAATGGGAACACCTTCTTCAGTTTTGACTATTATTTTTTCGATGTCGTCAATGGATCTAGCCAATCCTTCTCCTCTAATGAAGTTTGCTTTGTGGTTCTTAACTATATATGCTCCACCCGTATTTTCATTGTTAACCTCTAAAGCAGTGAAAATCTCAGAAATGGTTACACCCATACTTTTTAATCGGTCTGGCTCGACAGCAACTTCATATTGTTTTACTCTACCTCCAAAGCTATTCACTTCAACTACTCCTTGAAGCATTGCCATTTGACGCTTTACTATCCAATCTTGATAGGTTCTTAAATCGGTGTCGGTATATTTATCCGCAAATTTAGGTTCGACTTTTAGAGTGTATTGGTAAATCTCACCAAGCCCTGTACTAATAGGTCCCATAAAAGGTTCTCCAAATTTTTGCGGAATCTGTGCTTTTACACCTGCGAGTTTTTCAGAAACCAATTGTCGAGGTAAGTATGTTCCCATGTCATCTTCAAAAACAATTGTAACTACAGATAGACCAAATCGCGAAATTGATCTTATTTCTATAACTCCCGGTAAATTAGCCATGACTAACTCTATAGGATAGGTTACAAATTGTTCAATATCTTCTGTTCCAAGATTGGGAGAAGTAGTAATTACTTGAACCTGATTATTTGTGATGTCAGGTACTGCATCTATTGGTACTTTCTGCATCGAGAATATACCGCCTCCTATCCAAGCAACCATCATTAGAATAATAATGAGTTTGTTCTTGATAGAAAAGTGAATGATTTTATTAATCATAATAATTTGTGTCAAAAAAAATAATAATAAATGAATTGAACTCCTTTATGAGTATCAACAATAAATTCAATAAGAAAATTGAATGCCTAAGAAATGGAAGGCGGTCCTCTTAGGGAATGAGCATTAACTTCAGGGGATGTATAAATAACATCACTTAGTTCTGAAAAATGCGTTTTTTCGTTGTTTTCTGCAATTCCAAAAATGGCAACGAAGGAAGAAACTAATTTGGCTATATCATTATTTGAAAGTACGGCAGATAGACTAGATGTATTGGAAGAAACATGTTGTGTGCAACAATCACTCGTTCCATTATGCGAGTCACTCATTAGACAAATTAATAAGTCATAAATTCCTTCATCAAAATGGTTTGCGTGAACTATATGTTCATGCTTTTCATGAGAATTATTCAACTCAGATTGATGTTTATGTTGATGGTTAATTTCAACAGGCGAACTATCAGAACAATGAGGAACCAAACTATGCGCAAACCCAAAGCTGTAGCTAAAGATTAGAAAAAATGATATAATGATTCTACCAAATTGCATTGGGTAAAACTAATGAATTTTATTGAGAATGAGCAAAACGTTCGGAATTTGACAACTATTTAACAATCTGATAACACTTGGCTTACTTTTTACCTTTTGTCAATTTTTTAATCGTAACAGAAGACGTAAACCAGAGTAAAAAGCCACTAAAGACAGTAATCAAGCCGAGAATAGAAAATGCGCGTAGCAACCAGTTGTTCATATTGTCACGACCTTCGTAATCCATAGTATGTGTCATCCAAAGAAAATCAAACCATCGCCATGCCTCATGTCTTGCCGTAATGAAGGATGCATTTTCTTGAGAAACATAAGCTTTGACTTCATCATCTCCTTTATAAGAAATGACATAAGAGGGAAGAGGCCCACCACGAAACTCATGGTGTTTATCTGTTTCAGTGATTAATTCGATCGACTTAACTTCCATGCCTACTTTCATCCTTTCTTTAGCGATAGAAAGTGCTTCATTTCTGTTAATCCCACTTCTCAAAAGCCCCGTTTTCGCACTGTATAATTTTTCGGAGTTTATCCAATAAAAAGGTTCTCCTTGGATCTCCTTCAGTTGGATGGTTGCAATAGAAACTTCAGGTTGAAGTTCACTCATTCCAATCAGCCCAGAAAATGAAGTAGGACGATATTCTTCATTTTTAAAATGATCTCCGTGAATTTCATCAATGTCCGTCCAACTAAAATATAAACCGCTGATCGTCCAGAATAAAAATTGAATTCCGAGAAATAAACCTAAATAACGATGCGTTTTTCTAATTCTTCGGGCATTTTTATTGCTCGTCATACTTAATGTGAAGAATTAGCACTTCTCGCTGAAGAATGTGTCTTAGTAATCTTCCATTTTCCATCAGTATTTTTTAAATCAGAAGTTGCAACACCTTTTTGTTTAATTTCACGTCCCTCTTCATCTGAACCTTCTTCTGGCTTTACAACAATTGTGTAGATGTATGTTTCTGTTACGAATGCATAAGGCATGTCTATTTCAACTTCTATTTCATAATCAGAGAAAGTGAAGCTTTCAAAATAATCTAATTCAGGTCCTAAATGATGGGATACATAATCTGAATAAGTACCTTCAGAACCACCTGATTCAAACACAGTAGCTTCTTCCGTGAATAACTCAACTGTCCCTTCTGTAGTTAAATTTTGAATAGCATCTTTGTAACTTTTCATTACAGAAGTAACTGCTTCAGTTTCAACTTTTATATCAACTACTTCAGCCTCTTCAATTTTATTGCTATCAGCGCTGTTTGAGCAACTAGTTATAGAAAATAGTAGAACACTACTAAAAATAATCGTTTTCATCTTCATAATTTTTTTTTGACTAATATAATAACTTTATTTTAAGTGGATATTCCTTAATCGTAATGAATTTACGATAACAGAAACTGAACTAAAGCTCATTGCTGCAGCTGCAATCATTGGAGAAAGTAAAAGTCCAAAAACAGGGAACAACAAACCGGCCGCGATAGGCACACCGAGTACGTTATAAATAAATGCAAAGAATAAGTTTTGCTTGATATTTCGCATTACTTTTTCACCAAGATTTTTGGCTTTAACAATTCCAAGTAAATCACCTTTTACTAAAGTCACCTCACTACTTTCAATTGCTACGTCAGTCCCTGTTCCCATAGCAATTCCAATATCTGATTGCGCCAATGCTGGCGCATCATTGATACCATCTCCAGCCATTGCAACAATTTTCCCTTCTTCTTGAAGTTGTTTAATGACATTCAATTTATCTTCTGGAAGACATTCTGCTTGAAAACTCGACAAATTCAACTCTTCGGCTACCGTTTTTGCCGTGTTTTTATTATCACCAGTAAGCATAATGACATCTACTCCATGTTCCTGTAAAATACGAATAGCTTCCTTGCTTGTTTCCTTTATAGCGTCTGTAATGGAAACATATCCAACCACCTTTTTATCAACGGAAATGTAAGAGACTGTTTTTCCTAATTTTTGCTCAGCAATAACTTTTTCGTCAAGATTTTCACTTAGATCAGCTTTGATTTGTTCAATGAGTTTTTTGTTTCCAATTCCAATCATTTTTCCATCCACGGTACCAATAGCACCTTTTCCCATTATTGCTTCAAAGTCCGGTGATGCAGAAATGGTGACATTATTATTCTCAGAATATTTAACAATTGCCTCAGCTAGCGGATGTTCGCTGTATTGGTTCAATGATGCTATATATTTGAGTAATTCTTTATCATCTTCTCCACTACTGTTAACTACCTTTTCTACAGAAGGTTTTCCTTCAGTAATTGTCCCAGTTTTATCCGTGATTAGAACATCTACTTTGTTCAAATTCTCTAGTGCTTCTGCATTTTTAATTAAAACACCATTTTGCGCTCCTTTACCGACACCAACCATCACTGACATTGGTGTTGCTAATCCTAATGCGCATGGGCAAGCAATTATAAGAACGGCTATTGCATTAATAAAACCGAATGCAATGGCATCTTCGGCAGGTCCAAATAAATACCAGGTGAAGAATGTTACAATTGAAACAACTATAACAATAGGGACAAAATACTTGGAGATTTTATCTGCTAATTTTTGTATAGGTGCCTTGCTTCTACTAGCATTGTTTACCATTTTGATAATTTGAGACAGTAATGTATCAGCCCCTACTTTCTCAGCTTGCATAACAAAAGATTTGGTTCCATTTATCGTTCCTGAACTAACAGAGTCATCTTTTTGCTTATCTACAGGAATAGGCTCTCCTGTTATCATTGATTCATCCACGTTACTATTTCCCTCAGTTATTTTACCATCAACAGGTATTTTATCACCTGGTTTGACACGTAATAAGTCACCTAATTTAATTTTGTGAATAGAAATTACTTGATCACCATCTGGTGTTACTAAAATTGCTTCTGTAGGCGCTAATTTTAGTAACTCTTTGATAGCACCGCTAGTTTGACTATGGGCTTTTGCTTCTAGAAGTTGTCCTAATAAAACAAGTGTTAAGATTACCGTAGTCGCTTCAAAATAAAGAGAAACAGTACCTTCTTCTGTTTTAAATTGATCAGGGAAAATGTCGGGAAAAAACATTCCGACGATACTAAAGGCCCATGCAACACCAGTACCAATACCTATTAGGGTAAACATATTTAAGTTCAAAGTTTTAAACGACGTCCAAGCTCGCTCATAAAACATCCAACAAGCATAAAATACAACTGGAAGGGACAAAAATAACTGAATCCAATTCCAAGTAGTTTGTGGAAGTATTTGCAAGAATGGATTGTCATTCAATAAATCTCCCATAGCAATAATAAAAATGGGTACAGTAAAAATTACTGCAATTTTCATTTTGGTAACAAGTTTTTGGTAAGTTTTGTCTTCTTCACTCTCTGTAGGCTCCATTGGTATTAAATCCATTCCACATATTGGGCAAGACCCAGGTTCATCCTTTATAACTTCCGGATGCATAGGGCAGGTGTATTGAGATATGGCTTGTAATTTGGGCTGTTCAACCAAATCCATACCACATACTGGACAACCAACCTGTGATGTATAGGTTTTTTCTCCCTCACAATGCATTGGGCAGTAGAAAATACCATTACCATCTTCAGCCATATTAGTTTGACCGCTTTTGTGATCGTGAGAATGTCCATGATCCTCACTCGAGCTGCAACAAGATGCTTTTTCTTCATCTGTATGTTTCATAGGGACTAAATCCATCTTGCATATTGGACAAGAACCTGCTTCGTCTTGAATAATCTCAGAATGCATTGGGCAAGTGTACTGCAAAGTTGATGTTTTTTCATCAGAACTACAGCATGATTTTTTTGTTTCTGTTTCCTCAGAATTGACACTAATGGTGTAGTGCAACCCTGCTTTCAGCATAGTTTCTTGCAGCTTTTCAATTGAAACATGTGCAGTCATTTCAACTTCAACTAGTCCATTTTTTATGTCTGCTTCCACTTTTGTTACTTCATTTAGCTTTGATAAGGCGCTCTCCACATTTGTTTTACAACCGGTGCAAGTCATACCTGTTATTTTATAAGTATGTTTCATCATGATGGTATGTTTAATTAACGTATATAATTGTGTTCTAAATTTAAAATATCGTTTCTGTCCCCAAACTGCTTATTGAAAATTTGTAAAAAAGAATAGACAAGAGCTATTTGGGCTCTGTGCTCATAATCTCCGAAGAATAATCGTGTATATCCATTGTTGATCATGTAACGGTATTGTAAACCGACATCAAAATTTTGACCGATGCGGTAAAATGCGTTAGCAATAATCATGAGCTGATCAGAGTTGACATCTAAATTGGGCATTGTTTTATAGCCAGCACCCAATGAAATTTGATAATGAGGTCTTTCCTGTTTTCTTTTGGTATATCTGAACATGGCAAATAAAGACGTTGATTCCGTTCTTGTATAGTCTGAATAAGTGCTCAAAAATTTAATTTCTTCCCACCCAAAATTTTGGATTGCCTGAAATTTAAAGTCAATAAAATTAATTGGATGAGGCTTTAAATTAATCGTTGTTGAAAAAATCAAGTTTTTTGTTGATGCCTCAAAATCATTTGAATAATTTGGTCTTTTAGTAAAGAAGTTGTTATAACTCAGTCCAATTTCTTGCAAAATATTTCTATTCCATCGCTGACTTTCAGGAATCCGGTAAACAATTGACATTCCAATTGAATTTAATCTAAAGTCATTTGTATTATAACTGTCAAAAAAGTTTTCTGCATGCAGGGAAACAGTCAATTTTTTCTTGATGACTCTTGCGTATTCTAGGACGTTCGCATATTGATCCCTTTCTGTATTTACACCGTCAGAAAAAGGGTTAAGCGAATAAACAAAACGCTGTGCATCATCATCCCGAAGTGTTGGAAATTCATTGAGTACAGTTTGAGCGACTGTTCTTCCTATTTTAAAAATATTCTTTTCATCTTCTAAAAGCATGAAAATATTGTTATAGAATACTTGCCCGAGGTTAGAGTTCGCATCTGGGAATTGAAGTCCCAATACAAATTGCGCCCGCCAATCGTTGTATAATTTTTGTTTTAAGCTTAGTAATAATTGTGTGTCTGAAAAGTCAGCTATTGCACTAGATTCATCAGAATTGTTATAGAAATTTCCTGAGAATACACCTTTTGCACCAATTTCAAATTCTGGAGTTATTTGTGCAATTGTAATCAAATTAACGCTTATAAATAATATGAATAATTTATTTTTCATTTTTCAGGTTTCTTTTTTGTAAATTATTCGTCCAATGCAATTTTTGGCAGTTTGTCATCGCCGAATAACATATTTTTCATACTGCTTTTCTTATTCTCCATTTTCATGCTTCCCTTATCCTTCATTCCACCTTTTCCAGCGTTTGAATTAAGCATCGGGTTTCCTGAGTATTTAGTGATAATTAACTCTTCTGCAGGTAAGTCTTCATAGACCATTGCGAGCAAGTTACCACCTGGATAAAGTCCATTATTAGTTACTTTTCTGACATCATGATCGTGAAAAGTCCAGATTCCTCTATTCGTTCCTTCTACGATGATATCATAAGTCTTTCCTGGTGCTAATGGCACTGTATTTCGCTTCCAAGGATTCTCGAGAGGGACACCGTCATCTGCAACCATCCAAAAATCATGGCCGTGTAGATGCAAGTTGTGTGTTTCCGCCCCCGCATTGATTAATCGAATGCGAATATTCTCATTTTCCTTAATAAAAAGGTAGGGAGTAGATGGGTAGGATTTACCATTTACAGTAAACCAATTGGCTACGGGTAAATCTGCGTTGGATCTTCTACTGTTTAAGTAGGGTGGCTTATAACCGCCAGCTAAACTTTCCATTAGTTGGTCTTTTGTATCAAAAACGGACCATTGCTCTGGCTTGAATCGTCCTTCCTTCATTAAAAAACTTCGCTCTTTCATTCTTTCAAGCATTCCATTAAGTTCTTCACGAACATAATTTGTATCGTGTGCAGAATAGATAAGGGTATATTCTCTTTCATAAGGAAATTGTTCTTTAATTGGATCTTTCGGATTCTCAATAATTAAACTTCCGAACATTCCTGCTTGCATGTGCATAAGAGTACCCCAATGGCAATGATAAAAATGAGTTCCTTCAGGTTCTGCCGTAAATTCATAAATAAACTCATTGTTTGGCATCACCGGAAGTTGTGTAACAAATGGTACACCATCCATTCTCCAAGGGACATGTATTCCATGCCAATGAATGGTATGATTTAAGTCAGTTTTATTTACAAATTTGACTCGCACTTTATCACCAGCATTTACTCTAATTTCGGGACCAGGAACACTATCATTAAACGCCAGAGTATGGTACTTAAACCCTGGTGCAGGTTCATGGATGTGAATATCAATGTACAACTCAAATTCTTTCCATTCTCCATTCATTTTAAAAGGTAGGGATTTTGCATTTCTTTTCAAATTCTCTTGTTTTGCTTGTTTTGCAAGTAAATTGCCTGGAAAAAAAAGCATCCCTGCAGTAGATACTGCTCCTGTTGCTAAAAAATCTCTTCTCTTCATAAAATTTATTTGTTAAGCTTTGTAAATATTATACTGAATAAATAACCTATTCCATTCCAGTATATGAAAGATATAAATAAACTCAATATTATTTTAAATTTCTCCTATTCAATTATGATTATATATTGCGTATAAAATTCTAATTTAAAAATGATTTAGATGTGCATAATTTGGTTTAAATAGTATCTAATTTAGCTCTTGCACCATTTTTCTTAAAAATAGATGGCGTTGAACCGGTTATCTGCTTAAATTGTCTAGATAGATGCTGGGGACTACTATAATTAAGTTCGTAGGAAATTTGACTCAATGTTAGCTCATTATATGAAAGTAGTTCCTTTGCTCGTTCTATTTTCTGAAAAATAATATAATGTTCAATCGTACTGTTTTCATGCATCGAAAACAACTTACTTAATCTCGAATAGTTTACACCAATGTTGGAGGATAGATAGTCAGAAAATTTTTGTCCATCAAGAATTTCTTTCTCATGAAAAATATTTTGTATTACGAGTGTCTTTATCTGGCTGACCAGTTGATCGTCTATTGAGTGAATAATTTCAAAACCTTCATTCTTTAATTTAAGCGAAAGATGGTTTACCTCGTTTTCTGAAAGTTGCTTTTTAAATGAAATATTCCCAAGACGAACATCAGAAAAGTCAAAATTATTTTCTTCTAGTAGTGACTTAACAACCGAGATACAACGATCACAAACCATATTTTTTATTGCTATTTCGGTTTGTTTGTCAGACATTTTCAGTTAATAATCACTTTCTCCGTAGTCGCAGAATTGTTTTGTTCAACTTCTATGTAGTAAATCCCTTGTGAAAATTTCGAAACGTCAATACTTGACTTAGTTTGATTTTCCAAGTTATCTGTGTAGAGAATTTGTCCTATCGAATTATACAACCTAACTATTTTGTTGTTCTGATTCTTAAATGAGATGTTAATCAAATTAGACACAGGGTTAGGGTAAATTGTAAATAAATCATTCTCTTTCTCAGAAAGGGAAGCATTGAATTCTCCGACATTAATATTATCTATATATAAGTTGTTTCCACCATCTGTAACATTCACAATTTTCAGTTGCACATATTCGAAATTACGATACGCGTAAAGTGAAAAATTAGCTCTTTTCCATTGTGAAGAATCCGGAATAAAAGGAGTAGTTTGTGTTGGCCCAGAAGCAAGTCCATTTCCAGAGCCATAAAAAACTTGATTGAAATTGACTCCACAATCTGTCGATAGCAATACAATTAACTCATCCGAGAAAGAGGCGTCTGACCGAGCATACGCCCAATCGAAGGACATGTATAAATTTGTACCATAAGTCGTTAAATCTAAATATGGTAGAACCATTTCGTCTGAAGAACCATAATTAATATTGATCAAATTGTTAATTCTAGCAGAATAATTTGGAGATACATAAGCTGCAGAATCCAAAACCCATGTGATGCCTCCGTCAGGATTATTGAGAGTGAGATTACTTGGTGGAAAAATACCAGAATCGAAATTTTGTGCAAATGGAAGAGCGTCACCAATTCCTGGAGTTGTTACATCAATGTATAAGTTAAACGTTACGCTGTCAGTCGTAACTCCATCCGACACCACTAATTTCACTGGGTAATTTCCGACAGTATTATATACAATTGCAGGATTTTGCACTGTCGAGCTACTAGGAGTTCCTCCTGTAAAAGTCCATTGCCATAAAGTTGCATTATTTAATGAAATATCCACGAAATTGATTGTATTCCCGATACAAACAGTTGGGGTTAGTGTTACAAAATCAGCAACCACAGCACATGTCGATGGAGCAGTATAAAGTGAATCACAGCCAGTTGCAATTAGATTTGTTTGACTCCAAATATTGGTTCTAATATTGTCGAGAGTACTTTGAATTCTTAATTTTTGACCATTTGTGAACATGTTTTTACAAGCATCATTTGTGTAATTCATGTAATTCTCCTTTTGATCATCAATATCGGGAACATCGTTGGAACAACTATTAATTACTGCACAGTTAAAACTAGGAGCATCTTGAGGAGGAGTATCACAAACGTAATCACCATCCGTACATAAATCGGTCCCACAACCATTGTTAAAGGTGTGATACAAACCAAACCAGTGACCTATTTCATGTGATGCAGTTCTTCCCAAGCTAGAAGATGCAGTACCTATATTTCCAAATACATTGTGTCGAACGACCATTCCATCTTCGTCTGGAGGTCCTCCAGGAAAAGAAGAATAACCTAGAACACCACCTGTAATAGATTTTACGATGTATATATTCATGTACTTCGTATTGTCCCAAAAACTGAGTTGTTTTAACATTGCTCTTTCATATGTTTTGTGATCTGTTAATGAGGAGAATATTCGAACGACTCCATCCGTACAGTTGCCATCAGGATCAATTTTAGCAAGGCAAAATCGTACTCGTGTGTCAACACCAGAACCATATCCGTTGCTGCCTAGTATTCTGCCATAATCTTCATTCATAATGTCAATTTGACTCTGAACTTGCGCTAATGAGATGTTTTCAGAACCATCTGTATGAAGAACATGCACGACAACAGGAATAACTTTAATACTGTCGTTATTTTTTGTAGAAACTTGGAGTGATTCGACTCCGCTCTGAATGATTTGCTCAGTAGCTTTTATACTATTGTTATTTGTATATTCATCAAAATAACACGGTGCATTTTGTGCAATTGATAATTGACCTATAAAGAATAGTACGATTGTAATTCCTGTTTTCATATTTTTTATCTAAAGATTATCTCTTAATTCATTTAACCAAATGTCTAACTCATCCTTTTCACTATTAGAAAGAATTGCGTCGGAATGAACCAACGTATAAGAAGATAGAGGCATTTCACCATTATTAATGTGTCTAATAATTGATTTTAATTTAGATTTCTGTTTTCTTGATGAAAGATCACCAAAAGTGCTAAAATTTAATTCCTCTTTTCCTTCCTCAATATGTTCAGCAAGCATCCAGCTAACGGGAGCAATTCTATTATACCATGGATATTTGGTATTATTACTGTGACAATCGTAACATGATGTTTGAAATAGACTTGCTAGATTGTCAGGAACATTCTGAGATTTAATAAAGTCGGATTCTAATACAACATCGCTTTCATTGCGATCTGTGGGGACAAACTGTATCCCCACAAATGCAATAAGAAGTATAAGAAGTATTTTTTTTATTATCTTCTTCATTCGTTTATTTTATTTTGTATTTCTCCACAATCAACCATCTTAGAGCCAAAGTATGGATTCTGAATCTCTTCAGAACTACTTATCCAAGTAGCGCCTTTTCCTCCTGAAGCCATTGGACAAAAATCTTGAAATAACGATTTCGAAGTGCCAATTAGATCAATCATATCATTAAGGTCAACACTTAATACTTCAAAGTGTTCTCTTTGATGATCGATTGGGCTTTTTACTATATGCTCAGCCTGCTCTTTAGAATTTTCCATGATATCCATATAGTCAGTATGTTGCTCATCAGACAACTGTGTCATGTCAAAATCTTTGAATGAAGCCAACAAAGATTCTGCTCCTTTAGCGGCAGCTTCCTTATCATCAGCGACAAGTCCGTTCTTGATTTCTAAATACGCATCGACGATTGCATCGGCCATATTACTCTCTACATCAGAAGACTGAATATTTCTTTCTGCAGTTTCAGAAGAACTGTGATCGTGATCACCATGATCGTGGTCATGACCGTCAGATTCTTGTTGTTTAGATTCGTTTCCTTCAGCTTCGACAGAATTGTCAGAGCCACAAGATGTTAGAATTAAACTTACAACTGTCAATAATAAAAATATTTTTTTCATAATTCTTATTTTTTAATTTATATTTAACAATACTAATGTTGATGTCCACTATGATCATGGTCTCCATGGTCATGTCCATCTTCACTTTTCTTTATTTTTTGACTCATTTTTTGCTCACGATCGTATTGGCAACATCCTGCAAGACCATTGTATGCTTTTTTGCCAGCTGTTACTTTATCAGTGTCATAACCAGACTTAGCTATTGCTTGATGAATTTTATCAAGAGACGCTTTTGCTGGGTCATAACTTACAATAACTTGTTTGGCATCTTTGTTCCAAACAGCACTTCTCACTCCATCTACAGAGTTTGCAGCTTTTTCTATTGTAGCCTTGCACATTCCGCAATTCCCTCTAACACCAAAAGATGCTAATTTATAACTTGCTTTCTCTGTTTTGGTATCTTGTCCAAAACTTACAGTAGTAGCTAAGGTCGTTAAAGCCATACTTACAATTAATGTGATTACTTTCATAATAAAATATATTTAAAGTTAATAAAAAATAAATAGAGGGGATATTTCGACTTAGCTCTATATGAGCAAAAGTATATCCCCTCCAATTTGTTAATGAGCATGTTCCATTTCAACTAGATCCATATTACATACTGGACATGACCCAGGCTCTTCATACGTTTTACCGTCTTCACAACCCATTGGGCAATTATACATAGCTGCATGCGAGTGTCCTTCTTCCGAATGACCTGCTTCTTTTTCATGATGTTCTACATTCTCATTGGCTCCTTCTACAGCTTCTGTAGTTTCAGAACAACTAACTAATAGGAGCGATCCAATTGCGATAGCTCCAACGATGTTTAAAAATTGTTTTTTCATTATTTATTTGTTTTTATTTGTTTACTTATTTAGTGTATGCTTTTTAATAAAGCATGCGTGTTGTTTACATTTAAAAATCCTCCAACTTGTTCATTACGATTTGCATTACTTCAATTCTAATTTCATCTTCAAGATCAATTCCTTCAAAGTTAAATCCTAAGTCACTTGCATCCAAAATGAAACTTAATGTAAGAATACAAGATATGGCACCTTGGTCGAAAACATGCTCAAGTCGTCCTTTTCCATTAATCAATTTATTAGAATTCGATAATTGACCATCAACAAGAAAGTCGAGTGGGGGGTGCCCCTCTACATTGATGAAATCGAGATCCAATTTGCCGGTGAAACTTATGGTTTTCGTTTCTGATCCCTTTAGAATGGAATCGATTTTGTAGTTTCCCGAATTGAACGTAGCTAAATCTGCTTTAAGTTCAAAGCGGGCGTCATCATAATTGAGAAGAGCATATAAATTCTGTGTTACTAACTGAACAGATGTATCAGCTAATATACCATTGAGAACAACCCTGCCATTTTCAGTCAGAAAGGTATGATTTCCTTTCATTTGAGCGTTACAGTAGGTCCCAATAAAGATTGAGAAAATAAGTGCTATTTTATTGATTTTTTTCATATTAACTTAGTGCTGATGTTGATGTCCTTCTTCATGAGAATCATTTTGTTGCTTTTCCGGTTCGTTAACAGGAATTAGTTCCATACTACATATAGTACAATTACCAGGCGCATCAGTTTTAATCTCTGGGTGCATGGAACAAGTATAAGTTATACTCCTTCCAATGCTCTCATGTGTATATACAGTTGAAATTTTCTTTTTCTTAATTGTGAATTCAACAGTAAGCGTAAATGAATCGAAACTGTTTATGGATCCAACAAAGAACTCACTCATTACACTTCGAAGTGTATCCGAAAACACCTCACCATTTGCATAGTTTAAGCGAATAATTCCAGTTATTCCTTCAGTCGAGAGTGGTTTTAATTCACCTTTAAAAATATAAAAAGTCAATTGATCCTCTTTTTGATAGAGATTGGTAATTAACTCGATTTTATACCTGCCAAGTTCTTGTAATTGACCTCCGTGTGGCGCCACAAGAGCCTCTTCCGCTGACCCTCCTTGACTTTCACCCGCGCCATGGTTGTGCTGAGCAAGAATATTATCCGTCCCTAGTAGGACAAGACAACTAAAAAATACAGTTCTAATATTCTTCATTTTTCTATTCTTTTATTTCACCTTTAACTTCTCCGCATTTAGACATAGCTTTGCCAAAGTATGGGTTTTTAATTTGTTTTTCAGCACTTAACCAATATCCGCCTTTATTGTTATCTGCCATTGGACAAAATTCAAGATAAACGGTTTTGTTACCTTTCATTTTTACGCCTAGTTGCTTCGCTACATCTGAAAGTGATTTGCTTAGAGCTAAGAATAAGATTCGTTGTTCATCAATACTAATCGATTTCGACATAGATTTTAACTCTTTGTTCATAGATTTCAACGCTTTCATCCATGCATTATGCGCATCGCCTAGAACTAGGCCCATATCAACCTTCTTCAAAGCATCATGAATTGACTTGATATCCGTTTTAATGTTTGAATTGTCGTCAGCCATTTTATCTTTCAGAGTTAAGTAGCTGGCAACTACATCTCCCAATTGAGTTTTAAATTTGGACGAAATTTTCTTTTTGTCAATCATCACCATTGACTCCCCTTTAGAATCATCGGCAGCATCATCACCACCCATATCCATCCCAGCATGGCCTCCTGTAGAAGACTTTCCGCCGGAAGGATTCATCATGCTCTTTTTACCTGCAAGTTGGGCTGAGGCGTCAATTTTAAATACTCCATTAGACGCGATTATTTCACCATCTTCCAATCCGTTTTTAACAATGTAGAAATCGCCAGCATCTTCTCCAAGAATAATTTCTCTGTATATAAAAGTATTATGTTCTCTATTTTGAACTTTAACATAGACAACTGCTCGTTTTCCAGTCCAAAGAACTGCAGATTTAGGAACTAAGATAACGTCCTCCTGTATTGGTAATTTAGAAGTGATTATTCCATCTGCGAACATATCCGGTTTCAAATTCCCTTTCCCGTTTGGTAATTCCACACGAACATAAGCAACACGTGTTTTTGAGTCGATAAATGGATCAATAAATTTAACTTTACCTTTAAATAATTCACCTGGTACAGATTTTAACTCAATATCAAGATCATCGCCCAATCGTATCCATGGCAAATCGTTTTCATAAGCTTCAAATAGCACCCAAATTTTACTTAAATCGGTAATTTCAAATAAGACATCACCTTCTTTAAAGTAATCTCCACGAGAAACCATTCTCATCATAACATAGCCCGAATGATCGGATAAAATATCGATGTTATTTTGGACTTTTCCAGATTTTTCTAGAGCTGTAATTTGTTCATCAGAAAATTTCCACTGCTTTAATTTATTTCTTGCAGCTTCAACCAAGTAGGGACTTGTTGCTTCTGTTTTAAGGACTTCAAATAGTTCTTTTTGAGCAGTTACTAATTCAGTAGAATAGATTGTGGCTAATTTTTGACCTTTGTACACCTTTTCTCCCGTAAAATTAATGTACAATCTTTCTATTCTCCCGGGAAAATGAACAGTTTGAGAATACATTAGTCTTTCATCCGGTTTAACTCTGCCTAATAAGCGAATTTCCTTTTCAGGTTTCTCTAACTTAACCTTGTATGTTTGAATATCAGCAAGTTTCATTGCCGCATCTGACATTGGAACTTCGTCAGGCATCCCTTCAGCGTTTAAATCATTGTCCATTGGTATCAGATCCATACCACACAACGGACATTGTCCTGGTCCGTTTTCCTGAATTTGGGGATGCATTGAACATGTCCAAATTTGATCTTTTTCTTCACCTCCATTCGCTATTTCGCTATCAGTATCAGCGGCGTTAGAAGATCCCATTCTGCTTCCTATGAATACCCCTACGAGTAAAAAAGCTATGATTAAAATCCATTTATTATTCATTATTTTTTTCATCTTCTTATTTTTTATTTACCTGTTAGGTAATTAATGAAAGCTGCAGCCACATTTTTGTCTGCTCTTGCTTTATCTAATTCTAATGCATATTTCAATACTTTTCTTTCCATTCTTAATACTTCTTCAAAATTTTTGCCATCAGCAGAATAGGAGACTATTAAAATGTTCAATGATTGCTCAGCAATATCGAATTGTTTTTTGTATAAATCAATTCTTCTATTCGCATCTGAATAATCTCGGTAAGAACGTTCAAAAAGAATAGTTAATTGATTTTGCTTATCTATTTTTTTGTTTTCAATCGATTCAATCTTTAAAAGAGCCTCGTTAATTATTCCTTTGTATTTTTTTCGATACAAGGGAATAGATATTCCAACCATTGGCATAATAGCGTCTCTACCATTGAGTTTTCCTAAACTGGTATTGTCACTTTTACCTATAAAAGCATAATCTAAACCAACCACGAATGAAGGTAGGCCGACTTTGTGACCGACTTTTTCTTGATTTTGCCATGACAGCATTCTGTGTTCAAGTTCTTTAATTAGATGATTTTGATTCGTAATTGAATCTAACAAAACTTGTTTTTGTAGTTCTAAATCATCTTCCCAAAGCACATCTGGTGTAATTATGTTATAGTTAATCGAATCATTCAATAAACGATTGAATTCAATCTCAAGTGTCCATTTACTGTCTTCTAAAAAGATTAAGTTATTATCAAGTTCATTGATTTCTAATTCAACACGAAGCTCATCTACTACACTCACTTTACCCGTTTCAACTTTGATAATTGCCAACTGTTTAAAAGTGTTCAAAATTTCAAGATTCTCTTGTGTAATTTCGATTCCTTTTTTAATAAAGTAGTAGTTATAGTACACCGACTTAACATCGAAGAATAACTTTGATTTTGCGTCTTCAAAACGCTCGTACTTCGCTTTTGCTGCTTCAACAAGCACATCTTCTTGCGCATCTAAAGTTCCGTACCATGGAAACATTTGACTGATGCCCAATTTTGCTCGTTGAGGACCGACTCTTGTTTCTATTGGCTGAATAAAATAACCAAATGAGACATTTAAGTTGGGTAGGGTGCCCACTTGAGGTATTTTCTCAAGTGCGGCGTTATAGTCCAAGAAAAGTGATCTTATCCCAGGATTGTTCTCTGCTGCAATTTTTAAATAGTTGTCAAGTTCTGTTTGAGCATTGACATTGCCAGCACAAAGAATCAAAATAATTAATAGGTGTTTAACTCTTACTTTCATCTTTCTATCTATTTAAACGTTTTACTTTTCCTTCTTGCCACATAGAATAGAGTACTGGCATAATAAACATGGTCATTACCTCAATTAACATTCCTCCAAACAGAGGAATGGCCATCGGCCCCATAATATCAGAGCCTTTTCCTTGAGAGGTGAGTACTGGTATTAACGCTATAATAGTTGTTGCTGTAGTTAAAACAGCAGGGCGAACTCTTTTAGACGCTGCTATCAAAACGGTAGCTCTTACTTTCTCTTTCGTATCAGGTTTCTCCTTCTCAAAAAGTTGTGTTAGGTAGGTCCCCATAAGGACACCATCATCCGTAGCTACACCAAATAGGGCGATAAAACCAACCCAAACAGCGACACTTAAATTCACTGTGTGTACTTGAAATAAATTTCTAAGATTAATTCCACCCACATTAAAATCAAGGAACCCCGGTTGACTATACATCCAAAGCATGATGAAACCACCAGAAAATGCAACAATTAAACCTGAAAAAATCATGGAGGTCGTTGCAACAGATTTAAATTGAAAATAAAGAATTAAGAAAATGACCAACAATGAAATAGGTACAACAATCATCAATCGCTTAGTTGCTCTTACTTGATTTTCATAGTTACCCGTAAATCGATAAGTAACACCATCTGGTTGAACAATCTCACCAGATGCTATTTTGGCTTTAATTAGTGCATCAGCCTCTTCTACGACATCTACTTCGGCCTTTCCTTCTTTTTTATCAAAGATTACATAACTCACAAGAAAAGTGTCTTCACTTTTAATTACTTGAGGACCTCTGGTGTAATTAATTACGGCCAGTTCTTCTAGAGGAACTTGAACTCCAGATGGGGTAGGAATTAAAATTTTCTTTAAATCATCCGGATTATCTCTGTATTCTCTTGCGTAACGAACACGAACGGGGAACCTTTCTCGACCTTCAACAGTGGTTGTTAATTGCATACCTCCAACGGCAGAACTAATTACACTTTGCATATCCTTAACAGTTAACCCATATCGAGCTATTTCCTTACGTTTTATTTCGATTTCTAAATAAGGTTTCCCTACTACCCTATCCGCGAAAACTGCATCCGCTTCTACATTGGGTACTTCTTTGAGAACCTTTTCCAGTTCGTATCCAAATTTCTCAATAGTTTCTAAATCTGGACCAAACACTTTTATTCCCATTGGAGCTCTCATTCCAGTAGCTAACATAACCAGTCGTGTTTCAATTGGTTGAAGTTTTGGCGCAGAAGTCAGCCCCGGAATTTTTGAATGTTTAAGAATATCTTTCCAGATGTCTTCAGGAGATTGAATATTTTCTCTCCATTGTCGGAAATATTCCCCGTCTTCATCTACAATTAAACTTTCTGTTGCAATTGATTTGAATTCATCAACCGTGTATTCGTACGTTGAGCCATCCTTTAAAACAAAAGCGTTATCACTGTTGACTTTAAATCTCATTTTATGGCCATCTTCATTTACCTTGAATTCAGGTAAATAGTTAATCACGTTTTCATACATCGAAATAGGTGCAGGGTCTAGTGCCGAGTTAACTCGACCCCATTTACCTACAGAAAGATCAACTTCAGGAATAGAGTTTAGATGTCGATCCAATTGTCGAATTACATTCACGTTTTCTTCTATACCTGAGTGGGGCATAGTTGTTGGCATCAATAAGAAAGACCCTTCATTTAGAGAGGGCATAAATTCTTTCCCAATTCCTGGGAAGGTTTCTTCCATTTTATTCCACGCGGAATTATTCTTGATACCATCTGGCATAAAACCAAACACTTTTTCAAACCCTAGCCACGATAACATTCCCAAGAGAATGATAAAAATTGGAACCATCAAGAACTTCCATTTGTTCTCCAGACACCAAGTAAGTAGTCTCGTATAGAACTTAATGATTAACATCAATGCGCCGAGAATGATACCTACAGTAATTGCAACGAACAGAATATTTGAAAAGAAACTATTCTGCACACCTAGTGGCATCCATATTTCAGCTATGAAATAGATTACAACAAATAGGGTTATGATAATGTTAATTACATTGACATACTTCCTTTTGCTTTCAGGCCATTTGTGTTCAAGCAAGTTATTAATTCCGAATAGAATCAGTGAAATGGATAACCAACTTCCAAAACCAATCAAAAAAATCAGTCCTGAAATAATAAGAAGACCGTTCCAGATTTTACTCATTTTACCTTTGTCAAAGCGAATAGAGAATACGATATGTGCAAAAGTTGGAATAAATAATATCCCAATGAAAAGGGCCGCCAGCATCGCAAACGTTTTGGTAAATGCTAGAGGGGTAAATAATTTACCTTCTGCTGCTTGCATGGCAAAAATCGGTAAAAAACTAACTATCGTTGTGAAAAGTGCTGTCACTACAGCAGAAGCTACTTCTGAAGCACCATTATAAATAACTGTTCTTAATTCTTTTCCTTGCTTACCTAAATTCTCGGGTAATTCTATGTGCTGAATGATATTTTCAGTAAAAACAACTCCCACATCAACCATTACACCAATAGCAATAGCAATTCCCGAAAGTGCAACGATGTTGGCATCCACTCCGAATTGCTTCATCATGATGAAAGTGATTAATACTCCTAACGGCAATAGACTCGTAATTAGAACCGACGCTCTAAGATTCATAACTAAGACAATTACGACCAGTAAAGCAATCAGCATTTCTAATGAAAGAGCTTCTTCAAGTGTTCCTATTGTTTCTTTAATCAATCCAGTTCTATCGTAAAAGGGAACAATGGTAACTCGAGAAATTGTTCCATCCGCTAATGTTTTTGAAGGTAGTCCGGATTCTATTTCTTTGATTTTCTCTTTAATACGATCAATAACCTCCAGAGGATTTGCGCCATATCTTGCAACCACAGAACCTCCTACGGCTTCTGAACCTCCTTTATCCAGACCTCCACGGCGTGTTGCAGGGCCAAAACTGACCTTTGCAACATCTTTTATACGGATTGGAACATTGTCATTTGAGATAATCACACTTTCTTCAAGATCTTCAAGCGTTTCGATATAACCTAGTCCTCGAATTAGATATTCAACTTTATTGAACTCCAATGTTCTTGCACCAATATCCAAGTTGCTTTTGTTAACAGCCTTCATTATTTGAGCAACACTTACGTTACTGGCTTTCATGGCTTTGGGATCAATATCGACTTGGTACTCTTTCACAAAACCACCGATAGTTCCTACTTCAGATACTCCTTTAACAGAAGTTAACGAGTAACCTACTTGGAAATCTTGAATAGTTCTCAATTCTTGAGGATCCCATCCACCGGCTGGATTTCCTGATGAATCTCTACCTTCTAATGTGTACCAGAAAACTTGTCCTAATGCAGTTGCGTCGGGACCCAACGCCGGAGAAACGTCTTTTGGTAAAAGATTACTCGGTAAAGAATTCAGTTTTTCTAAAACCCTCGTTCTACTCCAATAGAATTCTACGTCATCATCAAATATGAGGTAAATACTAGACAGTCCAAAAATAGAGTTACTTCTAATTGTTTTTACTCCGGGAATACCTAGAAGGGCAGTGGTTAAAGGGTAACTAATTTGATCCTCTATATCCTGTGGCGATCTCCCAGCCCATTCTGTATAGACAATTTGTTGGTTTTCACCAATATCGGGGATAGCATCAACTGGAACAGGATCTCTCGGTATAACTGATCCACTCCAATTAAAAGGAGCCGCAGACATTCCCCATACAATTAACACTCCTAGAAAAAGTAGAGTGATTAATTTATTTTCGAGAAAATATTTTATTGATTTATTTAACATTTAATTTAATTTAATAATGTCAATATTTATAATTGACTAAAGTGGACAACACTTTTACTCCAACACCAATGCAAGGAGTGAACTTACTAAATTAAATAATCAGATAAGAAATTTCTGATGAAGGATTGGTATATCCTTACTAATCAGAGGGGGGGAATAGGATGAAAAAGTAGGAGCCTTTTCTTCCGTATAGAATAAATCGTAAGAGCTTAATATGAAAGAAGCGATAAATTTTAGTTGGGCATGATTTGAAGAAGAATTCTCATCACTTGATAATTCATCTGTTACATCTACACTGATTGTCTCATTGTAGCAACACTTCTCCTTATTGATAGTGCTCTGACTCTTTTTATTTAATTCAGACTTACAAGCACTTTTAACTTCGTTAGATTTCTCAGAAAACATATTACAAGAATTGGCTTTACCAAAAACGCTAGTGTCAGCAACCTTACCTTTGCAAAAATGCTTATCAATGGTAAAACCGGTTGAAGCAAATAATAGCATCAAAGCTAATGAAAGTGATACGAAACGATATGTCTTGCTTATTTTTTGCAATTACTTCTATTTAGAATTGCTGTAAATTTAAGTTTTTTTTGATTTAAATCAGTATGGAAAATGATATATTAACTAAAAAATAACTTTAAGAATGTGATTTCAAGTTAACTCAACAGTTTAATTTTCTTAGAGTTAATTATTTTTTTAGCTTATTTTTTCAGTGTCAGGAAGTTATTTAACTAATAATATAGTTGTATAACTAAATAATTAGTTTACATTTGTGTAAATTGTTATTATGATTGAATTAACAAAAGCAGAGGAGCAAGTTATGCAAGTTCTTTGGGACTTAAAAGACGCATTTGTAAAGGATATTGTTGAGAAGTTTCCAGAACCTCGCCCTGCTTATAATACCGTTTCTACTATCATCAGAATACTTGAAAAGAAAAAAGTTGTTGGTTACAAGTCGTATGGAAGAACTCACCAGTATTTCCCAATGATTTCGAAGGAGACATACACCAAGCAAAGAGCTGATAATCTGCTAAATAAATACTTTTCGGGTTCAATGGAACAAATGCTATCTTTTTTTGTGAAGGAAAAAAATATCTCGACTAAAGAGCTGGAAAAAATAATGGAAAAGATTGATAAGCTATGAGTTTACTACACTTTGTATTGATTAATTTTTTTTTAGTTGGTTTCTATGCTGTCTATTCTCTTTTAGAAAAAGGACGAAGTCATTTTATGTTTAATCGTATTTATTTAATTGTTGCGCCAATAGCTTGCTTTATTTTACCTTTTGTTTTTGAAGGAGCTTCTAAGACACCTATTTGGATTAAAGTACTCCCATTAACTGAAATTTTGCAAGAAAATTCAATTCTAAAAACTTATTCGGTGTTTGATTGGAAGGATGTAATATTCTATATCGGACTAATTATGTCTCTTTTGTTTATGTTGATCCAATTATATAAAATTTTCAGGAAGTCCAAAAAGTCATTTTACAAGAATTATAGAGGAACTAAGGTTTATTTACTGATGGATAAAGAGGAGTCGTATTCATTCTTTAATAATATCTATTTAAGTGCTAATATCGGGAATAGTGAAGAAATGATTCTCCTGCATGAGTTTGCCCACTGCAAAGGACGTCATTCTTTTGATGTAATTTATCTCTCTGTTTTAAGAGGTTTACTTTGGTTTAATCCAATTGCATACAAATGGCTGGGAAAAGCAAAAGAGAATCATGAATTCATGGCAGATAACTATGTTTTACAACAGGGTGTCAACGCTCAAGAGTATGGAACGACTCTGTTGACTAATGTTTTCAATGTCCAGTCACCAGTTATATCAAATTCTTTCAACTCTAAATCAACAATTAGGAAGCGACTAGAAAAGTTTAATCACAAAAATAAATACAATATGAAACAATTAATTTTAGTGCCAGTTCTTGTGGGTATGACATTTGTCTCTATGAGTTTGAACGAGAAACAGTTGACAACTCAAAAAGTTGAACAAATTAGCGAAGTAGATCAAGAAGCATCATTTCCAGGAGGAGAAGATTCGTTTTATGATTTTATTGCATCAAATTTTAATTATCCTAAATCTTCATTGGAAAACAATAGTGAAGGGGTGGTGTATGTTCAGTTTACAGTAGGGAGTGACGGAAATCTTTTTGATTTTGAAGCTGTCAAGTCTTTGAAGGATAAAGTGCTAAATGAAGCGGCGTTAACATTGTTAAAGAAAATGCCAAATTGGATTCCGGCCAAGAAGGATGGTAAGAATGTTAAATCTATAATGATTTTACCAATAAGTTTTAAGCTCAACTGAGTAATTTTTATCGATTTATTTAAAAGCGCATCCATAGGTTGTGCTTTTTTTATGCTCTTAATTTAAAGAGTCTTGTAATTTCTTTAGTCACTTTCACTATCTTTGCGCCAAAATTCAATTAAGTAAAATGTTAGCAGTAAATAATTTATCTCTTCAGTTCGGGAAACGCATTCTTTTTGATGACGTTAACGTAAAATTTGTCACTGGTAATTGCTATGGCGTTATCGGAGCAAATGGTGCAGGAAAATCAACTTTTCTTAAAATTTTAACTGGAGACCAAGATCCTACAACAGGTCATGTTATTCTTGAACCTGGCAAGAGAATGGCAGTTCTTAAGCAAGATCATTTCGAATTTGATGAGAATCAGGTTTTAAATACTGTTTTAATGGGGCACAAGCGATTATTTGAAATAATGGTTGAGAAAGAGGCTTTGTATGCAAAGCCTGATTTTTCAGATGCAGACGGAATGAGAACTGCCGAATTGGAAGGTGAATTTGCTGACCTTGAAGGTTGGAATGCAGAAACGGATGCGGCAACGATGCTTTCTAACCTTGGAATAAATGAATCAAAGCATACTACTTTGATGAAAGATCTTTCGAATGATTTAAAAGTTCGGGTACTGCTTGCTCAAGCTTTATTTGGAAACCCTGATGTACTTGTTTTGGATGAGCCAACAAATGATTTGGATTTGAAAACCATTACTTGGTTAGAAGACTTTTTATTGGAATTTAAAAATACGGTTATTGTCGTTTCTCACGATAGACACTTTTTGGATACAGTTTGTACTCATATTGCAGATATTGATTTCAAGAAACTAAATATGTTTACAGGGAATTATAGTTTTTGGTATCAGTCTTCTCAATTAGCTCTTCGTCAGCGTTCTGATAAAAACAAAAAAGCCGAGGAGAAAAAGAAAGAATTACAAGATTTTATTGCGCGTTTTTCTGCTAATGCTGCAAAATCTAAGCAAGCTACAAGTAGAAGAAAAATGATTGCAAATTTGGATATTGAAGAAATTCAACCTTCTAGTCGTAAATACCCTGGAATCACTTTTTCACAAGAACGAGATGCTGGAAATCAGATTTTAAACGTAGAAAATCTCTCTGTTACCTCTGAAGATGGCGTTCTTTTTAAAGATATTAGTTTTGTTGTGAACAAAGGAGATAAAGTAGCCGTGATTTCGAGAAATTCGCAAGCACTAACTGCATTTTTTGAAATATTAGATGGTAGCATGAAGGCAGACTCTGGAGAAATTATTTTCGGAACTACAATTTCAAAAGCGTACTTACCGAATGAGAATCATGATTATTTTGAAGAAAAATTACCTCTTATTGACTGGTTGCGCCAGTATGTCCATACAGATGAAGAGCGCGAAGAGGTTTATTTAAGAACTTTCTTAGGACGAATGCTATTTACCGGTGAAGAAGCTATGAAAACTGCAGATGTTCTGTCTGGTGGAGAAAAAGTTCGTTGCATGTTGTCTCGAATGATGCTGGCAAAAGCAAATCTATTATTAATGGACGAACCAACCAATCATCTTGATTTGGAATCTATTCAGGCATTGAATCAAGGAATGAAAGAATTCAAAGGTACCATGCTGTTTACTTCACATGATCATGAGTTGGTATCAACTGTTGCAACTAGAGTGATAGAAATAACACCGGATGGCATTATCGATAAAATGATGAATTATGATGATTATTTAAAGGACGAAAAAATCAGTCAAATTAAAGAATCAATGTATTAATAAAACAAATAAGGAATTAAGAAGGAAGTTAAAACTCGCTAGCTTCTAATCTCCTTAACGCCTTACTACCTGTACTATGACAAAATTCACATTCAACGCAAAAAATCACTCTCAACAGTATATTAAAATCATTGCAGAAATTACCACGAATGCGAGTGAAACAATTGTGCAACTTCCTGCATGGAGACCTGGTAGATATGAATTGGGGAATTTTGCAAAAAACATAAGGGATTTTAAAGTTTACAATTCAGACAAGAAATTAATTGCTAGTGAAAAGAAAACAAAGGACAGTTGGATAGTTGACACTTCTTCGACAGATGAAGTCAGTATTGAATATTCATTTTATGCGAACATTATTAACGCAGGATCTACATTTTTAGATGCCGAGCAAATGTATGTTAATCCGGTGAATTGCTGTGTTTATACAGAAGAATCATTTTTGAACGAAGTCGCCGTAAGTGTAGATGTGCCTTCTCACTGGAATGTTGCAACATCTATGGAGAAAGTAGGAGAGGACTTTAAGGTTGCCAATTTTGATGAGTTATTGGACTCACCATTTATTGCATCTTCTCAATTGCAACATGGAGAATATAAAGTTAACGGGACCTTGTTTCATATTTGGTTCAATGGTGAAGTAAAACCTGATTGGGATAGAGTTATCGCTGATTTTAGAGGATTCACTGAAAAGCAAATTGAGAGATTTACTGAATTTCCAGTTAAAGAATATCACTTTTTGAATCAGATTCTTCCTTACAAAGCATATCATGGAGTGGAACATCAGAAATCGACAGTAATATCTCTAGGTCCGTCTTATGATGTGTTTGGTAAGCTGTATAAAGAACTCATGGGAGTTAGTTCTCATGAACTATACCATACTTGGAATGTCAAAACGATACGACCGGTAGAAATGTACCCGTACGATTTTTCTAAAGAAAATTATTCAAAGCTAGGATACATCTGTGAAGGTGTAACTACTTACCAGGGAGATTTATTTTTGCTGAAAAGTGGTTTTTTCTCTGAAGATGATTATTTCAAACAATTGAACAGTCAATTACAGCGTCATTTTGACAATCACGGTAGATTTAATTATTCCGTTGCAGAATCTTCTTTTGATACGTGGCTCGATGGTTACGTTGGAGGAGCTCCAGCAAGAAAAGTGTCTATTTATACAGAAGGATGTCTCCTAAGTTTTGCGATAGATGTTAGAATTAGAAAAGCCACGAAGAATAAGTATGGTTTAGATGAGGTAATGAAACGATTGTATTTCAATTTTGCATTGCAAAATAAAGGAGTTTCAGAAAATGACTACAAGTCAACTATAGAGTCCATCACTGGTCAATCTTTTCAACCATTTTTCGATGATTATGTGAATGGTAATAAACCCTACGAATCAATAATCACAGAAGCATTAGAAACTTTAGGTTTAAAATTGAGTCATTCTCCTTCCAAGAAATATTCTGAAGGGAGGCTAGGCTTTAAAAGCCAAATGAAAGGAATAAATGCTATTGTCACAGCACTTTATCCATCAGGACCTGCTGACTTAGCAAAACTTTCCGTAGGTGATGAAATAGTTGCGGTCAACGATTTTGCTCTAAACGGAGAACTGGATAAATGGTTATCATACTTTGATGATGACGCAAAAACGGTGACTGTTTTAAGAGGAGGTAAAATGTTGAGCTTTACTTTTCCTGAAGTCAACCGTAATTTTTACAATAAATATTCTGTTTCAAAAATTACAAACCCATCGAATGATCAGAAGAGAGCATTTGAGAATTGGAAAAAGTAATTTTCTAAAACTTATAACTCATTCCAAAGCTTGGTAAAATCGGGAATTGTAAGATCTTTTGATTGGTAACTCTGTTCACATAGAATATATTCTTTCTATTATATAAATTAGTAATAGAACCAACTAACTCAATATAATCTTTATTCTTAAAAATAAACTTCTTTTTGATTGTCAAATCCAATCGATGATAAGTAGGCAGTCTTTGACTGTTAAACGTTCCTAAGATTGTTGAAACTTCGTTTGCATTCGATGTAGTATAATCCGTTGTAACACCACCTGTAAATGGTTGATTTTCATAGAAACCTGCTGTTGGAGTAAATGGTAAACCAGAACCAAAGTTCCAACGAATACTAACTTCTAGGTCTTTCTTCTTCCCAAAGAGGTATGTTCCTACTAAATTAATGTTGTGTCTTCTATCAAACACAGGGAAATATGTTGTGTCACCGTCCCATCTGACCGACTTACCATAAGAATATACACCCCATAGAAATAACCTATCCCCAGAATATTTAATTAGTACATCAGCACCATAAGATTCTCCATTTTCTAGAATAAAATCTTTCTTAAAAACGTCATCTATTTCAGAAAATTCAGCAATGTCTGGATACAATTTGTTTTGATTGATGTTACTCAACTGTGTGAAATATTTGTAGTAACCTTCAACGTTAAGAGACAATTTTTTTGCGATATCGTATTCAAATCCCCCAATTGCGTGCCATGCATATTGCAATCCATTCTTTGGTGTTTTTTCGTTTTGGTACAGCGTAACAAAATTAGATTGAACATTTGTTGGTGCCGAAAGCAAGCCATTAAACAAATTAACAACATCTCTATCTGAGGATGCCGAGGTAAAATTTTGTGAGAATCTACCTCCAGATGCTTTTAAACGAAGTTTTTCAGTTGCATTGTACTTTATTCCCAGTCTTGGTTCAGGAGAAATTGTCCCTAAGGAAGCATAAACTTGTGTTCTAAAGCTCGGTTGAATAACCCATCTTGGAGTCACATATCTATAGCTAAAATAAACACCTATTTCAGTTGTAAAATTATTGTCTTCTATTCTTTGTTTAGCTTCATTGAAGGTTAGGTATTTAGTATTAAATCCACTAAGATTGATTCCGTAATCAAATTGAGCATCGTCTTTTAAGAAATACGTAAAATCAAATCCCAGATCAAAACCTCCAATTGAGCTGGTTCTAAAAATAGAATCATTTGCTGTTACAAATTCGTTAAATTCTGTTGAAAAATTACTTCCGTTTACATGTCCTTTAATGAAAATAGGTGAACTAGTAGGTACCAGTAAGAAGTTTATTCCTCCACCACTTTGTGTCCAGTTAATATCAGCAATGTCATAATTAACTTGATCTCTGTTATGGAAACCAAAAGCTGAGAATTTAGATCCACCATCACTCTTGAAGGTCAATTTACCATATAAATCTGTAAATGCAAAAGGAAGTCCAGCTCCGGAGTTAATGTTTCTGTATAGCGATTTCGAAGTATAATTCAATAAACTATGCTTTGCAGAAAAAATGTACGAACCAGGACTTGCCTTGCCATCCTTTGCTCTAGCTAATGGGCCTTCAAGAACGGCTTTAGCAAGGAAAGGAGAAGCTGAAACCTTTCCCCCAAAACTCTTTCTATTCCCATCTCTATAAGTGATGTCCATTATAGAGGATATTCTGCCACCGTATTTTGCGTCAAATCCACCTGTATAAATACTTGTACTTTGAATCAACTCTGTTTCAAAAATAGAAAAGAATCCGATAGAGTGGAAGGGGTTATAGATGGTCATCCCATCAAGTAATATTTTATTTTGAATTGGAGTACCACCACGCACGTACAATTGACCACCTTGATCTCCAGTTGTAATAACTCCAGGTGTTATACTAAAAGCTCCTACAATATCATTTTCACCACCTACACTTGGAATTCTCTCCAATCCTTTTTTGTCTAATCTAATTTCAGAAATTAAAATTTGTGTTGTTTTTCTTTTAGAATCAGCACTTACGCTCATTTCTTTAATATCCAGAATACTTGATTTTTTTTCTAAGTTAAATTTCAAAGATGTAATACCGGAACTTTTAGTGATAGATACATTTTCAGTTAATGTATTATAAGAAGCACTTTCAACTTTCACAATATATTCACCAATACTTATTTTAGCCATGGAAAAAAAACCGTTGACATCTGTTATGGCACCTGTAGCTGTGGTGCTATCGCTTTTTAATAGTCGAACTTTTTCAAATGGCATTGGTTCACCATCCACCTTGTTAAAGACGAAGCCGCGAATGGTAGCATTTTGAGAATAAGTAAACTGGCAGAAAAAAAGAGAGAGGAGAATTCCAAAGATGAGTTTCATAAGTATTATTTCTAGTTTTAACAACGCGAAGATAATGCTTTCGTTCAAGAATGCAACCAAATTGTTGTCTAAGTATTTAAAGGGTATTAATTATTGAGTTAATGGTTCTTTTTGATGATTTCTTTTGATTTTCCCCAATATATATCCATTGTACTTAAATCTGAAGATGCAATATCGATTTTTTCTTTCTCCATCAACTCTTCCATTAAAGTAAAGCGTTTGATAAATTTCACGTTGGTTTTTGCCAATGCATTTTCGGGGTCAACATTAATAAATCGAGCATAGTTAATCAAAGAAAAAAGTACATCTCCAAATTCTTCTTCTATTTTTTTATGAGATTCTTTTGTGACAACTTCATCTTCTAATTCCTGTAACTCTTCTTTCACTTTCTCCCAAACATCTTCTCTTTTTTCCCATTCAAAGCCTATACCCATCACTTTTTCTTGAATTCTAGCAGATTTTACTAGGGAAGGCAAAGACTTGGGAACTCCCTCAAGGACAGACTTCCTTCCTTCTTTTAATTTTAATTTTTCCCAATTTGATTTTACTTCTTCTTCAGTTTCTGCTATAGAGTCGCTATATATGTGTGGATGTCTATATACAAGCTTGTCGCATATAGCATTCAAAACTGATGTGACACTAAATGCGTCTTTTTCTTCTCCGATCTTACAGTAAAAAACCATGTGTAAGAAAAGGTCTCCAATCTCACCTTCTAGACTTTTCAAATCGTTGTTGATGATTGCATCAGCAAGTTCATAAGTTTCTTCAATTGTTAAACGCCTCAACGACTCAATGGTTTGCTTTTTGTCCCATGGACATTTTTCCCGGAGCTCATCCATAATATTCAAAAGCCTTTGAAAAGCAACTAATCTCTTATCCATCTTTTTCTTGCAAAAATAATAATATTCATATGTGCAAAGCTTTTATTAATTTTGCATTGTTGAAATTACTAATTGTCATATTATTTATTACTTCTAATTCTTTTTCTCAAACAGAGAATGATGTTTGGATTGAAGGACGTGCTAAGCTAGGTTTTTTAGCAGCGCATAGTAGTGTTATGGGGCATTTAGCAAAACAACATGCTAAAAGTATTGAATTAGGAGTGGCTCTTCAAACTAGGGGAAAGAAAAACTGGCATAAAGCATATAATTTCCCAATTATCAGTCTTACCGCATTTTATAGTACTGTTGGTAATCGTGAAATATTAGGAAACTATGTAGGTGCTTTTGGGTCATTAAATTTACCATTAATTAAAAGAAAGTATTACTCTTTTTCTGCAAAGTTAGGTGCAGGAATGGCGTACACTAATAAAGCTTATGATTCAGAATCAAATATCTTAAATGTTGCCATTAGTACCAACATTAACGCAAGAATAACAATTGGCATTGATAACCAATTTGTTTTTGGAAACCATAGTTATACTGTCGGAATTGATGCTTCTCATTACTCTAACGCGGCCGTTCAAACTCCTAATTTGGGATTAAATTTGCCGTTTATTAGTTTGGGTTACGGCTATAGAATAAATAGGAGTCTTGACACGATAAATGTTCAACTTAGAGAAGATAAATATTGGGAATATGGTTTACTAGGTATTCTCTCAGTTAAAGAAGTTTTTCCAACGGGAGGGAGTAAGTATCCCGTTTATGGACTTAATTTTTTTGGAAGACGCTTTTTTGGACCTAAGACGGGAATGGAAGTCTCGTTAGATTTTATTTCAAAGCAAATTATTCAAATATACCAAGATGATGTGGAAAAAACGCAAGCTGAAATTTTACAAATTGGAGCTTTCGTGGGGTTCATTTTGCCTTTCGATCGTTTTCATTTAATTACAGGAATGGGTGTATATCTTAAGGATAAATACAAACCTGAGGATGCCTTCTATCATAGAGTTGGCATGAGGTACATCTTGATGAATGGAATACAACTTAATTTAGTGTTAAAATCTCATTGGGCTCGGGCAGATTATATGGAATTTGGAATTGGTTATACATTTAAACGATGAAAAAATTTATTATTTTCTTGTTTTTACTCAATCTAATTTCTTGCAAAAAGGCAGAAAATAGATCATGTTTCAAAGGAGTTGGAAATATTATTTCATCGGAAATTCTCTTAACTAATTTTGATAAAATTTTCATGGGACCTCACCTAAAGTATGTTTTAGTTCAAGATACCATTAATAAAGTTGTGCTAACGGGTGGCGAAAATTTATTAAATTTTATTGAGA
>Ga0316209_1000930_pt1 | contig 38179 bp, 36 predicted proteins | sample 6monopyrite_MG_FD_204945 | JGI IMG/M metagenome (GOLD analysis project Ga0316209, IMG submission 204945) | Microbial mat bacterial communities from mineral coupon in-situ incubated in ocean water Damariscotta River, Maine, United States -... | ecosystem: Environmental > Aquatic > Marine >...
CCCCGAATGCCCATGTATATTTCATTGGTCGGGGATCTAGCGGCCTTATGTACTGTAAAGACACTGGATTCCCGACACAAGCATTCGGGAATGACGACACTCTTTAAGTTAACGGGACAGTAGTGATTCAGGATGTATTTTAAATTTCTGTAAATAAACTCTCATTTACTTGCATTGTTGCCAATCATTTATATTATATTTTCAAACAAGCTTTTTTAACTACACTTAACAGTCATACTTCTATAAAATCTCACCTAACAATAAACCATGCTCCGGGCTAAAAAACATGGTAGACAACATTACTGATATCACTGAAAAAACCGCACAGCAATTACAGACCTTATCTGATGCTCTTGAGTCTGGCACCCTGCATCATGCCCGCGGCATGTTAAATGCGCTGCACCCGGCGGAAATTGCTCACCTGCTTGAATCCCTGCCCGCCAATGAACGCCTGGTTATCTGGCCGCTGGTATCCAGAGAACTACAGGCGGAGGTCCTGATTAACCTTGGCGATGAAATGCGCCAGAGTTTAATTAAAGATATGACGCCCCAGCAACTGGTGCAGGTTGCTGAAGACCTGGAAGTGGATGACTCCGCCGACTTCGTTCAGTCGTTGCCGGATACGGTCATCGATCAGGTATTACATTCGCTGGATAGCCAGCACCGTAAAATGCTTGAGTCCGTGCTGTCTTTCCCGGAGGACAGTGCCGGCGGCATGATGAACACCGACACCATCACTATTCGTCCAGAGGTAACGCTGGATGTGGTGCTGCGTTACCTGCGTCTGCTCGGTGACATTCCTAGACACACCGACCACCTGATTGTGGTGGATAGAGATAATCACTATCTTGGAATTTTGCCCCTGTCTCAACTGCTGATCAATGAACCGGGTAAAACGGTTGAGGATATTATGGACGACAAAGTCGCCGCCATTCCATCAGATATGGAAGACAACGACGTTGCGATGGTGTTCGAAGATCTGGACTTAATCTCCGCACCGGTGGTCGATGGCAATAATATGCTGTTGGGTCGCATCACCGTGGATGACGTAGTTGATGTTATCCGTGAAGAAGCTAACCATTCGGTATTAAGTATGGCGGGCTTGAATGACGAGGAAGACCTGTTTGCACCGGTATTTCCCAGTTCACAAAGACGTGCTATCTGGCTGGGCATCAATTTAATCACCGCATTTCTCGCCTCATGGGTGGTCAGTAACTTTGAAACCACCCTGGAAAAAGTCGTCACTGTCGCCATCTTAATGAACGTGGTTGCCAGTATGGGGGGAATTGCGGGTAGCCAGACCATTACCCTGGTGATTCGCAGTATGGCACTGGGGCAAATCAGCCGCAGTAATCGACGCTGGGTGTTTAATAAGGAGGTGCTGGTAGGGCTGTTTAATGGCGCAATCTGGGCCGTTGTGGTAGCCATTATTGCGACGCTCTGGTTTGGTGACTTCTCGATTGGCCTGGTGATTGCTGCCGCACTGATTATAAATTTAATCTTTGCTGCCGCATCCGGAGTAGCCATCCCACTGATTCTTAAAAAAATGCATATTGACCCGGCGATTGCGGGCAGCGTGATACTGACGACTATTACGGATATTGTCGGACTGTTGGCTTTTCTTGGACTGGCGACTGTGTTTCTTCTGTGAACTCTCACAGCTCTCGGTCGCAAACCGGAGCTCGCGCCTACAGATTATCTCAGCCCCTCAATGCCAGTAAGTTAAGCGTTAAGCTATTGAATACAAGGCTTTTTATTTGTATTACTCCCCTCTTTGAAAAAGAGGGGTTGGGGGAGATTTAGAACATATCAGGTTTTTACTCTATATTAATAGCGTTAAAAGTCTGGAAGTTTTTAAATTCCCCTCAGTCCCCCTTTTTCTAAGGGGGAGGCATAACAAAAATTTAGATTATTTTTTATCCATATTAATGACTTAACGCTTAACTTACTGGCATTGCCTCAGCCCCCTATGTTTATATCATTCACCCTGCAGGTGCATGATGAAATACCGCAGCAATTTCGCTATAATCCCCAGCCTGAATAATCATTAACAAAAATAAACCACATGAAATTTATTGAAACACGCGGCAATGACGGACAACGTCCAACTCATATTAATTTTTCAGAAGCGATTCTCAGCCCCATATCTTCATTTGGCGGCATCTATTCACCTGAATCATTACCGGATCTGGGACAGGATTTTCTACACAACCACCTGCACAAAGACTACAAAACCCTCGCCCGCGATGTACTGGCTGCTTTTGCAATAGACATAGAACAGGATGTAATTGAAAAAGCCCTGCGTTTATACGACGAATTTGATGACCCGAGTAATCCGGTACCGGTTAATAAAGTGTATGAAGATTTATATGTCAGCGAGCTATACCACGGCCCCACCCGCGCATTTAAAGACATGGCACTGCAACCCTTCGGTATGGTGTTATCCGCCATTGCTCAGAAACGCAATGAAAATTATTTAATTCTCGCCGCCACTTCCGGCGACACCGGCCCCGCCGCTTTGGAGACCTTTAAAAATCGCGACAATGTGCAGGTAGCCTGCCTGTATCCCGACGGTGGTACCTCCGATGTGCAACGTTTGCAGATGGTTACGGAAGATGCGGATAACTTAAAAGTCATTGGCATACACGGTGATTTTGATGATGCGCAGCGCGCACTTAAACAGTTACTTGGTTCAGCAACCTTTAAACAAAAATTACAGGAAAAAAATATTTTTCTGTCTGCCGCAAATTCAGTCAATTTCGGGCGCATTATTTTTCAAACCATTTATCACATTCATTCCTATCTTGAACTGGTTCGTCAAAACGCAATAAGTCTGGGCGATAAGGTTTACTTAAACGTACCCAGTGGTAACTTTGGTAATGCACTGGGTGGCTATTATGCAATGCAAATGGGACTGCCTGTTGAGAAAATATTAATTGCTTCGAACAACAATAATATCTTAACTCAGCTGATAAAAACCGGTACTTATGATTTACGCAATAAATCTGTTATTGCCACCACATCACCAGCAATGGATATTTTAAAATCTTCAAATATCGAACGCATTCTGTTTGATTTATTCGGCGAAGCACGTACCAAAGAACTAATGCAGCAACTGGATGATGAAAATTATTACCAGTTGAATAATGATGAGGTTGCAAAATTACAGAGCATTTTTGTTGCCGACTTCTGCAACGATGAGGAAGGTAAAAAATATATTAAAGATGCCTTTGCCAAAGGTTATTTAATGGACCCCCACACCGCAACCTGTTTCAAGACCTATGAAACCTGCCGTGATAAACCATTAAAAACTATCGTTTACTCAACCGCAGAGTGGACCAAGTTTTCGCCGGTAATCGCCAACGCACTAACCGGTGAAGTTGATACCCATGATATTGACGCGCTGAAATCTATTGCCAGTGAAGCCGGTATTGAAATTCCAGCGGTAATCAGTAATTTATTTGAAAAAGAAATTGTCCAGAAAACGGTGATTGATAAGAAAAATATTGAAGCTGAAATTTTAGCATTTTTGTAAGTCAGGTAATGACTGTCTGGTCAGTTTTTTTGCTGCCGTGTAAATTAATAGACTATCACTTAACGCGCCTTCAACCATTCAACAAAATTATCTGCTGTTAAAGGCCTACTAATATGATACCCCTGAGCAACATCACAACCCATCACTCTTAACTGCTCAAGTATTGCTTCATCCTCCACCCCTTCGGCAACCACTTTCATATTCAACTCATGACCGAGTACAATACAGGTTTTAACAATCGCCCGGGCAACGTCATCAGTGTTTAATTCACTGATAAAACTGCGGTCAATTTTTAACTCTGTAAAAGGCACCCGGTGCAATTGCGACAAAGATGAAAACCCTGTACCGAAATCGTCTATTGACAGATTCAAACCTTTAAGCCGCAATCGCGTTAAAATATCCAGTGACGTTACCAACTCCCCCATTAATGCACTTTCGGTTATTTCAAGTATTAAGCGTGTTGGATCGAGCTGATTATCTTCAAGTAAAGCACTCAGCTGTTCCGGCAATGCCAGACTGGTAATATTTTCAGCCGAAATATTTACAGAAACTGTTATCGTTAAACCCTTTTTCTGCCACTGCCCTTCCTGCTTAACAACCTCTTTGATAACCCATTGAGTTAACATACCAATTAAATTATTTTTTTCCGCCATAGAAATAAAATAATCAGGGTAGATTAAACCATGTACCGGGTGCTGCCACCGCACCAGAGCTTCAACCCCGGTAAGCATACCCGTAGCAACTGCAATCTGTGGCTGATAATGTAAAACAAATTCTTCATTAAGAATTCCCTGTTTTATCTGGAAGGGAGTGACTTTAATTTTGTTGGAATTTACTTGCTGATGATCATTGACTAAAGTTCGGTTTATATATTGGTTTAATATATTACGTAAATTATCCAATGAAAGCGGTTTACTTAGTGATCTAATTAATTCTAACTTATGCGCTTCGCATAATTTTTCTGCTGAATGCAGAACACCGGCATCATGCCCACTGACCAGTATTAGTGCAGGTGGATTACTCATGCTGGCCAGACGCCGCATCACTTCAATGCCATCCATTTCGGGCATATTTAAATCGAGAATAAGAATGGAGCCATCAGTAAAAACCTCCGCCTGCTCAAAAAAAACACTGCCCTGCGTAAATCCAAGCGAATCCAGACTGATTGAATTTACGACTTCACTGAGAAGCTCAACCATATCAGGTTCATCATCAAGTATATAAATTTTTGCTTTTGACATTACTACATTAATCCAGCATTTTTCTTATTCGATTGGCCAGTTCTTTTCTGGTATATGGTTTACTTAAAAGATGACTTTCAAATCGGCTCCACTCCAGTTGTGACTGACCATCTTTATTAATTACCTTCTGAGTATAGCCCGATGTCAGTAGTATTTTCAATTTCGGATATTTTTTTTCTGCCTGCTCGGCTAGTTCATAACCATTTACTCCGCCCGGCATAACCACATCACTAAACAATAAATCTACCCCAGAATTTTCATTAAGAATTTTTAATGCCTCATTTCCATCCGATGCTGTCAACACTTTATAACCTAACATCTGCAGGCTTTCTTTTGCCAGCTCACGTAATCCAGCTTCATCATCCACCACCAGAATAGTTTCATTACCATGTGGCAAATCATTATTTATTTTCTGACTAGCCACTTCTTTACTTTCATTTACAGCATACGTCTTTGGTAAATAAATTTTAAATGTAGTCCCAGTATCAATTTCAGAGTCAACTTTAATATGTCCTTTAGATCGCTCGACAAAGCCAAACACCATTGCCAAACCTAAGCCAGTACCACTCCCCTCTGCCTTAGTTGTATAAAAAGGTTCAAAAATACGCTGCAATTTTTCGGCCGCTATACCCTTACCATCATCAGTGATAATAATTTCAATATAATCACCTTCCGCTACACCCGGATTCTGGACACAATATTTTTCATCTAATTTTGAATTACGGGTTTCAATCTTTAAGCTTCCACTACTGCTCATTGCATCCCGAGAATTTAACACTAAATTGAGTATCGCATCCTGAAAATCACCAGGGTCAATTTTAACTAACCATAAATTTTCTGTAAATTGATAACTTACTTCTATCTCAGGTGTAACAGAATGCTCAATCAAACTTTTCATTCCAGCCATTAGATTATTAATATTTGTAACAGCTAATTGCTCAGCTTTTCTTCGAGAAAAGGCCAGCAATTGTTTGGTGAGTTTTGCTGCACGCTGCGCCGTAATTTTAATCGGTTGAATCCGATTGAGAATTTTTCTGTCCGATATATTCTGTAATTCTAACAATTCAACATTACCCAGAATAATACCCATAATATTATTAAAATCATGGGCAATACCACCGGTTAACTGCCCCACCGCATCCATTTTTTGTGAGCGTCGTAAAGCCTCTTCCGTGTGCTTACTATTTGAAATATCATGCACCACACCTATAGATCTTAAAGCTTTACCCGTTTCATCAAAAAACGTTTCACATTGCTCCTTAACTATTTTAACTCGACCATCTTTCATTAATAAGCGATGTTCTATTTCATAAGGCAGACGATTTTCCAGCGATCGTTCATAAGCATCGTTAACTTTTTTACGGTCTTCCGGATGAATTATTTCTAAAAAAGTTTCATAGGTAGCTTCAAATCGGGTCGGATCAATTTCAAAAATACGATATATTTCAGCGGACCAATGTAAATCGTTTCTAATTAAATCCAGTTCCCAGCTCCCAATGTGCACCATTTTTTGTGCCCGTGCTAAATTTGCCTCAGCCTTATTCCGCACAGTTATATCGGTTTGCATTGCTATATAACTTAGTGGCTTTTTAGATTCTCCCATTAAAGGAACAATTGTTGTAGCCACCCAGTACTCATACCCATCTTTCGCTTTATTACAGATATCACCCGACCAGATTCCCCCGGCACTAACCGTCTGATACATTTCTTTATAAAAATCATCATCATGATATGAGGATTTTAAAATTTTGTTATTTTTACCAATTAATTCATCTTTACTATAACCACTAATTTTTACAAACAGATCATTTGCATAAGTAATGATTCCTTTTACATCGGATATACCCACAATGCAATGCTGATCAAATGCAAATTGTTGCTCATGCAGGGCTTTTTTTTCTTCTTCTATTTTATTCTGTAAATTATTAAAGCCTCTAAACAAATCACCTATTTCATCTTTTCTGGTATTTGGCAAACGCGCTGAGTAATCGAGTTTTTCAGCGGCGTTACGCAAAGCCTGGGCAAGCTGCTGAATTGGGTTAGAAAAATATTGCTGAATCATCCACGCCAATACAAATGATGCCAACAACAAAATTAGTAATATTATTGCAGCCTGATTCAATTGTCGTTTTAATGTTTTATTTATCTCTTTAGTAGACACCTGAATCAGTACATAGCCGTAATCAGACCCCTGGTATCTCAGCGCATCAAATAACAACAATGAATCATTAATAAAGTCATGCTGTAGCCGAGTATTCCAGCCATCAGGCAAAACTTCGAGTATTTCTGATTCCTTTTGTTTATAAAAAAATACTGCCTGGCGTTTAGTGTTATATATTGTTAAACCCTGTATTTTATTCAAAGCTCGCAAACGAGATGTTACATCGGTTGCAACATCAACATCGCCAAATGCAACTATTGCGACAAAATCCTGACTAAAGAATTGATTAAATACCGTTGTCTCTACAACCAGTTCATTATGTCTGTTATTAATTTCCTGATAGATAATAATACTAAAGCCTATAGTTATTATTATAAATAAAACCGCATAAACTGATAAAATCAATTTATATTTAATAGGGATGGTATTTATATTAAATAGCATAAGTCTATATTAAAAGGTTGCTTCTTTTCATAATCCTTTTATATGTTATTTTTCTAATATTCCTTTTCTAATATTCCTTTTCTAATATTACTTTTCTGGTATTACTTTTCTGGTATTACTTTTTATGGGCAACCCGGCATCATTTCCCCACTCAAACCAGGAGCCATCGTAGTGCGCAGCCTCATATCCCAGTTTACGTAAAACGGTATAACTTAAAGATGACTGCTTACCTTTATTACAATATAAAATCACACCTTTTCCTTTAATCACAGGATCATAGATCGACCTTAATTCATCTAATGGCTTTAGCATTTTAATGCCACCAGTTTCGATAAAATTTTCAGTCCAGGGAATATTGATGGCATTTGGAATATGACCCGAGCGAGATGCGATTGATTTTTTCCCATCAAAATCATCTTTTGATCTGGTGTCGATAATCAGCTTATCCTTATCTTTTACTGCAAGGCGCATACTAAATTTTGTAACAAGACGATGCGGGGCCATTGTCGGAATATAGTTCGAATGTTGTAACTCAATATTTTTCTGACTTAAAGCCTGGCCAGAATGCGCCTGCCAGCCTTCTAATCCGCCATTAAGTAACATTACTTTTTTATGCCCATAAACCTCTAACACCCAGAAAACACGACCCGCATCAATATAAGAATTTCCATCATAAATCACGACTAAATGATCATTACGAATCCCCGCATTGCTGAATAGTACTGCAATATATTTTATATTACCGACTCTATCGGTTTGTATTAACGGGTTAAATGTATCCTCAACCGGTATATTAACGGCACCTCTAATATGACCTTTTTTGTAGTCATGCTCACTGCGCGCGTCAACAATGATCAGGTTTGAATCATTTTGGTGTTTAATAAGCCATTGCGTATCAACCAGCACATCATCAGCATCACCGGCATACACTGTTGAGATAAACAGCCCCAGTAATAGGCTCAGTAATAGACTCAAAATTTTTTGTGATTGATTAGTACAGCGTACGACAAACAAGCTGGCATCCTCCACGGCATAAATATATAACTTATGCAGTAGAGTATAGACCATGCACACTACTGTAGAGAGTATTTTTGAGGTTTAGTTTTTGATTTTAAAAAATTAAATTGCATAGATATATGCATTGTTTAACAACAGGCAGGCCTGCAAAATATACATTTTGCAGGCACCAGATTTACTTATTACGTTTCGCTGCAATTCTCAAACGTAGTGCATTAAGCTTAATGAAACCCGCTGCATCTTTCTGATCGTAGGCACCACCATCATCTTCAAATGTAGCGATCTTTTCATCAAATAATGAGTCACTTTCAGAACGACGTCCGACAACTGCGACCGTACCTTTGTATAATTTAAGGCGTACATCCCCGTTAACATGCAGCTGGGACTCATCAATCATTTTTTGCATCATTTCACGCTCGGGGCTCCACCAGAAGCCGTTGTATACTAACTCCGCATACTTGGGCATGAGTGAATCTTTTAAATGTGCGACTTCACGATCCAGCGTTAAAGACTCAATTGCACGATGCGCCTTCAGCATAATGGTGCCACCGGGTGTTTCATAACAGCCTCGGGATTTCATGCCAACAAAACGATTTTCAACTATATCCTGACGGCCAATTCCATTATCACCGCCCAGCTTATTGAGGGTTTCAAGCACTGTCGCCGGTGTCATTGCCTTACCGTCAATTGCAACGATGTCACCCTTTGCATAACTTAACTCAATATAGGTTGGCTTATCGGGTGCACTTTCAGGGGACACAGACCAGCGCCACATATCATCCTTAGCCTCTGCCCAGGGGTCTTCCAGTATGTCACCCTCATAGGAAATGTGCAGCAGATTGGCATCCATTGAGTACGGAGATTTTTTCTTACCCCCGTTATCATCCTGGGCATAATCCACTTCAATACCGTGCTTTTCAGCATAGGCCATTAACGATTCACGTGAGCTTAAATCCCACTCACGCCAGGGTGCAATCACCTGCACTCCAGGCTTAAGCGCATAGGCACCCAGCTCAAAACGCACCTGATCATTACCCTTGCCGGTGGCTCCGTGAGAAATTGCATCGGCTCCGGTTTCATTGGCTATTTCAATTAAACGCTTGGCGATTAAAGGCCGTGCGATAGACGTACCCAGCAGATATTCGCCTTCATAAATTGCATTGGCGCGAAACATGGGGAATACAAAATCCCGCACAAACTCTTCGCGCAGATCTTCAATGTAAATCTCCTTTATACCCATAGCTTTGGCCTTGGCGCGCGCGGGCTCAACTTCTTCGCCCTGACCGATATCCGCGGTGAACGTCACCACTTCACAATCGTAGGTATCTTCCAGCCATTTAAGAATAATGGATGTATCAAGACCGCCTGAATAGGCTAAAACGACTTTATTTACCTTGGCCATATTTGCTCCGCGTACTAAAAAAGGGCAGGCATTATACCGTAGGACAGACGTTTATGGGGGGCTTTTAGTGCTTTTTTACAGATGGAAAAAGCACGTATTGATTAATATGCCGCGTGAAATTTCTATTTACCGTAATAAACAGGAGAAATTAACATTATTCGTGCTTGATAACGATATCAACCCGACGATTATTTTTGCGCCCCCGGGCGCTGCGGTTACTATCCACTGGACGGCTTTCACCAAGTGCATTCTGACTAATTTGTGCCGTCGGAACGCCTTTAGAAATCAGGTATTTTTCAACTGCTCGGGTTCTACGCACCGATAATTTCTTATTATAAATGCGTCGCCCACGCTCATCTGCGTGACCTTTTAGCTGAATTTTCAAGCCCTTGTCTATTTTAGCAAACAGCACAATTTCCCGTAACTTTTGGCGCTGCTCTCTGTTCAATATGGATTTGTCAGTATCGAAATAAACCACTGTATCTTTAACCTTATCTGATCCATAGGGTAAGGCCTCGTTGATGCAACGTTTAAATTCATCGATTTGCTGGTGAAAATTCACCGATGAAACCGATACATAAACATCATCTACAAACCCGGCCCAGTCTTTATAATGAAACGTAGGGTCACGCCCTTCCTGCAATTCGTAGAGCATTCGATAGGCCAGATTCCCCCCCACATACACCGGCACCCTGCCTTTGGAAATGGTCAGTTGCGCCAGTTCTTTTTCATGTTTATATCGCCAGAATGGTGCTATTGAATAAAGACTGGCAACGCTCTCCCGTCGTGCGGGCTCCAGCACATGCAGCTGAAATGCCAGCTCACCGCCGGAGGCAAATACAAAGCGGCCATCACCGTAATGGCTAATGTTATGTATTAATTCACAATAAATAGGACTACTGTGCACATGCCAGGTTGCATCTTCCACTGCCGAGTGAAAGCGCTGCACTGCGGGCAGACTAGTGGCAAATAACAGGAAAATACAAAGTGTAAAAAATCTGAGCATAGACGCATCTGGGGTTAGCTTATTACTAGATAGCGTCACAAGCATGGAAAACTTTAGCTTTGTATATAACCAAAAGCTTTACCGCAAATAAACGCAAATATTTTTTGGTTATACACCATAGGTGTACAAATAACTAAATGCCTGTGATTTTATTTGCGTACATTCGCGTTCATTTGCGGACAATAGCTTTTGATGTTAAAAGCCCAGACCCAGCTCAGTCAGCAAATGCCTCATACTGCACCCGGTTGATATAATAATTAATCACACCGCCGGGAGTCGTCACCGTTACCTCATCACCTTCACATTTTTTCATCAGGGCATTGGCCACCGGTGAATCCATACTGATAAAGCCTTTGTCCGCATCAAACTCATCTGGCCCGACAATTCTATATTGCAGCATCACACCATCGTCATCTTCCAGCTCTACCCATGCACCGAAAAATATCTGATCAGTTTTTTTCGGTGTATCACTTACCACCTTTACTTCATCCACCCGTTTTGATAAAAAACGCACGCGGCGGTCAATTTCCCCCAGCTCTTTCTTGCGGTAGATGTACTCGGCATTCTCTGAACGATCACCTTCCGCTGCGGCGGTTGATAATGCCTTCACGACCAGGGGGCGGCGTTTATTCCACAAATAGTCCAGCTCCTGCTCGAGCGCAGCCATACCTTCAGTCGTAATATAGGGTGAGCCTTTTTTGGCGGGGGGTCGGTATCTGCCCATAAGTATGTACTTAAATAATTTATAATAACGTTTTAACAGAAACACGGCGTTTTATAATTGTAACTGATTTTTTCTGTGTACACTGTATCTCAGCGGTAAAAAAGGGCGCAAAAATGCGCCCTCTGATTATATTACAAATTATATCTATAACCTGAATTTAGCTATTTTTCATAACACTCAATAATATCTTTAACCAGTCCGCTACGTACAATATCTTCATGTTCAAAGGTATGCACATAAACTGACCCCAGATGCCCGAGACGATTAATCGCATCCTGCAAACCGGATTGATTACCGATATCAGACTGACGAATATCACCATTTACAACCACTCGACAATTTTCGCCAATGCGAGTTAAAAACATTTTTAACTGCGCCTTCGTACAGTTTTGCGCCTCATCTAAAACCACAAATGCATCGTTAAATGTTTTGCCTCTTAAGTAGGCTAATGGAGAAACCACAATGCGATCATTTTTTAAGCCACATTCAACGGCACCTTTACCCAGCCTTTCATTTAAACAATCACGGAACGCATCAAAATAAGGATCAAATTTTTCATGCAAGTCGCCGGGTAAAAAACCCATATTTTCACCCGCCTCAACCGCTGGTCGGGTAATAATTATTTTTTCAATTCGTCTAGCTTCTAATTCTTCTGCGGCTATTGCACCCGCCACGTAGCTTTTCCCGGTGCCCGCAGGACCGGTTCCAAAGGTTAATTTATGTGATTTTATTGCTGAAATATATCGGGTTTGAGAAAGCGTTTTTGCCTGTAACGGCGGCGCAGCTTTTGCAGTGATGGTCTGTGTTTCAATAAAAGAGTTGCGTGAATTAATATCAACCACAACTGATGGATTAGAGATACGTTTTCTTGCCTGTTTCGCAGCTCTTTTTTGTGTAGCAGAACGTCTAGCCATATAGCACCTTTTGATAATTAGTTAAAAAAATGCAAAATTTTAGAAGTTGTTCTCTAAAAAATCACTTTAAACATTTATCTGGAACTTTATCCGGTTTGGCAGAAACCACCTCCTGAAGTTTTTAACATTTACGATTAACTAATTTTATAGTGGATTGGGTTTGGCAGGTCAAGGAGAAAATGATTAAAAACAATATTTTAACAAAAACATCACAATTTATAAAAAAGTTCTTTACATCATTTTTTGGCAGTGCTATTTTTAGAATTCACCCCTGATAATAATCTTCTTTTTTCTGTCTCTTCAAGGGCGTTCATTTATCCAGATTTGCATTCAAAATAATTATATTGTCCCCAGGCGAAAGCACGCGTTAATAATTTTTTATTTCATATAGCAAAGCTGTTTTTTATAATTTAATGTGGATGAAAATCTGTAGATTTAATAACAGAACCCTGAAACATACAAAGAATATGTATATTCCAAAGCCTATGTATATTCCAAAGCCAGGGAATCATTCAGTGATACTTATCTTGGTTTTTTTCGACGGTCTTCAAACAGTTCAATTTTAAAATACCAGGCGAGATAGCCAAAGGCAGACAGTAAAGTCCCCAACACAAGAAACACTAATGAACCTAAAAACAAGATACGCACTTCATTCATTATGTATTTTTTTTCGCTGCTGATTCCCTTTAAATCAAGCTGCTTTTCCTGCATATTTAGGTGGATACTGGCCCGTTCATTTCTCAGGCGCTCAATTTCATAAGCGGAATATTCAATTCCATCTATACGCACCTTATCATTAGTGCCTTTTTCTTTTGCCTGTTCCAGCACTTTTCCGATATGCGTCAATTCCTGCTGCAAACCATCCAGTTCCATCTGGCTGGTAACCATTAGCTCAAACACACTGGTTACCGTACTTTCAAATGCCTGTATGCGCACCCAGGATAAACTGATATCCGCAATAATGATTAATGTACCGAGAAGGGCACATATTTTATAAAAGCGGGTTGCTGGAGTTTGATTAGTCGACATATTCAGGATAACGCATAGCGATATGCGAGGCTGGCCCATTGTTTCATTTCTGGCATATTAACCTGATCGCCATTGTCTGGCCAGAACGGGTTAAAGCTCACCCAGGGCTCGCCAATTTCCTTGAAAATCTCACCGCCCTTTACCAGTGCACCGGACATGGATTGTTTGGGTAGTCGATACATTAAAGCACTCAAACCAATTGCAGCAGCAAATATAACACCATCCGGCGTATGAGCGAGATAATATGCGTGATTATCCGTATCCGGGCAGTAAAATTTTATACTGGTTAAATCTTCAGTTGATTTAACCAGCAACTGCACAATATCGCTATGAGCTGATGGCTGATATTGTTTCAAAAACGCTATCATCTGCTGATTTTCAGGACGATCCAGCTCGCCTTCAAACTCTTCTACCGCCTCAGATAAACTCATAACGCACGCCTGTACACTCTTAATTTTTAAATATTTTAATCGATTGATTATGACAGAGCCCATGCAAACATCAATCATGCTGAAAAGTTATTGATTGAAGTGCGAGCTGGTTCAAGCTTGGCAAACACAAGGTGAAAACGGCAAGCATTGTCTAGACAAAGGCTTTTTTAACTTAAATTAAAGCTGCTTAAAAACCTTGTCTGCCGCATTGATAGCCTGATTGATATCATCTGATAGCAGGTTGAAGTGTCCCATTTTTCGGCCGGGTCTAGCCTCATGTTTTCCATAAAGATGCAGTTTAAGTGCAGGATCATCCAGGCAGGTCCGCCAGTTAACCGGCCATAAATCTCCCAGTAAATTGATCATGACCACCGGGCTGGTTAATCTGGCTTCACCAGGGGGCAGGCCGCACATGACCCGCACCTGCTGCTCAAATTGTGAAACCACCGCCGCATCCATGGTGTAGTGACCACTGTTGTGGGGGCGTGGTGCCATTTCATTAAATATCAACTGATTATCGGTGGTAATGAAAAATTCCACCGCCAGCACACCCACATAATTAATTTTATTGGCGAGACCAATGGCCTGCTGGCGGGCTTTTTCAGCGATAGTCTCTTCAACCCGTGCTGGCACAATACTTTTGTGCAATATACCATTCACATGCTCATTTTCTGCGGGGGGATAACAGGTCGCTTCACCATTGACGTTTCTGGCCAGCAGAACTGATATTTCTAATGCCAGATCCATTTTACGCTCAAGCACGCACTCAACCTGCCCCAGATCATCAAATGCTGCCGTCAGCTCTGCCTTATCGTGAATAACCTGCTGGCCCTTGCCGTCGTACCCCAGTGTGGTGGTTTTTATAATGCCCGGCAGGCCAGTAATGGCCATCGCAGCATCAAAGTCCGTTGCCGATGTAATTAAAGCATAGGGCGCAGGGTTGAGACCAGACTCCCGTGCATAGTCTTTTTCCTGAATGCGATGCCGTGCAATAGCTACAGCATCGGCAGACGGGTGCACCGGTTTATGGGATGACAAAAACTGTAAACTTTCCGCGGGAACATTTTCAAACTCGGTGGTAATGGCATCGCACATGCCGGCCATTTCCGCCAACGAATCGCTATGCGTATAATCAGCCTGCAGATGGTGATCCGCTACTTGCGCTGCCGGGCTATCCGGATCTGGATCAAGTACCACCGTGCGATAGCCCATATTGCGCGCTGCCATGCAGAACATTCGGCCCAGCTGGCCGCCGCCTAAAACACCGAGAGTTGCACCGGGTAATAATGTGGGAGATGACATGATATTTCTTCTATAACTCGGAAAATTGAATTCAGAGAGTAGATATTAGGGCCTTAGGCCTTTCGCTACTCTTCAGGTGGAAGCTGCATTGCCAGTACGACTCGCTGTTGCTCAGCACGAAACTGAGCCAGCTTTTCAGCTAATTTTTCATCCTGACAGGCGAGTATTGAAACCGCATATAAACCCGCATTCGCTGCCCCCGCCTCGCCAATGGCAAATGTCGCTACCGGGATACCTTTAGGCATTTGTACAATAGACAATAAAGAATCCATGCCTTTCAGGTAGCGCGAATTAACCGGCACACCTAAAATTGGCAAGGTGGTTTTCGATGCCAGCATGCCCGGTAGATGCGCCGCACCACCGGCTCCCGCAATAATACACGCCAGGCCACGCTCACGAGCGGTAGCGGCGTACTCAAATAATAAATCCGGTGTACGATGCGCTGAAACCACCCGGGCCTCATATTCAATACCAAACGCTTCCAATTGCTGCACAGCATGCTGCATAACGGGCCAGTCACTATTACTGCCCATCACCACGCCAACCTTTTTATTCATACATCACCTTCAGGTGCCGAAACCGAGAAAACCGACAATTTTATAGAGTTTTCACTGTTTTGTCGAAGCCTATTGCTTTACCCCCCAGCACATCTCATCATCGTAAAATTAATATTTTTATTTTGACAGGTGGATATTATCCAGATGAATTGATTTACTCGTTTCAAGGTCAGAAACAAATATTGACAGTCCCGCAATATCGCCTATCTCTATACCCCTGTCTTTTGGTGCATGATATATCCAGTATTCGAATTTTTAGTGTATTCCAGCCTGGCTTAACGACTGCCTCAAGGTTAAACCTGTCCCGATAATTGGATCCATTTTTTCTGTGCTGGTGATCATATACTTTCACTTCAATTTCCAGCTCTTCATCCTGATCATTATGCACACTGAGATTTAAAAAATTATAAGCCGACCAGTCAGGAAATAACGCAAAAAGAGAGACCGATGGATACTTACCGGGTTCAAATGCAACTAACGCCGAGGATCGCCCTTTAACCTGCGAGTTAGAATCAATCTTGAAATACTTCACATGCATCGTATCCCAACGTTTCAATGTTCCGGCAGATTCAAAATCCGCAATCATCGGAAAATCAGTCTGTATAGCCAAATTATCCCTGTAAACACTAAATACAGGGTAAAACGCCAATAGCAACACACTGATTAAGAACAGTAATACAACAGGCTTAGCGATTGCTCTGCTTTTCTGCGGAAGTTTAAATTGAACCGCTAAAAAGCCAAGTCCGCCCCCGAGTAAATCCGTCAGCAAATCGCCCCACTCTGCATCTCGGCCAATTAAAGACTGTAAAACCTCTATTAGTCCACCCAGTAACAGACTGAATAATAGACTTACCAGTAGCATTTTTAACCAGTTCAACTTGATAAGTGATGTTTCGGTTATTAAAAGCCATACTAACAATGCGAAGAAAAATAAATGCCCCGTATTCCAGATGCTCTGATACATGCGATGAGACTCATCGAGTGGATTTGCTACAATAAAGCATCGTTGACATTAAAAATGTGATAATAAAAATCAGAAGTCGCATTGCAAAACCTTAAGCCTCAATAAATTAGAGATTATTATAATTTATAATTTCCCAGCAAACCCAAATAAAACCTTATATTCCAATGTATTACAAAATATTATAATTTATTTAAATAGTAAATTACCTGCCCGTTCAGCGATTAATATGTAGATTTGTTCACAAAATAATTTAATTCTGCTATTTTAAATACTTATAGCGATTAAGATATCCATCTAAAAATTAAAGCATGCACAAGGATGAATATGAAAAACACTAACACCCCACAATATCCACCTTTAGACCAGCCAGAAGCTTATACACCAATAACAAATACTAAAGGCCTGGCGGATTTGCAAAAATACACAACCGACATGCTTAGCGATGCCAACCAATGGGGCTTTGCTAACACAAGACTAAAGGTTAAGCGCCACAAACTCGATGACGATACCTGGCAGCTCACTGTAATAAACCCAAAAACACTTAAAACCATTCTGCAGGCAGAAGGCCATGGCGATACTGTTTTTGCCAATGAAGACAATCTGGCTCGCATGGCTGAAACACTCATTGCCCGGGGCCTTACCATCCGTACACAATTCGACGACTAGTAATAATAAATCTAGCTATACGTCAGGCTTGTAAAGCTGACCGGTACTTCAACACCTATTTATTTCCAACAATTAGACCAATCTTCCCCGACACCCCCCAAACGTGTGTAGGATTTTTCTGACACCAGTTTCAGCCAGATTAACAACCAGACACACTTGTAACGCAGTAAAATACTCTCAAACCAAAGACACTAAATGAATGAGAGCTAAAATGAATTTATTACAAAAGCTTGACGATTTACAACAGGAAATTCTCAGTTTTGGTGATGTCGTTAGCCAGACAAAAAATCCGGCTGATACAGATTTTCTCAATGCCTGTGAATTATTTAGCCAGCACCTCAGTTTCCAGCTTAAAACCATAAACTCCAGCATTTGCCTGCAGGATATTCGTCCTGAAATGCAACAAACAACTGCCCAACTTTGCGAGCTTAGCGAACTAATCACACCCCATAAAAACAGTGATGATAACTACCAGTGGCCAAATAAATTGCTAAATTTTTGCAATCAACTGCAATCACTTAAGAGCGAAGCAGCATGAAAAAGCCTCATTCTTCAGTCAATAATGCCAGAAGGAAATTATCGTGCATTGATGAAATGGATGCGCTATTAGATCAGATTACTGATTTTAAAAATTTAATCAAAACCACTGATGACATATCTGACCCAAATTTCAAGCAGGAATACCGCTTGTTTAAACAACATGTTGAATGGATGATCGAAGACATGAGCTCAAGCAGCTACATAGTCGCACCACAAAAACCCGGCTCCGATACTAAGTTAACCGGTTAATACGATACCTAAGCTTACATGACTTAAGTTGTGGATTTAATTTCGGTGTTTTAATTAAATTTGTACGTAACTGTCGAGTACTAACCAAGCGCCTGCAATAAACCCCTACAAAATTTTCATTTAAACAACTGGTTAATTTAAACGTTGAACAAAACTTACTATTGATTGCTTTATTTGCAATTCCCGCGGATGCCATCAACGTATCTTTGCTTAAAAAATTTCTTACAATGACCCCCTCTTTATTTAAATGTTTAAGCATGCATGAAAACCATTTTCTATTTGCATCCACCACTGAAACAGGCTCACCTTCTTTTTCAGTAAAAACATCATCAACGATCATATCAAATTTTTCACCGGTATAATCCTGCAGCCAGCTTATTGCATCTGCTTCAATTAATTCAATCGATTTATGTTTTAAATTAAAAAAACGTTGTGCAACCAGCAAATGAACTGGATTGAGTTCAACACCGATAATTTTTTCAGGTGATGCAAAATAGCGCAACTGGTGCAAAACTGAACCCCCGCCTACACCCAGCACCAATACTCGTTTTATTGTTTTTTCAGGATAAAAAAATGCAGGAATCATCAACAAATCCCACACATGGCCCGTTAATATTTGCTTAGGGCTGTACTGACTATGAAAAACACCATCAGTATAAAGACGTAAACTACTTCCTGCAGAGCGCACTTCATAACGAGTGCCGTCAACCTGCTTACTCCAGACTAATGCCATTAGATACGTACAACCATATTGCATTTTGAAAAAAATCTAAAAAAAAGCACCGCAAATAAACTGTTACGATTTATTTACGGTGAACATTTCTGACATTAATTATTTTTAACCTTAAAAACCATAAAATCGACAGCTGCACGCAGCTCATCATCAGTGCACTTACTGCAGGTTCCTTTTGCCATCATCGCAGTCGCAGGCACACCCATAATAGCTGATTGATACAAGGCATCCATGCCCTTTGCAATTCGTGGCTTCCAGTTAACCACATCATCCAGTTTTGGCGAACCCGCCGCTCCGCTTGCATGACAGTTTTGACAGGTAGATTTATAAACCTGCTCACCACTCATATTTACAGCTACAGGTTTTTCAACCGATTTTGATGGTGCCGCCGATTCTACTTTTTCAGCTACCTGCTTCTGCTTTACCTTACCTTCTTCGGCTATTGCAGGCTGGGTAGTTATTGGCTGCGTGATTAGCTGTTGTGTACTTTCTTTTTCTGCAACGGTTGCTGAGTTGTCCGTCTGCTGAGAATCACAGCCGATAACAAATAAGACAAACAACAATAAAGATATAATATTTTTATACATAAGTATTCCAGTCATTCAGTTAAGTAGTATTCAGCTACATGATACGCCGAATTGTTAAGGCCGTTATTCAGCTATAGTTGCGACTTCAACACCAAACATATTCCTGTAAAGTATGCCATAGGCAATCAGCATCATTGGCATTGTCCAGATTAATCCTATTCCTAATGGAAGCATTGAAATTGTAATAATAATCATCAAAATAATAAACAGACCAAAAACTGAGAACCAGCGATGGGTAATAGCTTTACGGGAAGTTTCCAGCGCTTGCCAGGGGTTCATGCCTTTTTCAACGACCAGTGGCATCGCCATATAATATGCAACCATCAGATAAATACCGGGAATAACCAGAAGAAGAAATCCGATGAAAACCATGATGTACATAAGGAGCATAGTTATAAACAACGGTATCATTTTTGAAAATTGCTTAAAAACCATTGTCGCACTAATCGGTGCATCGACTGAACGTCTAATTCCAATCATTAAAAGCCCCATTACCATCGGTAAAATAATGAGATTCATACCTAGCTGAATAAAAATCTGCATAAAGACCATATCCACCGGCATTTCACCTGGTATTTCACCCGGCACTGCGCCCACATCACCCGCAATCATAAAGCTAGCCGTAACTGCACCCAACGCCATCATAACTCCTATTGCAACAATGAAGTAGAAAAAAAAGCTCAGCTGTATTACCCATTTACTACCATAGGTTTTCTCCCAGGCCTCACTCAATACGGCGCCAATTGAAAATTCATATTCACCCCGTATTGCTTTATCTACAGAGCCGTAATCTTGCGTAGATTGACTCTCATTAACTAAGTTTGATTCCGGTGTTTGATAAGCATTAGACATTTTTAACTCCATATTCTCTATTATTATAAATCTGCTTAATTTATAACAGATAAACTTACGCGCATCTACTTATTAATATCAGTGAATACCTGATAATTTCCCCAGGGCAATGCGCAGCAACTGAGTAGCCTGAGCTTTACTGTTAATATGGGCATTATCATGTAACTTCAGTACAATCGTTTTCCAGTCATTTTTATATTGAATACTCAGGTGAATGATTTGCTGCTCCTGCTCAGTTAACGAAACTGAAGTTAAAGCGAAATTTTTAATGTAACGTATAATCGCCGGCATACAGGCATCATAATTACGATTATATCTGGCAAAAGACTCAACATCAGCCAGATCAAACTGAGTTATTGCATTACAGTTTTCATCATCGGTCCGTAACAGTGCACTATTTTTTATTTCATCCGATAATGTTTGCAGCGCTCCCTGTAGCCACAAAGAAATATTCTGTAAAAATTTTACACTTAGATCATCTATCATTTTCTGTGAGTGACAGGTTAAGGATTTTGCCATAACTGCCGAATGTGCAGCGCTAACATGATCACGACTAAAACCAAAACGTAAAATTGACAAGCCAGCTTTATTCCAGAATTCTAACAACGATGTTGTTGCTGAAAAGCTGCAGCCGATTACATCCATCCCTCTTGCCTTCTCACATTTAATCACCTCCTCAAGCAAGTAACTGCCCAGACCCATTTGCTGAACCTGCGGATGAACCGCAATGCGCATCACCCGTGCATATTTAAATTCAGCCGCCATTTCGTAACCTGCGTGAAAGCACAGTGTCTGCGCCAGCAAGTTGCCTTTAGGTCGGCGCTCTCCCCTGTAAATTGCAGTTGAAAGAGCACTATCAAAACCACCTTCCTGATTAACCACAAGCACAGCTAAATTACTATTTTGATAATCAAGACTATAAATCCTTACACACTCATCATCTAACAGATATTTAAAATCCGCTGGGCTCGTACGATAGTGTGCAAACACAAGTAATGAAAATAGTTGGGCCAGTTTTAAATCGTCTTTAATTAACTCGCTTCTATCGATGAGTGATACCTGACAGTGAGTAACATCAACAGGTATCACCGGCTTTTTAATTAGCTTTAAATTTAAAAACAATATTGACTCTATCCAGGATTCCAGGGGGTCATTTACAGACCAACGCACGGGTTGGTGTAATTGCAATTTTTTCCAGTCGGGTTTCGCTGCATCGAGCAGCTTGTAAAATTTTAAAATAAAACCTCTACCCGTACCCTCATAGCCATGCGTAGTCGTTGAAAATATAATTTTAGGATAATGTGACAGCAATTTCTCAAGCATAGACAAGGGTATAACTGCCGCTTCGTCAATAAATAGCACATCTGCTTCAGGTAATTTTTCCAGCAATAAATCCGGCGCAATAAATTTCAAACTCGAATTTTTATACTTAAATATTCCCCTCTGATATGTCCCTTGCGGACATTGTTTGTGCAAATGAAAAAACATCGTGTCAGCTACAGATAACCTGGGCGCACTTATTAAAAAATTACATGTAGTATTATTTATCATCTGCGATGCAACCAGACCGAGCGCTGAAGATTTACCCCTGCCCCTTGCGGATGTCAGAACACAGCAAAAACTATTATTACCCCGTATTGAATTAATTACATACTCTACCGCTAGCTTCTGATCAGTAGTACTGTACAGAGCATTATTTTCCATACAATCAAGATCATTTTTAAGATTATCCCTGGTATCTGTGGAGATATATTTTGGCGGATAGTCATCATGTTTAAAATAGTAAACACCGGGCTGATTAAACAATAGATTAGAAAAATATTTAAGGAATAGACTCTGCGTATTTTGCCACTTTTTAAATTCAGGTAGAATAATAATTAAGCTGCCACCGCCACATAACACACCAGAAGCCACCCCAAGTGCATCTGGATTAAATGATTCCCGCGCATCAAAAACAACCAGATCATATTCTTCACCAAGCTTAGTGGCCGCCAGCTTATCAACTAAAGCATTTTCAAGCACTGCTGAAATAACTAATTTTCTTTTGTGCCATAACTCACTAATAAAATCATCCACAGGAATATTATTATCACCGCCATGAAACACCACCGCCATACGCTGCTTAGCTGCAAGCAACATTTTTTCATGTGATTTTAGAAACAAAGTGATTTTTTTATACAAAAAATATAACCTTAATATTTATAAACCTGAACAAAATCAATTAACCTGCTATATTTAATATCTTGTTATTAGTAATTTAATTATTTATTATAGAGTCAGTAAGTATTAGCATTTTTTAAAGACAACATGATAACAATACTGTAAAAAAAGGTATAGATGACATGTCTGATAATACAACTATTAGCACTGTGATTGGAAGCTGTTTATGTGGAACAGTTAAGTATACTGTGAGTGGAAAAACCAAACGATTTTATCACTGTCATTGCCAACGCTGCAGAAAAGCCACCGGTACAGGCCATGCCAGTAATTTATTATCCGGTTACTGGTATTAGCGGGTTACACGGAGAGGATAAGCTCGCGCGCTATAAGGTTCCTGAAGCAGAAAGGTTCTACAACTGTTTTTGCCAGCAATGCGGCAGCCCAATGCCAAGAACCGTACCTGAACTTGATGCGGTACTGATCCCTGCAGGTTCACTCGACTCCCAGCCCCCAGTTAATCCCAAATCAATCTCTAGGGGCATATTTTTTGGGACTCACATGCAGACTGGTCGTGTGAAGACAGCCTGCCAGTATTTGCTGAGTACCCCACAGAATCCTGAGGACACAATATGAAACATTTATTATTAAAATCATTTTTAGTCATCTGCATATTATCTTTTCACAACCCTCTGTTTTCCGGTCAGGCAAAAATAGAAAGCGTAAAAGCAGAGTGCAACCATAAAAGAATTTGTAAATTTGACGTTACTATCCTTCATGCGGATGAAGGCTGGTCTCACTTTGCTAATGGCTGGAAAATACTGACTTCTTCAGGAGAACTACTAGGACACAGGGCGTTGGCCCACCCGCACGTTAATGAACAGCCTTTTACCCGCTCTCTTAGAAATGTGAAAATACCAGCCTCTGTAGATACAGCAGTTATTGTAGCAAATGACTCAGTACACGGTGAAAGCAAGCGCAAATATGTTATAAAATTAACATTTACACCTTATTAAAGCTAAACTTAATTCAAGTTTATTAATAGCATAAATAATCTGATTATGATTTGTAGCAAAACCAGCCTGAAACAAGTATCATTGCGCCACTTTTTCCGTATAAATAACACATCAAACACCTGAATTAACACCATATGACAGACTCGGCAGACAATATAAAAACCCAACACGAAATGATTAAACAGGGTGGACAAATAGAAAAATTTGCGGATGCAATAGCGTTATTCTGTAAGGTTGAAGGCTGGAAAAAACTTAATGATAGTGATGGCAATCCATTTAAATCACTACGTCACTACATAGAGGCTAAACCACCCTATGGGGCCGGATACCCCGGAAAAAGTGGCATGGAAAAAATTGAGGCCTATCTGTCTTTAAGCCCGGTAATTAAAGATTACTTTCAACACTGTCATGCCAACTGCCTGTTTGAAATGGCAAAAGAAGAAGGCGTTTCCGCATCGGTTGTCGCAAAGCGAGAATGGAATGATGTAAAAGGTGCCAGCCTTGCCCGTGCCATTCAGGAAAACCCGGAAGAAATATACCTTGAAAAAGCGGCAGCCTATGTTGAAGGAAAAGAAAGAACAAAAACCAGGCCAAGAACAATTACTGCAAGTGCACCGATACGATTAAGCGCCACCCCGAACCAGCCCTATACACTTGTTAAAAAACTAAAAGAAAGCTTCAGTCAGGAATTTATTAAAAGTTTGCTAAATGGATTTAATCTGGAATCTCTTGATGAGATGATTGAACTCGAGCAAAAATTCGGTCTGGCACTGGCTGCTTTTGAAAAATCAAAACAGGCAGATGGTTGGGGTTCTAAAAATATAACTGCCCCAGAGTCACTGAAAAACCGCAAGCCAATTTTAGAAAAATCTAATTTTATTGGTGATGACAATGAGGCAAAAAACATACTTTCATTAAAAGACAACGAAGGGAAAATTGCGATTGTTCGCTTTAGAGGCACTGGAGTAAGCGGCCTGTCTTTTGACGATAAAAACTCATAAAGCCAAAATTTATAATTATTAACACTCACAATCTGCCTTACTTAGAACAGGCATTAATGAACGCAGTAATCAGAAAAAGCCTCTAATTTATTAGGACATTCATTAATGCACTAATTAATTTAGCTTACTGATCAGTTAATGTTTTCATAAAATCAGTTTTATCAACTTCGGTTAATCCTAGTGAAGAATCATCGAAAGCAATTTCATTCGCAAGATTGGCGTCTACTTCAGCGAAGGCAAACTGCATCTTAAGGCCATAATGATTAATCACCTGATCCAAAGTTTGAAACACACCATTATGCATATAAGGTGCAGTTAACGCTATATTACGTAAAGTGGGTGTACGAAACTTTCCGGCTTCAGTTGACGCATCACCTGCATTAATAACCATTGTATTATCACCGACACCATTATCAATAAAACCTGAATTTACTATAACCGCCGGATTGTTCGAATTAGAAGGTGTGCCGATATTATAAAAACGGTGATTGGTAAATAACACGGGATCCGTATCTGGAATGGTATGACAATTCGCGCACTTGGCTTTGTCACCCTTAAATAAATTAAACCCTCGCTGCTCTGATGCAGTAAAGCTGGCTGCCCCTGCCATGACATCATCAAATTTAGAAGAGAAAGCATTCACTTCAGCAGATGCTTCAAATGCAGCAATGGCTTTGGCTATATTATCGTAAGCCGTATCAATATTATCAAATGCGCCACTACCAAAGATCGCAATAAAGTCATTCGCATAGTTTGCAGTTTTTACTTTGCCGACAACTTCCGCCGTATTCACATTATTCATTTCAAGCGGATTTAAAAACGGCTCTTTTGCCTGTTGCGTTAAGTCCTGGCTACGCCCGTCAAGAAACTGTCCTCCCAGATAATTTGAAACGGTATTATCTGGAGCAGGTGTGGTAGCTACATCCTGTGAGAAAGCCGGGATAAAAAATGCATAGGCTGCTGTGGGTGCATTTCTATCACCAAAACTGTCTGTTTCAGAACCCTCAGAAACAGGATTGTCAGAGCTAACATCTGGATCTGCAAACCCGCTTGCCGGGTCATGACAGCTACCACAGGACTGGGTATTACTACTGGATAGCGTCTCATCAAAAAATATTTTTTTACCCAGCTCCTGCAGGGTGGGACCATTATCAGTACTAACACTTCCGCTACCACAGCCACTGACAATAACGACTGAAATAACCAGACTTATTAGTTTAAACCACAAAAAAATTAACTTTAATAAACTACTCATCAATACTACCTACAATTCAATCTGCTACATTTTTAAACTTATCAATTTAATCCGTAGTTTGATTACTCAATATCAACTCAGACTAAGGAAGCAGATAAGTTTGTCAGAACCGTGCAATTCATCACACTTCAATATAAGACTCAATTAATGCTGCACGCTATATAAGGTATTAAACATTTTCATAAGCATGCAAAATTTCAACAATTTCAACCTTATAATTTCTATACTACTTATCTTTGCCTTTTTGCTGAGCTTCAATATGCTCTTTATTTTTCTTCCATTGAACGATCCGCTCTTTTTGATGCCAATAAGATACGGTTATTTCTTTTCCATCTTCCGCCACAGAAGTTAGATCTACACAACCATATTCATTAATAGCAAATTCGCGCATTCTGTTTGCTGTTGCATAATAATCACTATCAATCTCTTTCAGCTCAGCTGTAAATATCACTGCAAACATTTTTACTCCGTTCAAATTAAATATTATCAGGACTGAGATAATACGAGAAAGCAACCTAACTGAATAGACATTGCGAATATATTTTAAACAAGTTGAGATAGGTCTAGACAATTTTTACCGACTGAAAATTTGTGAACTCACCCAAAGACACCCGGATCAAGCCTGGAGAATATTCCGTCAAGTTACCCTGAACAATTCCTCTGGATAATTAATCATGACAGGATATTAGAGCTATTATTATAGTCCGTATAAATAATTGAAAAAAATCAAGGTCGATATTTAATAATTAATTATGAAATATACTTACTGCTTACCCAGCCCTCAGTAATATGTCGCACTTTTGTCCAGCCTCCATCCTTGTCCAGAATTTCAACTCGATTACCCTGCTTTAGGGGCTCAGCAACCTTATCAAAAGATGCACCTGGACCACTACGAACATTAAGTAAAGGCGCCGTAATAAATGCACTTGTATCGATTAATGCTGTCTCTTCTGTCGGTTTATCTTCTTCTCGATCATTATCAAATATACTTGAACGAAGCCTCTCTAATGGAAATGCAGGCCCTGGATCTGTTTTTCTTGATGGCGCAATTTCCTCATGTCCGAGAATTTCCTTAATAGAATAGCTATCACATAATGTTTCACATATTTCGAATACAGCTTCAATCTGCTCTTCAGTATAGCGGTGCCAGTATTTTTCAGCTGATTCATTTCTGTGTATCGCTTTAACGACTTCATCTTCCGAATATACACGGTTAAACCAGGACAGATAACGGCCGCTACCATTTGGCTTTAAAATTCCCGCATTATCTATTTCAATGCCAATTGAATATTTATTATAACCACTTCGTCCCTTCCAGCTACTTTGACCTGCATGCCAGGCAACTGTATCAAAAGGCACCAGTTGAAATATTTCACCTTTGGTTCCCACCACCAGATGAGCAGAAACTTTTTGCTTTGGGTTACTCAGACTTCTGACCGAAGATTCTGCTGATGAACCTGCTGTATAATGAATAATAATCGAATCAGGCTTACCACCTACCAGCTTTCCACCCTGATTCGGCGATTCACGCCAGTCAACATTATTCGTTATTAATCTATGATCCTTAATTTCCATGGGAAGCCTCCTGATAATTTAAGTTAATATTTTAACCTTTAGCCTGTGGAGGCTTACTCTGCCCCGCGGCTTTTATAGAGTTGACCTTTTCAAAGCCTCGACTACCAAAATAAAATGCATAAACAGTTACCAGTAATATCTGCAATAAATCTTTCCAGGGTTGTATCAGAGCAACCTTATCCGCATCCAGAACAAAAATAGTAAGGTAAGCCAGCAAAACAGTTGATACGGTTAAAAACACAAGCGATAACGGCCGCACATTCTTTGATAGCCAGCTATCCGATCTCATATCGGACATGTGCCTGTTACTTATTTCTGAATCATACTTCCGAATTGCATCGAGCTGAATAATTTTTAATTTATTTAATTCCGCTTCCATTTCAATTTTAAGCTTGTCACGCTCCTCATCAGAAGTAACTAGCTTATCAATTGTGTTACCTACAGAATCAATCAGGTTCGTAACATTACTACTGAATATATCAGTTAGCCAGGACATAATATTCTCCTTGAGACATTAGTGATGATTTAGTTATTAACTAAAAATAATTTATTAATACAAAACATCTATTTAAATCTAATTCATTTAAAGTATTGAAGAGGACTAGAGACTTAAAAGAAAATAAACTGAAATTAAACATATACAACTAAGCCATTTAATCATTTTATTTTTTTAATCAAGCCGCGCATAACACTAAATACATCCTTATATTCCCCTGTGACACTGCGGGAACTAATGAATAATATTGAATTAACATACTAAAATCAAGACAATTAAAGCACTATTACTTTTATAATGAATATAAATTTCAATAATTTAAATTATTACACGTGGCATCCACTTATCTTAAATAATTAATCACCTTCATTCAAATATGATTCACCATATGATAAGCCTTTCTTAAGCACACTAATAATCACTTTAATACTCTTCACATTAACGCTTTCTTATATTTGGCTATTTATGATATTTTATGCTATACATTCGACAGTTAAACTTTAATTCCGGGATAAGTTCAGAAATGATAAATAGAAATTTTAGAAGCGCATTCAATAAACGTTTTTTTGTGTTATTTGTTTTGATAGCGCTAAATTCCACTACAATCAGTGCTGATAACTCTAGCAAACCCATTCTTAGTAAAAACGGCATTGTTGCTTATACATGGAATGCAAACCCATCAGCAAGCACATCAACATTAAGCACAAGCTTATATACGTTTAACAACGGTCACTCAGTAACACGCGACCGACCTTCAACCGGTGTATATAAGGTAAAGTTTAAGCAGCTGGCCTGTAATCGTGGTCAGTTCATTGTTAATGCTTACGGTGGCACGAACTACAAGTCCTGCCGAATTGGATCATGGAATGGCAAAAAGGATTGCGAGGTAAGTGTTTATTGCTTTAATTTAAAAGGTGAGCCACTTGACAGTCAATTCAACTTATTATTTATTGATTAAGCTTTTAGAGTTCATTATTGTTTACATAACAATAAATTACATTATCTTTTATAGCCCCTCTTAATTGCACACTCTACATGACTACAAACTATCCCATATTCTTTATTTGTTAGTGGCCGTGTTTTATTCAGTATTGACTCTGCTATCTTTACTTTACCTTACCTATATCAAATAAGAGAGCACCAGTTGCGAAATTATTTGCATCATCTATCGTCACCCCCATAAAACACCCAAATGATATAGCTATTACACAGGAGTCTATGGCATGATAATATTTGAGATTATTTCCAGGGTTAACATTTTTTCATGTTCGATATCGCGCATAACAAGATCAAACTTAACCGTTGCTTCCTCAAGCACTTCCTGTGCTGTTTCAATTTCTTCTTTTAATGACAATTTGTTCTTATAACGTTTTTTATATTTATTTTTGAGAATTGCATTTTTAAGAAAGGCCGATATCGGTAATTCCAGTTCTTCGTTCTTGTAATATTCAGCCTCTATACCTCGACTGATCTCTTTTACAATATTCTCGTAACGCCTCAAGTTCTTTATCTGAGCTTAGAAAAAAACCTACAACCATAAAAGGTGTATCAATCCAGGGCAATCCAAACGACCAACAAACATATCCTTTTCTATAAACAGTGCATTTACTCGGCGCTCAAATTTGATTATATATTCTTAATATTCATTCGGTATATTATTTCTGGTTTCACTTACTTAATAACATCATTCAAAGTCTACATAATTAGTTTAGTTTACTCAAAACAACAAATTCACCTATATTTTTATAACGGGCAAAAAAAAGGGCACAACATTATGTTGCACCCATATATTTTGAAATAAGTATTAAGCTTATTTGGCAACTATATCATTCAACTGCTTACTTTGAATCATCAATCCATCCAGACCCGCTTCCTTAGCAGTCTTACCATAAGCAACTGCCATTAATGTTGAATAATAAGTAACGGGGATATGAAACTTGGTTCCATATGTTGCGTTAATATCATTTTGATAGGCTTCAACATTTAACTGACAAACCGGACAAGGTGTAACAATCATATCTGCACCATTATCATATGCAGCTTCAATAATACCTTTGACCAGTGCCTGGGATTTTTCTGGCTCTGAAAAAGCTAATGCACCACCACAACATGAAACTTTCTTTTCATAGGTTGTACAGGCTTCTGCACCCATCGCTTCAACCATGTTATCCAGGTATTTTGGATTTTCGAAAGATTCACCATCAATTCCAAACGGACGGTTAGTCTGGCAACCCACATAGCCGGCAATCTTGATACCTTCTAATGGCTTAACCACTTTTTCCTTCATCGCATCGAAACCGATATCTTCAATAAGCACTTCTGTCATATGACGTACTTTAGGCATTTCATTTGAAATTTCCAGATGTGCCTCTTTTAGTGCGGCTTCAGTACCTTCACGAATTTCTTCGCTACCTTCGATACGCTCTTTAGTTTCACGAGTCGCCAACCAGCAGGCAGCACAAGTTGCAACAATTTCCTGACCTGGATTATTTTTTTCTGATAAAGCAATATTACGCGCAGATAACGCTAAACGCGGCAGCTCACCACCACCGGAATAACCGATAGATGCGGAGCAGCAATTCCAGTCTGGAATGGTGTTCAGTTTAATATCTAACGTATCGCAAATTGCGTTTACAGATGTTTGTAGATTTGAACCTGACGTGCCTTTCTGAGAAGAGCAGCCCGGGTAAAAAGAATATTCTTTGGACATTATAATTTGCTCCTATTGGTTACCAGAAATGCGCGCGTCTTCAATTTCTTGTGCTTTCTTGATCATGGCTTGAAAGCCCGATTTATCTTTAATGCCATGACCACCCAGTAACTCCATAGGGTTCAAACGTTTAGCCTTGTACATGCCTAAACCTAAACCCGCTGCAGCCAGTGCATTTTTAATACCCTGCACCAGGCCATCAAGAAAATACAAAGAGATACCCAGTTTCAACTCATTTACACGGCCGTTTACCATCAGGTTATCCCAGAATTTCTGTGAGAACCTTAACGTTGCCTGTTGTTTAGGTGCAATACCTAAGCGCTTAGCGTAATGCGCTAAACCGTGCATGATATGAGTAATAGGCAACTCACGTGGACAACGCGAAATACAGTTATAACAGGAGGTACACATCCACATAGATTCTGATGATAAAACCTCTTCGCGCTTACCAGCGCGAATCATCATGAACAATTCCTGTGGTGTGTGATCCCAGTAGGGACCTAATGGACATGAGCCGGCACAAACGCCGCACTGCATGCACATTTTAACCCAGTCACCTTCTTCTACATTCGCTTCAACTTCTTTAAGGAAGTTATTGCGATATTTTTCAACCATCTGGTTATTATCACTCATTCATATATCCTCTTAGAAATTGCCATTAAAACTTAAATGGGCTCATGCCAATTTCTTCAATGGTTTTCGCCATATCATTAATCAACTCAGCTGTGCGGGCTACATCGGTAATGGCCACTTCATAAGTTGCCACACGTTCTTTTTCAAGATTCAGTGTTTCCAGTGTATCAGCTATTTTACTCATACGCATATGTGCAATTTCAGACCCCTTCACAAAGTGGCACTGATAATCATCACCCTTCTGACAACCCATTAGGACTATTCCATCATAACCTGAGTTAAGCGCATCTGTTAACCAGATCGTGTTTACCGAACCCAAACAACGAATAGGAACGACACGTGTAAATGCACTGTATTCCAGTCTGTTTTGTGCAGCCATATCCAGTGCAGGGTATGCATCGTTTTCACAGGCCAGAACCAGGATACGCGGCTTTTCATCAAACTCGTCAGGCATATCAACATTCTTGATTTGCTGACCCACCGAATCAACCGAGTAGTTTTCAAAAGAGATAACCCGTACAGGACATGCACCCATACAGGTACCACAACGACGACAACGTGATTCGTTATAAGATGGGAAACCTTTCTCATCTTCGTCGATTGCGCCAAATGGGCATTCAACCGTACAACGTTTACATTGTGTACAACCTTCAATGCGGAAGGTAGGGAAGCTTAAGTCACCCGAACGCGGATGAGCCGCAGCCCCTTTTGCAGCATTTTCAACTTCCAGAATGGCTTTCATTGCCGCGCCGGTTGCATCGATTGTTGACTGTAAGCTGTCCATTGGACGGCGAACCGGGCCAGCAGAGTAGATGCCCGTACGACGTGTTTCATATGGGAAACAGATGAAGTGCGAATCAGTGAAACCGTGTTTCAGGTGAGGCAGATCCGTACCCTGACGGTAGTCAAGGTTAAGAATTGAATCGACTGTAATTTCAACTTCAGTCGGCATTTCTTCACCGGCTGCTTCAGCGGCTGTTTTTGCTTCTTCCAATGCGTATGGATGAGGACCCGAGTTTGGCTCCTGACCTGTTGCTAATACAACCAGATCCGCTGGCATAGACAGCTCTTCATTCAATATTTTGTCATTGAAGTTAACCGTTAAGTCATTACCGCTTGCTTCAATTGTACTCACTGAAGATTTAGTAAAGATAATGCCTTTCTTCTGACCGCTGCGGTAAAAGTCTTCACCGCCCGCACCCGGTGTACGTAGATCGTCATACATGATAACGGTATCTACATCTGGATTGGCATCTTTAAAGTACATCGCCTGTTTGATACTGGCGGTACAGCAGAAACCAGAACAGTAAGGCAGATAACCTTCTTTATCACTACGCTGACCTGCACATTGTACGAAGACAACACTTGAAACTTCTTTACCGTCTTTACGCTTGATTGGCCCGCCATTAGCTTCTTTTGCCAGGGCTTCTAATTCAAGTTGTGTAATAACGTTATCAGATTTGTCATAGGCAAATTCTGTCAATTTGTTAGCATCGAACTGCTTCATACCTGAAGCCTGAACAATGGCACCAATACTTACATTTGAAGTCGCACCGCTTTCAGTCGAAATATCGACATCAAAACGACCTGGCGCACCGGCTGTTTTAGTAACCGTCGAATTCAGGTGAACGGTGATATTTGAAGCCGCTTCAATTTTCGCAATTAAGTCTGCAACCGTTGTATCTTCTGGCTCTGCATAAGGCATGGTTGTTGCCACACGTCTATGCAGCTGCCCCATCACACCACCCAGCTCGCCAGATTTTTCAACGATAACTGCTGGGTAACCCGCATCGGCTGCTTCAATAGCGGCTGTCATGCCGGAAATACCGCCACCGACAACCAGGATGTTTTTGTTTAGTGCCTGTTCACCTGATTTTTGCGGCAATTTCAGGAACTTGGATTCCGCACACGCCATACGCATGTAATCATCCGCCATTTCCTGTGTGGTCTCATTCGCTTCATCGTTATCGGGGCGAACCCAGATGACACCTTCGCGTAAGTTTGCACGAGAAACGGTTACGTTTTGAAAGTTAAACGCTTCAACTTTCGCACGTCGTGAACAAGCACCTAAGATAACGTGATTGGTTTCGCCGGAATCAATATCCGCCTGAATCATCGCTACGCCTTCGGCGCTGCATAAAAAGTCATGTGATTTTGCAAATTTCGCTTTGCCATCACGGGTTGCGGTTTGCTCAAGCTGGCCACAATCTAAACGATCGCCAATGCCACAGCCTTTACAAACATATGCACCCATTAATAATTCATCAGCCACTGTTTAGCCCTCCGATCTTGCAACGCGGTTAACAACCTGAATAGCTTTTAACGCACATGCTGTTGCACTTTGAACCGCACGGTTCACATCAAGCGCATCAGATGCACAACCCGCAGCGAATATACCGCCGTTGGTGCCATCGTTTTCTATATAGCCATGCTCATTCACACTCACATCACCGGGTAATGTTGAAACATCAATACTTGGCTCCATACCGACCGCTAATACAACCAGTTCATGCTCTGTCGCATAGCGGTTATAACCTTCGGTATCAACACCTTGCAGGGTTGGGTTATCATTTTCGCCTAAAGTAATATTCGCTACTTTAGATTTAATGAACGTTACATTTTCATCGGCTTGTACTTTTTTGTAGAAATCTTCAAAACGGTCAATCGCACGGATGTCAATGTAATAAATGGTTGATTTAGCACCCACATCACTGGCATAAGTCGTTTGTTTTAAACTGGCCATGCAGCAAATGCGCGAGCAATGCTTCAGATAGTTACGGTCACGTGAACCGGCGCACTGAATGAAGGCAATATCTTTGGCTTCTTTACCATCAGATGGACGCAGGATCTTGCCGCCAGTTGGGCCATTGGGGTCATTCATGCGCTCAAATTCAACTGAGGTAATGACATTTGGATAACGATCATAACCGTAAGGCTGAATCTTGTTTGCATCAAATGGACGCCAGCCAGTTGCATAAACGACGGCACCCACTTTAAGCTCAACCGTTTCTTCCGCCATGTCATAATCAATTGCATCAACTGGGCAGGCCGCTTTGGCTTTTTCCGCGTCATCGCTGCCGATCATTGCAGGCTCAATCACATAGCGCTCTGGCAATGCCATGCGATGCGGCAGGTAAGCACCTTTGTGCTTGCTCATACCATAGTTGTAATCATCATCAAATTCAGCTTCGATGGCTTCACCACAAGCACCACAGGCTGTGCACCTGTCGTTAACATAGCGTGGGCTGATTTTCACAGATGCGGTGTAGTTACCCTCTTCACCGGTCAGCGATTCAACTTCCGCCAGGGTTAAGATAGTAATATTAGGGTTCATCTTGGTGCGACGCTGGTTAATTTCCAGGCCACAAGTTGGGAAACAAAGTTTTGGGAAATACTTATAAAGCTGAGTGATTCGACCACCCACATAAGCACGCTTTTCCACAAGTATTACTTGCTTGCCAGCTTCAGCAGCTTCCAGTGCAGTGGTCATACCACTTACACCACCACCTACTACCAGGATAGTCTCATTAGTTGCGACTACATCCGTCATTGATATTCCTCCGAAGCGGATAGATTATTTTAAATCAGTTAACGCAATATAAATTACGTTTAAAAATTCTTTTTATCCTACTGACCGACATTACGCAGCCGTAGACTATTTTCAGGCTTGTAAGATACTCCTTTATAAGGAATATCTCTAGGTAAATCAGACAGTTTTAAATTGAAGTTTCCGATGTGCGAATAGAAAAGATTTATACGGATTGATTTTTTTGATATACATCAATAATATTAGTTTTTGCTAATAAATTAATCTGACTTCTTTCTTGTCAATGAGAATTATTCACACTTATTTTTAAAACACAGACTTAAAAAACATAACAGGCACACATTCACTACAAACACGGTAACCGAGCAACCCATAGAAAGTGAAGTGCAGTACGAGCTACACTGTTAATAGTGCTCTTTCGTACCGGTGTTAACATTACGTTTTGTATCACTATTATATTGTTTTATAGACTTACAATTACACGCCTTACCGGTCATCTCAAACCAAGGATATACACCATGCTACAAGCCAATACCCCAGCCCCGGAATTTAACACGGTTAATCAAAACAACAATGAAATAAAACTCACTGATTTCAATAATCTAAAAAATATTGTGCTTTATTTTTACCCTAAAGATGACACACCCGGCTGCACAATTGAAGCCAATCAATTCACTGATTTAATTGATGAGTTCACACAAACCAATACCGTTGTTCTGGGTGTGAGTAAAGACGACAGCAGTAGCCACCAGGACTTTATAAACAAATTTAATTTAAAAATTGATTTACTCGCCGATACAGATGGCAGCTTATGTAACGCTTATGGTGTTTGGCAGGAGAAAGAAAAGAACGGCGTCAAGAAAATGGGGATCGTCCGTTCGACTTTTATTATCGATAAATCGGGAAAATTAATTGACGTAGAATACGGTGTTACAGCAGAAGGGCATGCACAGACTGTGCTGGAGAAGGTTAAAAATTTGTAATAAGTCAGTAGCCCGCACTACACTTCGTTTCTTGCGGGCTGCACACTCTCGGTTATTATCAGTAACCTAACTGATAATAAAATATTGCCGAGCCAACAATCACGCAAAGACATACCAGCACGATACCCACAAACCCGATTTTAAAGCGCTGTAATTTAGCAACGTTAACTGCATCTTCATTTAGATTTTTATTTGAAGACGCGGGCATCTGCTTAAGGGCGCCTCTAAAAATAGCTTGCGGCCTCTGCAAGCTATTTTTAGAGGCGCCCTTAACATCAAAAGACATCGGGCTTACCATTTACCCGCTTTAACCGCCAGGCCCTGTGGGTCGTCCGGGTTAAACCAGTCTAGCTTTTCTTTTAATGAAACCACTTCACCTACAATGATTAAAGTCGGTGGCTCAAATTTGTGGTTTTTAACCGTTTCTTCCAGTGTATCTAAAGTGGCAATGATTGTTTTCTGATCGGGTGTGGTGCCTTTTTGCACCAGTGCAACCGGGGTTGATGGTGGCATACCATGGCCAATCATTTCTTTACATAAGGTAGGTGCACCGTGTAATCCCATATAGAAAACCACGGTTTGATTTGGCTGAGCCAGTGCCGGCCAGTTTAAATCCACCGTACCATCTTTTAAATGACCGGTAACAAAAACACAGGCCTGGGAGTAATCGCGGTGGGTTAATGGAATACCCGAGTAAGCCGCACAACCCGCTGCCGCAGTAATACCCGGCACCACCTGAAAGGGTATACCTTCCTGTGCAAGTAATTCAATTTCTTCACCACCACGCCCAAAGATAAATGGGTCGCCGCCTTTAAGACGCAAAACCCGTTTACCTTCTTTGGCAAGACGCACCAGCAACTCATTAATGTTTTCCTGCTGCATGGTGTGTTTATCGCGGGCTTTACCGACATAAATTAACTCCGCATCGCGACGCACCAGCTCACGTATTGCGGGTGAAACCAGGCGATCATATACCATAACATCGCATGACTGCATTAAGCGTAATGCGCGGAAAGTTAACAGGTCCGGGTCGCCGGGACCGGCACCCACCAAATAAACTTCACCTTGCAATTTCGGGTTTGAATCTGCAGCATCGATGGCTTTTTGCAGCGCATCGGCGGCTTCGTCTTCATGGCCACTATAGACACGATCGGCTACGGTGCTTTCTAAAATAGATTCCCAGAACGCACGGCGCTGCTCAACATTAGTGAATTTAGCTTTTACTTTTTCTCTAAAATTAGAAACCAGTGCACCCAGCCTGCCGTAGGCGGCGGGAATACAGCCTTCAAGTTTGGTGCGAATCATGCGCGCCAGAACCGGCGATGCACCGCCGGTGGAAATCGCAATCTGTACCGGTGAGCGATCGACAATAGACGGGGTAATAAATGAGCAAAGCGCCGGATCATCCACCACATTCACCGGAATACCCCGTGCCTGCGCCAGCTCTGACACCCGTTTGTTGACTTCGCGATTGTCAGTGGCAGCAATCACCAGCACCGACTGATCGATATCCGCATCTGCAAAATCGCGGGCGACATGGGTTAGCTTACCCGCTTCGTGCCAGTCTGCCAGCTCCCGTGACAGCTCGGGAGAAACGACAGTGACCGCAGACTGGGCCTTTAACAGTAACGACACTTTACGCGCAGCCACTTCGCCACCGCCAATAACCAGCGTCGGCTTTTGTTTGATATCAAAAAATATGGGTAGAAAATCCACGTGGATTCCTCAGATTTCAGGTTAACAGGGGGAGTATTCGACGAAGCTATAGTAGCGATTGTAGCGTAGCGGGTCTATATCCCATTAGTTATGGCTTATTAACTAGAGTATCAACAGTCGTTACGACGCCCCTGTATTACCAGAGGAGAGCTAAATCAATTCTTAAGCAACTTTTCCAGCTGGCCTTTTTTATCCAGCTTCGCCAGATCATCATAGCCCCCGATATGTCTGTCACCAATAAATATCTGTGGCACTGTTTTACGCCGGGTTTCTTTTTCCATCGCCACCCAGAGTTTTCTATTCCTGCCCACATCAATCACCTGCATGGTTTTAACGCCGCGCTTTTTCAGTAAACTTTCTGCACGTCGGCAATAGGGACAGGAGCGGGTTCGGTATATTCGGACCTTCGACATGTGTTTCTCTAATATGAAAGAAGGGTATTATCTGGCATTTTGATTGTTCGTGAAACCATAATTTGTCAGGAGCAAGCTCACCTATGCTTGCTTTGCTCGGAGATGGAGCGCTGTTTTTTGGCACTCCGTCTCCTGTGGTGACTCCGATTTAATTGACAGAACGAGTAGCGATTCCGCTCAGCTCCGGTGGTCTCAATAAGGGGACAGAGCGGAATGGCACTAAGTTAAGCGCCTTTAGCATGAGATAATATCGGCCAATCAAAGCCAATAAAAACGATATCTATGCTAAATCAAACGCCGCTTTTTCCCGGTTTTCACCTACA
>Ga0316209_1000931_pt1 | contig 38151 bp, 24 predicted proteins | sample 6monopyrite_MG_FD_204945 | JGI IMG/M metagenome (GOLD analysis project Ga0316209, IMG submission 204945) | Microbial mat bacterial communities from mineral coupon in-situ incubated in ocean water Damariscotta River, Maine, United States -... | ecosystem: Environmental > Aquatic > Marine >...
CTCTGCTTTTAAGGCAGCTTCAGTGAGTTGCTTGATCAGCGGCGTTAATATGCCGTCCTTTCCTGTGAGATCCTGGCCATTTTGTAAAGCTGCCAACGCTTTGTTAAAATCAAATTCTTCAGACATGAGCAACAATCAGGGACAGACCACGTTTTCTCTAAGCCCGTATCAATTTATGCCGATATACAAATATCAAAATCCATAACTTCTGCTACAGGTTTTTTTGAGCGATCATTTTTCACCATTTTAACAAACCCATAACTCTCAAATGTCTTCAGAGTTCGACTCAAATTAGAAACCTGACGTCCCGTTATTTTAGCCAGTTCCTGTATATTTTCTGGCTCTGCTTCTGCAATAATTTTTAGTAGCAAACGATTATTATCACTCAATACCTCAGCCAGTGACTTCATAGAACTAAACCAGACTTTAGGCTCACCACGTTTTGGCACATAGCGACCCGCTGCAATGTCAATCATGCGTTGGTATACTTCTTTAGTGGGCATAATGCCTATTTTAATTTTCTTCATCGTCTTCGTTTTTACAGTTGCATGGCTATTTTTTTAGTTCTCGCACCAGGAAATATCTAATTAAGTCTATATCTGTAAATCATTAGCATAAAGATAAGTGATAACTTCATTACTCGAAGTTTCTTTATAAGCCTTCTCGTTATGTGAAAACTCTTTTATCCTTCCTGAACCAAATTCAGAAAAATACTCTTTCACCATAGCCATTATTTTTAATTCAGAATCACTAAATACAGAAAGATCTGCATTTACTTTCGCTTGAAATTCAATGCCAGAAAATTCACCAAAGATAACTTCACTGGCTTCTAATTCTTTATCGCTGATTAAATTTTCTGTAAAATAACCATATTTATCAGGCACTGGGCCATATTGTAAATGAATGTATTTAGCGCCAGTAATGGATATGGAATAGTCTTTAAAATGCTTAAAATCAGCATAAAACAATAACTTATTAAGCTTTGTTTTTAATACTGCATCCTTACTAAAATACAAAATAGCATTAAATAATTTATTTAATGAGAAATGGTTATAACCACTTGTCTCATCTGGATCATAGCTACCCAATCTATCCTGAAATACCATTTCAAATGAGCATGCCTCATGATCAACTGCCTCTAGCTCAGTTATGAGGCGTTTGCTTTTTTCAGCACTCAAGGCTTTAGGTGTGTCTTCAATTAATCGCCTGAGATTATAAGGTTCCATAGAGAGCCGCAGAATTTTTTCATGGGACTCTGTTTGCAATGCACCATTTTCATACCGACTTAATGTTGCGCCACCCCAACCTAAAACATCACTTAACTCTTTTTGGGTCAAACCCATAGTCTTTCGCCATGTTTTTATTTTCTCAGGTTGCAGCATACTATGTCGGACACGATATTCACGATACGCCATTTCAAGAACATCATCTCCATTAGTATTTTCAAACTCCTCACCGCATTCAACGCATTGAAAAAACACATCTTCTACCTCTAACTTTTCTCCTCGAACCTCCGTTTCAATCGTACATTTAGTCGATTTAACTTCAGTTTGTTTCTCACAATTAGGACAAATCATATTCATAACATACCCTCCTTTACCACTCATATTTATTTAAAGGGATAAGACAATGAATATTCAGCAACATGAAATGAAATACACTTCGCACAATATTCACCATCTAGTCTGAAAATTTTTAATTTAATATAGATTTCATGGCCTGCGACTTTCTTACCGAATATCCATATATCTCCACCACGATCTCGGTCACTTTCAGGACCCTTGCTGTAATCCAGCAGAGTTAAACCCAAAAGCTCATCTTTCAGGTTTCTTTTAGTCAGGCCTAAATCTCTTAAAGTCTGTCGAGTTGTTTGACGAGGTATTATAAAAACGCCTCTGTTAGAACTGGCAGCCTGCTTGAAGTTACGTAAAAATTGAAGAACATCATCCTTATCCATCGACTTAAACCTTCAAATAAACAGGGCAAACAGATAATACATCAATTGATGTATTATAGTCAATTACATATCAATTGATGCGATATATAGCGCGCCTGGTCAAAGGGGGCAAGAAACTTTCAGTTTTCTTAACCCTCAAAAGAAACTTGTCAAAAATAATGAATATGTTAAACGATAAACAAAAACAGCCGCTTATGTAAGCGGCTGTTTTTGTTTGGAAATATGGTGGCTACACCGGGATTTGAACCTGGGACAACATCATTATGAGTGCATAAATATAGCCATATATAAATATATATTAATCACCACTGCTTACCATATAACTACATTTTAGAATCTAACTATTTGATATTATTAAATATATTATATGCATATTTGTGACATTTAATGCACCTTTAACCTGTCGCATAACTCCACCTCTTTAAAACTGTCACACATACTGACATAATCTAACAACTCAAATTTAACATATTTTGACACCTTATGCTTCCAGATTTTTTTGACAAAGCCGATATCAATCATACTTTCGCGCTCAATATTCAGCATGTGTTTATTGGTGAGCATATTAATCGTTTTAGAGAATGGGTCAATCTAATTGATCGACTGATAGAACTTATGGAGTCTTGCCCATATCTCTGTCAGAATTCTGAACCCTGGGCTGACACATTAACTACTCTGCGGTTGATGCAGGCCCACTTGAATAGAAATGAAATTCTACCCGTAGGTAAGTCAGCTCATAGCAGTAACGTGATGAGGGGAAAATTTACTAATTTCCCCATAGCCTCTGCACTTTTAGCATCACCTGAAGATAGAGTAAAAAAACAGTACCAGGGGCTTTGCGTTCTTTTAATTTTTCACCTAGTAATTAAAGGCGACTCATCAGGATATGAGTCGATTGCCATCAAATTACGGCAATTGAGTGACTCCAATCCTGAACACATCTCTCTCCTGCTAAACCTACCTACTTTAGATGGTACCCTCACAGAATTCGCACAAAATATTATTGCCTCACTCAAAGCAATATCCGAACAGAATACGAATAAAAGAACAATAGAATTTATAGACCCCATTAATCGGCTCGCACATAAAAAGATACTTCTCTCAGGTTTTAGCCGTACCCCCAATTCACATACCAGCCGCAATCCACGCAGAACAATTAAGTCTGAAGATATGACTGATGATTCATTACAAGAACGCGGGGACATTGAAGAAATCCAGATCAAGCATGTTGACGATAACGAATACCCAACCACTGATTTTATCTGGTCTGAAAAAACAACACCTGTGGATAACGCTCCCTTACCACTCGAAGCCATATGCGCGGGGACTAGAACATCTCGCTTCTGGATTCGCAAACACCACAATGTGACCATGTATGACGGCTCACACCTAACAGGAATAGAACGTCGCAGACTGATGAAATTCATCAATAACGGATTAAAAAGCGATCTGAATGAAGATAAATGCCCCGCCCTAATCATTAGCATCGCATATCTCACACCTCTCACAATTACTGATGTAATGCACACCTTAAATACACCTAATCAACAAACTATTACATTATCTGGCTCAATAACTCGATTACTGCCTGCTCCAGAAGATGGGTTTAGCCCTCCCGCAGGAGCATCAGGTGGGTTATGCCCTACTACAGACCACATAGATCTACCGCTGTATGACTTAATCCAGACCTGCTTAACCAACATCGACATGACTGGTAAGAAATCAATATTTCAACAATTAGGCATGTCAACTGAAGTAGCGGAAAAACACTTAGACACAGCATTAATTAAGCTAAGGAGTAATGGACAATACCGAATAACTCAAAAAAGAATAGATTCCGCACTTAATATTGAATTGTCATTACAAGAAAAGAATCCAGTCATTACTCACATGCTTACAAGCTCAGAAAAACAAGCCGCACCGATGCTGGCCTACTATGCGGCAATATCAACCAAAAAACTTCTAGACGCTTACAAATCCGCGACATATTCAATGATGGCAGATTGATTATGGATACCTTTAGAATACATCACCCCAACGAATCCACGATAAAAAAATTCACACAAGACCTGTCCACTCATACACTCCATCTTACGTCTAACCCCAAAACACCTATCTGGGAAATCCATAATGCATATACGAATTACTGCATTATTCTATTAATGCATATCACTGGTCATCGACCGGTGAAAGACCCTTTTTGTTTTCTCCATGAAATAGGCCTGGACAATCAATTAATACTAATAAATGACAAAGTTACCCATGAAAAACAAGATTTCAGATTAGTGGCTTTACCTGATTTAGCCCAAAAACAACTAAAAGAATATCTGAACTACCTGGAGTCGCTCTCATTTACACTAATCAGAAAAAACAAAATTTCATCTGCATTAGTCTTGATTATAAGAGAAATGCTACAGAGCAAAAACTCAAGTATCCCCCTGTTTTTTTACCTTGATAAAGATCTGACAAAAACCACAAGTGTAACGCCATCTGACCTAGAAAATTTTATTAAGCCATTAACCTGGATGCCATTAAATATAGGACGTCATATTATAGCCTCTGAGATTATCAAACGAACTAATAATGCTGAATGGGCAGAAATTCAACTGGGCCATATTGAATCTAGAGACCATCCTTTTGGAGAAGTATCAGAACTACCACCAAAAGACACGTTAGTTGCCATCGGCAACACCATAAACTCATCAATGATTCAATTAGGATGGAGTAATATCGACTCACCTCTCCCGAGAAAAAAGTTAAATTCAAAATCCATACATCAAATTGCTCATAAAGCCATAAATAAAGAAATCCATGAAACCAAACTTTTTGGACATGCATTAAGAAAAGCAACACGCGATAAACGTACTAAAAAACATTCTGAATTAGTAAGAGATATTATAACTTCAGACAATGAAAAGAACTGGGGTAGCTTAACTAGTGACGAATTTAATGGGATAATTGAAAAAATTCGGGAAAAATCTGAACCCAGCAATTTATCCACAAATAAATGCTTAATGCTTTTTTATAGATGGGCAATACGAAACTCTAAACATGAGACATGGAATCCATTACTAAAACGATACTTATTAGTCGAAAAAGAAAGCTCACCTTTTAAGACCAATACCTTAATTGAATATATTGAACTTTGTGATGCACGAAAAAAATTTACCGCATACCTAACAGCCTCGCAAAATAACAACAAGAAACCATCATTAGAGATACGTCTGGCTGAAATTACTGTTTCTGCTGCCTTATACAGTTACATAGCATATGAAGACAGGCTTAAGGACGTGCCTGGAGCTGCAATTTCACGATCATACAGATATGAAAACACCGCTTTTATTGATCTCATCTGCACAAAAAACAATAATGAACCTTTGCGCAATATATTTAGGTGGTTTCCTGACAATATTTCACTGACTTTACTGTCTAGCCTTAATGATTATACCAATTCGACAAAATACGATAGAAACAAACTTTATCACTCAATCAATAATATAGTTAAGAATATATTTTTAAGCACAAAGCAAAGAAACCCTTACACCATTTTGTCTCACATGTGCTCAACATCACTCCATATAGAAATACCCGGCAGCATAAGCAGTGTGGCTAGAGGAAAAATAAAATCAGTTTCGATTCCAACAAAGAGCTATATAAGGTTAATATCAGGAAAGTCACTACAAAACGACACAACGCAAACTCCTCACAAAAAAACTTATTCGTCAGCATGGGCATTTAACATATCTGATAATAGTGAAGTCACACGCAATACAACACCAACCTTGTTTTTATCAAAACTAAAAAAAGCTTTTAATCAATCTGAAAAAATAATGGGGAGCCATAATCAACTCCCTAGTCATGTGCGAAAAAAAGCCTTAATAAATGAAATAAAAACCCTTATGAACAGCGGCATTGTATGGCCTGTTACTGCAAATATTATTGCCGCCTGGACCATAGAACTGTGCACGCTTGGCACAAAAAACAAAACAGATCTCGCTTTTAGTACAGTCAAACAATATGTCTATTTAGTCAATAAAGCCCTGCTTACCTTAGCCTATGATAAAAACATCCTGGAATTCGATGAAAATATGTATGAAGAGTTTTATATAAATGCCGTATTATTTTCGAGCAGGTCAGATGCCAAATATGAGATTGATCGCTGTCTTGAGTTCCACAGATTTTTAGAAAAACACTGGGCAGTAGACCACCCCAACTGGAGTATTATTTATTCATCAACAAATTGCTCAGGCAAAGCACTACTTGCTGATGCCAATGTCATATCAGAATCAGAATATTTAAGAATTATCAATAGCCTCAACATTGCAGAGACTCTTCCTGACATACTAAAACTCCAATATACAACATTGCTTATATTGGGTTATCGCTTTAACTTACGGTTTGGTGAGGCATATCGTATTCAGTGGCGAGACATTCAAATTGACAATAAGCACCAGGAAATAAATATCAATATCCATAACACACATGAAGGGGAAGTAAAATCCAAAGCCGGTATCAGAGTTGTTCAGTGCATCCATTACCAGCAACTCTCACAATGCGAGTTAGACACAATTAATAAGTTACTTAAAATATTTGAGCCTGCATTTAACACTTATAAATACGTAGGTCTAATGTCAGAAACTGATAATCATGAAAAATTAATAGATAGAATTCAATGTTCTCTCAATATAAACAATATTCTTCGCCATATAACTGGTGACCCCAATATTCGATTCCACAACCTACGACACAGCTGGGCAAATCATTCATGTATAAATAATAAATATACTCAACCGCTCTATCCCAACAATGACAAATCAATACCTTTGAAAGAAGCGTCCAGACTTATTGGACACGTCACAGAGGAAACTCTACTTAGCAGTTATTTACACTTAATAGATGGAACATTACAGGAATACAGCTCAAAAATAACACCCGAACTAAACCCTAGAGCACTAGCCTACTGCCTGAATATTTCATACGAAAACGCAAGAAAACGCTTATCTAGATTAAAAAATATACCTTTAAACTATCATGGCTTGATTAAGATCGATAAATCTCTAACACCTCCATGTGTAGAACTAATTGACCCCATATTAACCCTACCAGATTTGAATTTATCAAAAGCCAGACCAAAATTATCATTACTGGCTATAAATGAACTATTAATTACGTTACGAGGAAAACAAAACAATCTAAATAACATAGCCGAACGATTTTCGTTGTCCGAAGACTCCCTTCTTCAGTTTATAGAAACAGCCACAAACTGCGAACGCACTTCAGGATTTAATAATTTTAATATCAGTCAATATTCAAAACAATTACTACCTACATCAATTGAATACAAGAATATAAATATCAAGGGAAATAAAGCCGAAGACACACGAACTAGAGAATTGCTAACACACTTCCAGATTTTAATTGATAAATTAACAGAATCAGAATTTCACGAATTAGAAAATAACATGGATGCATGGTCCAGGGGATTTGATTTCTCCACAAACAATATAATCATAACAACATGGAAAGATTTAATAAATTTTCAACATATATTATCTATATTAAATATAAATCGCATTCAGCTGTCTCTAATAGTGCCATTAGATATGCAAAGCCAAATAAATATGGAAGATCCTATTCTTAAAAATCTCAATATTGTCTTCAAAAAAATGCAATACGCAAAAGAGAAAGTGCATGTTTGGAAATTCTCCCGCATGATACTTCAACCTGACACCACAAATTCACAATTTATTACTAAAAAAAGCCTTTCAAGAATATTTTTCTACTTATTTATTTACGTTAACTTGCATTAATTTATTATTAGTGATAAATATGTAGATTAACTCCATGAATTAAGCATTTAGATTGCCTAGTACATGAGTAAGACATTGTGTATCGGATAACATATTACTTGTTCGCTGCATGAAAAACATGGTGATTTCACACCCCATGTTCAAGACAGCCTTTAAAATTCCGGTTTTAAAGACAATCATAGTGATGGTGCGGACTGATTATTTCCGTAATCCCATCAAAAAACAAGACTAAAGAGCCTTAAGAAAAATTAGTAATTCACCAATTACTAATTTATAAGAAAATAACTCGTACCTCTTCGATTATTTTTCTTCAGACATATCCGCTTCAGCATGCGTTGAATATTTTAATTCAGCTCTTTATCGTATTTAAAAAATAAATTATTAGCATTGCAACTGTTCGAATCATGGATTTCAGACTCTTCTGATTCATGAAAAAAATTCATTTTATATATTTAGGAGTAAAATAATGACCATAAGAAAGCACAGCGTATTACAGTCTGAAACAGGAATTGAAATAACTTTTGATCATAAAAATCATAAGGTTAGATTTTCAAATCTTGAAAAATCAATACAACCATTTAAGCGCACCACAGCATTTTTAAAAACAATCAGTGGGGAACTGAAAATTAGATTACCGAAATATGCAGTCGTAAACATATCAACATCAACATTGATACCAACTGATTCCAATTCAGACAAAAATCTACGAGTAATATCAAATATTGAAGTGGTTATAGATGATAACAATAATCAGCAAGATGATTTTTTTGGTGTTGACATCAGTAAAATCATAAATAATTTTATAGATGATTTACAGCAAGCATCCATACTAATAAATCGGACTCATGAAATATCACCATTCGCCCCTGAAAAGGTTGATATAACAGAATTTAAAACAAAAAATAAAAATTCAATATTTTGCGATGACAATGAAATAATCAATCTAACTAATTGTTTACGCTCAAATCCGTTAAAAAATGAACAGCACGTAAAAATCACAGGAGGCAATCATGAACACATAGATTTTCCTGCCAACAACATGTCTTTAATTTCTTATGAAAAAGAAAAGGAACAGGAGATCATTATAGATTGTTACATCAATCACGTTGACAACGATAAGAAACATTGCCAGATTTATACTTTAGATGACAGCACAAACCAAAGAAAATCATTTATTTTCATGGCTCACACACTTAAGGACAGAAAATATTTACTAGATGCTCATGAGTTTTATAAAATCATGAAATGCCGAGTGCGTACAACAATTGAATATAAAGCTGGAAAAAAATATAATGGAATATTTGAACTCATTGAAATTATTTCAACTAGCTCACCATTATTTAATGAGGTTATTTAACTTTTTTATTCGCACTGTCTACACATGAATTGATTCATTAAATTTCAATGAAATATCCAGGATCAAAATCCTGCACATTTTCATTTGGATATCCAGCTTGATTAGAAATTATACGTGTATTACTTATTTGAGCATCTAGATTAGAATGTGTATGTCCATAGATCCAGGCATCTATAGGATTATTACAAATAACGTGCGACAAATCTGAATGAAACCCTGTACTGATTGGACTTAATGGATATGACTTATGTTGGCAAATATTGTGAGGCCCATGATGAGTCACAACGATTGTTTTTCCTTCAATTGGCTTCTTTAACTCCGTTATGATCCAATCCAACTCTTGTGCATGCAACAAAAGCGCATCGCCAGGCATAAAGAAGCGATTAACCCCATCTTCTTTTATAGAAATAATACTGTGGTCCCTTAAAGAATTCGATAACTGGTTCATATTAAAAGACTGTGGAAGATCAGCATAAGATTTATAATCTGTCCACAGTGTTGCGCCAATAAATCGAACATCATCGAAAATAGCTACACCAGGATTAAACAAAAACACATTCGTGTCTTTTGCTATATTAATTAACTCATTTTTCAGATCATGAATATCATGATGATAATATTCATGGTTACCCGGCACATAAATAATAGGTGTTTCTAAACGCTCTGATTCCTGAACTGCCCATTCAATGCCTTTTGTACCAACATCAATATCACCAGCAAGTATAATTACATCTGCATCAACAGACTCGATACGGCCCTTCCATTTAAAAAGAGGATTTGGAGCTCTGCCTCTTAGAAACTCATTATGCAGATCACTTAATATTTGAATTTTCACTTTTTAAAGGGCTCGTAAAATAAATTGTTATAAATCATTAAACATCCCTGTTTCACACCTATCTCTAGGTATAGATATTTTTAAAAAGTCTATTTGATCTGCTAAAATTCCTCTATTTGATAAAATCAAATATTTTATCAAAATCCTTAGATATAGCATTGACTAACTGGGCACGATTAAGGCCTTTATGTTTTTTTAAAGGCCATATTTTTTGTTTTTAAAATGACTGCATCGTTCCTGGCTTGCACCCCCGATCAGAAACCCTGGCATAACATCTTAATTCTCTAGTTTATAAATGGAGCTTAAATTATTTAAAACTTCTTCTAGTGGCATATTTCTTATCCCGAAATCTTTAATATTTAATGCTTCTTCTATGGCCATAGCCGTAATAAATTCTCGCATGTCAGATTTTATAGATTCAGCTATTTCAACAGTCTTATTAGGCGCTAGCAGTGGAAAAATACGGAATACATCATTACGATGTTTTTTAATATTTTTTGAATCAACTCTTTCCCCTGATTTTTTACGTGCTGTCAAATCAAGCCAGGCGCGAGCTTTAAAAGGTAAAATATATTCTGTTACTAAAACAGGCAGACCATCTATAACAACTTTACCCTTTTCTATACACTGATAATAATCATCATTTAACAAAATAGCCGATAAACTTGATATCTCCTCATCCATAGGAATAGGTGTAAGTTGACCTTCACCTTCAAACGCAATCTTATCTGGTTTGCGAGAGAAGAGTTCTAACATCAAAGGAAAAGCGTCATTAGAGGGTTTATTAAAGCGATAAAATTGCTTATCTCCAGTGCTTTTTTCCCGGTGCTCGTAGCCTCCTTCTTTAACAAATTCCCAGAACCGGGCTACAAAAACTGCATCTATGGCTTCTGCGCATAAAACGATATCGAGGTCTTTGGTTGCACGAAAATCAATTCCAGCCTCATCTAAAGCCAGATGACAGGCAACACCACCTATCAGGGTATAATGATCCTGAAAGTCTTTAAAATACTCCCTGAAGGTATCCAGGCCTTTTACTGCCATTTCTTACTCCAAACAGAATTAATCATTTCATCCAATGCCATATCAATACGCTCGTCCTTAATATCTTTTAGGCTTAGCCATAGAGATAGAGGATCTACAGTTTGATCATCAGTTAGTAGGCCTGGGTTGTAACGCCAAAGTTCTAGACGGATGCAATCAAAATCCTGCTCATTCTGTATTTCTAATCTCATGAGTTTCTTCAGGCCTGGCCATTCATTAGTATAAATAGCTTTTATTTGTTGCTTAGGCTCAGTAAGCATGGTCATTTTGGCCAATGCACTTTCTCCAGCAATGTGCGCAGGAAAGGCATGGACAGTCTGAGTTATCCAGACACGTTTTTTCACAGGATTCTGTAAGTAAGGCCTGGCCACCCGCCATAACTCTTTAGAATCTAGTAAAAAAATCAGATTTTTTTTACGGCCTACTATTTCTGTAGTGGCTAATTCTTTTCCTACTAACTCTTTAATGGCTCTGGTCAATGTCATAGCACTATAACCCAGATATTCAGCAAGCTCTTTGGCAGATAAAGGGCGCTCATATCGACCCAATATATAATTAAGCAACAGAACCTGGGCAACTGCATTTAAAGGTTTTTGTTCTGTATTTTGTGCTAATTTAAAGTGCTCACGCAGGTCTAGACCTAGCATTGGTAAATAAAGCTGATTACCTGGCACTATAAAGGGTACTTTTTGATCGATAAGGCGCTTTCGGTTGAAAGAGCTTATCGTTTCAACCACATAGATAACGTCACCTGCATAGTGTTCTGTTACACCCTTCCAGTGTTTTCGGACAATCGCAGGAGTCTCTCCAGTACTGCGACAGATCATCAATAAGCATGGTTTGCCCATGATCTCAGTGCGGTTGAACAGATATAGGTCTTGTAGAAAAAAAGGCAAGCTAGAGGCCTCAGCCCATGGCTGTCCTCCTGTTATACCCCCTAGCACCTCATTTACATAGGCTTTAGCTACTTCTACCAAGTTTTTCATGGTTTCACTTATCACTCATATTATGATAACGCAATAAATGCACGATAACACTATTAATGTTACCGTGCAAATATCATGTTATAAAGATAATATTAATTAATAACCTAATGGAAAGCCAACATAATGCATAAAAGTAGCGCTATTAAGAAAATTAAGGATGTTTACCATGGGGCAATTTATTACCTTCCTGATGTCCCAGAAGCATATGCTTTTTTGTGGATGGGCAATCGATAGGAGCATCTGCTTCCATGTCATCAAACCATCCGATATAGCCCCTTGTTTAGACATATTCCCCATTCAGGAACAGTATATAAAGAACACAGTGATGCTTGAAAAGGCATATTGCTTCAAAATAAGTCATCTAAACCTGCATCTTTATGAATCAGAACTTTGGTTTTCTTCTTAAATTTAACAACATTAGGATCAAAATTTTTCATTATATCCTGATATTCTTTTTCTAAGTATGTCTTCAAATTGGATATCTCACTTTCTACAAATTTAAATAACGATGCTTGATCTGCCTCTTCATTTTCACGACAATCCCTCAAGAACCTTTTAAACTGAATTTTTTGGAGAACTGCCTTATCTGAAAATACAAAGTTATGCATAGGATCATTCGGCTTACTTTCATTAACTATGAATACACATTGCTTTGATTGCTGATCAAATTCATCTAGTAATTCATCATATCGATTATTTATATATGCATGAAAACGATCTTTTAGTTCATCTAATTGCTGCTCCCTCCCATTTGCATCCACTTTAAAATCCAACACAAAACTTTCGCCTTCTTTTTTTCCATGATGATCACCATCCCTGTATTTATGTGGAATTAATTGATCAATATAGTCGTATCCGCATTCCTCTAATTCATTGAATATATATGATGCAGCCATATCTAGAGTCGCATAAGTAAAGGTATTCTCTATCATTAAACGTGCCCAGCGTAAATGTAGAGAACCACGATATATTTTTGTTGTATAGTTCTTAAAAACTTTCTCTCGCTCACTTTCCTGAAATATGAAATCATTATAGTCATAATCATACAAAGTATTGAAATGGCTAATATCTACACCGTCAGCAAAGAATTCATTTAGATAAAAGCAGTCCTCTCCTATACCCATTAAGGGAAGAATGGTGGCATTAAATTGCGTTGTTTGTGCTTCAGTTAACTCATGAAAAGCATTACTTAATTCATCTTCAGTGCCAACTGAAATATCAAACAATTTATTAAACAGGTATTGTTCTATTTTAAATCGATCATCATCGGATATATTCATCCTATATTTTATTTGTTTCTTCTCATCCAATGAAAAGTAGTCAGGACTAACCTTTATGAGCGCTCTTTTAAGAATCGGATTCATTTGAATCTGCATATCAGTCCCTACCATTTTCAATCATATCTTTAAGCATAGAATCACTGACCTGGCTCTGATCTCTTAATCGAATACCTTCTACAGCCCATCGACCATTTGTAAATACAGGTTGTTTTATATTTTCTTTAAAACCGATAGTAACAATTTCACAATTATCAGGATTATGCATATCTTCAAATTGCTCTACAGTCAGATGAAGGAAGCGCGCCACAAAGCATCGTAGCGTCATACCATGGCAAACAATAAGAACATTGCGTTTGTCACTTCGCTCTACTTGTCTCATTAAACTTTCTAAAAAAGCTGAAGTCCTGTCATAACAATCGGCAGGTGACTCACCACCTTCAAACCGATAATAAAACCAGCCATGAATTTTTCTGAGTGGCATTTGTTCTGTAGAATTGCCATAACCCACATCTATTTCTCTAAGCCGGGGATCCTCATAGATCTTTATATTACTTGTATCTATATCTGTGCCTTCAAGTAAACACTGTAACGTTTCTCGAGTTCGCTGATATGGTGAACAGTAAATTAATGCATTATTTAAAAAATCTTTTTCAATTATTGATCCCGAATCTATTGCCTGTTTTCTACCTAAATCAGATAAAGGAATAGCTGCATCCTTAACCTTATTAGGATCCATATTGCCTGTATTGGCTTCTGATTCACCGTGTCTTATTAATTTAATAATCATATTAGTTACCTAAACGACAACATTCTTTCAAGTGGTTTCAACGCCTTAACTCGAACATCTTCATCAATAATAATTTCATTATCCATGTTTTCTAATGAGCTAACCAGATTGCGTAAACTGTTCATGGCCATCCAGGGACAATGTGCACAACTTTCACAGGTCGCACCTACACCCGCAGTGGGCGCTTCAATTAATTGTTTACCTTCTGCTATCTGCTTCATCTTATGAAAAATGCCATTATCAGTAGCAACTATAAACTGCTTATTTCGTAATTCATTAACAGCTTTAATTAATCGTGTAGTTGAGCCTACAACATCAGCTTGTGCCACAACACCTTCAGGGGCTTCAGGATGAACCAGTATCGCTGCATTAGGGTAATGCTTTTTTAAATTAACTAATGCATCTTCTTTAAAAGCTTCATGCACAACACAGGCACCGTCCCAGATCAATATATCAGCACCCGTTTGCTGCTGTATATATTGACCTAAGTGCTTGTCTGGTCCCCATATAATACTTTCTCCTTTTTCATGCAGATGCTTAACAATTGCCACCGCATTACTGGAAGTAACAACCCAATCAGCACGTGCCTTTACTGCGGCACTCGTATTAGCATAAACAACTACCGCTCTATCTGGGTTTTCATCACAAAACTCACTAAACTTATCAATCGGCGCACTTATATCCAAAGAACATTCGGCATCCAGTGTGGGCATAATGACTTTTTTTTCTGGATTTAGAATTTTGGCTGTCTCACCCATAAACCGCACACCTGCTACGACCAATGTACTAGCAGGATGTTCATGTCCAAAACGTGCCATTTCAAGAGAGTCCGCAACAATGCCACCTGTTTGCTCAGCTAATTTCTGGATTTCAGAGTCCACATAGTAATGAGCTACCAATACTGCATTTCTTTTCTTTAAAAGCATTATGCTTTTGTTTAAAAGCCTCACCCGCTCATTTGACGTATAGGAAGGCGCCCCGACACTGCCAGGTTTTAATAACTCACCTGCAGGTCTAATTGGTATTTCATTTGACTTACTCATAAGTCACCTCCTATTTTTAGTGAAGCTTGTTCACTAAAATATTAACCTTTTGGTTAGACACACTAATAGTGGCTGTTGTGCCTGAATTAAATTTCAAATAATCGGCTTCAATTCCATCACTAAATACCACGCCGTTATCTGACATATGCGATGTAATAGTCAGCGGTTGTTTCTTGCTAATAACACCAAAAGTTAATTGCGTGCCTGTTACCTTACTTGGAAAAGGTTCACGTACTGCATAAACTAGATGATCCGTATCCCAGGGTAATCGACCACCGTTTTTTGGCTTTTTTACCTGTCCTCCCAGCGCTTGTATAACATTTGCAGCACCGGCATAAATCGATTGCAACCAACCGGTTGAGCCTGCACCTGTCGATATAATTATTCCACTGGATGACTGAAACTCCTTTCGTTTACCTTGTGCAATATCATATCGAGCAGATACATGAGATTGTGCGCCTATAAATAAATCATTAAAGCCAAGCAAACGCTGTCCATCATTTAATTTTGTTTCAGCCATGGTTACAGCTTTTATTGGTAGCTCCTGATGTAAGCCATCTTCAAAAGCATGAGTAAAGCTTGATGCATTAAAAGGTAGCAGAACACCATCAATACGTTTTGGATCCGGATTTACAGGTAGTATCGGTTGTCCATCAAGATACTTTGCTGTATTAACCACTAAGCCATCTGGGCCTATGGTAATCACAAGATCCGCTTCACCAAAACTAAACTGAGGTAAAAATCCACGCTCAATCACCTGGGTTTTTAAATTCTTTGGTATTGTTGATCGAATACCCTCCAGTACATTTTGATAACGCTGATGGGCTTCTGCTATGGGTATGAAATCCTGTCCCGCATGCTCCAGATAAAACTGGGCCTGAGGCACGGAATTAAACCGTGCCGTCAGTTCCTCCAGTTCCGTTTTTCGGGTAACAATGACTACTTTTTCATACACAGCTTTTCTACTACTTACTGACTTCTTTGCTAATGCGTTCATTGTTATTTCCTCCAACCCAATTGATGATTTGACCTAACATATCGGGTGTAATACTTAAATTACCAATATTGCCTGCATTACCTGCAAACTCTTTTAATGCCAGGCCAACCAATGCCTGTGGTGCTAAATTGCCATAAGGATTTAGCTTCATTTCTTCAGCTTTGGCCTCAGCCTCAGCCAGCTTCAAACCGTTTTCAGCCTGCATCTCAACCAGTTCTTTACGGCGCTCTTCCAGTTCGATTTCTGTTTCCATTTCGCGTTTTTTAATTTTAAGCTCTTCTTCTACCGAAGATGCACGGCGATCATAGATGGCTTTATCGGCATTGCGTTGTAGACCTTCTCGATATTCCGCCTCTAATGCTTTTTGCATTTCTGGTGATGGTGTTACGGCCGTGAAATACAAGCTTTCCACTACAACACCCAGCTTTTTCAAACTGTCTTCTTCACGCACAGCTCTCAACACCAGATTAGATAACTCCTTAGCACTGGTTAATGCCTTGTCTAAAATTAGCCCATTCATGCCTTTTCGAGTGTGAAGTTGTACGGCGTTAATAACCCGTTGATTCAGCTTATCCACGTCTTTACTGCGGTACTTACCTGTCTTTGGCTGTATTGAGAAATCCAGGTATTTTGCCGCTTTAAGTGGGGCTTCAAAGCGATATGTAAGCTGGCCCTGTATAGCGACTTCCTGAAAGTTAGCCGTAGATTCATTGAAGATGAACAAGGCGTCCTGTGACACATTGTTTACTACAGCAATGGACGTGTTATAAGGAAAATACCAGAAATCCAGCCCTTCTCCGTGTTTCACTGCTTTGCCATTTTTGTAGCGAATGACGTACTGATTGGGCTCACCCTTAAAGTAGTTGATAAACATGGCATACCTCCTGAAGCTTAATGCTTGTTAATAAATAGTTAGTGTAACTATTACACTTATTAAGATAGTGTAACTTAAACACTATGTCAAGAGATAAATATGCATCAGTTCTTGAGTCTTTATTTGCAGCCTCAAGAAAAACTATAAAGAATGGAGCGGAAAGATTATCGCTACGATAATTTTTGATAGAAATTAGCGGGATGTAATAACAAGTTGATATTTGATTAGAGAAAAAAAACAACAGGCCATTATTTTATTTATACGAAACTTAGAAGTAACTACATACTGACAAAATATCTATTATCTATTTGATAATAGTGACTTCCCCAGGAAACTTAGTTTTGTACAGCATTGCAGGACGGTGTGCACCACCTTTGCTTTTATGACCAGTTTCTTCTACTTGCCCTAACCCTAAGATCCATTTTCTAAAATTACGTTTATCAAGTTCGTCCTGATAAATAATTTCATATATTTTTTGTAGCTCGTGCAGAGTGAAAGTATCAGGTAAAAACTGAAAGGCAAGAGTTGAGTAATCAAGTTTTGCAACTAGACGCTCATGAGCCATCTTAACAATATCTACATGATCAAAAGCCAGTTTGGGTAACTCATCCATACCAAACCAGCCAACAGCTTCTGCATCTGTTGCAGCTTGCAATTGTATTTTATCGGATGAAATTAAAGCATAGTATGCAATGGTTATAACACGCTCTCGCGGGTCTCTTTTTACAGCACCAAATGTATAAAGCTGCTCCAGGTATACACCTGAGACACCCGTCTCTTCTTTTAGCTCTCTGCGTGCCGCAGCATCCAGGTCTTCATTCATATTTACAAAACCACCGGGTAAAGCCCATTTCCCCTGATAGGGTTTGTATGCACGCCGTATGAGAAGCAGCTTTAATTGATTATCGCGTATTGTAAATATGACAATATCAACTGTGACTGCAGGGTGCGGATATTCGTAATTGTACATAAACAGACAGCTACATATTATTAAGTTACATTAATGTTAGTGTTTTAAATACACCATTACAAGAACAGATATTATTTAATAATGTTAAATTGAAAATTCTTCCTTGTTAAATAACACTCTCTTCCCTGTCATAACTCAAGAAATCACAATTCTTTATAGGGTCTATTTTATCTGCCTGTTTTAAAGCCCATTTAGACCACGCCTTAATTTCATCGATAGGTTTATCTATTTCAGTTACCCTATTTTGTATTTCCTCAACATAAGTTCGGATAATTTCGGCTTTTCTTATTGATTCTGCCTGATAAAGTAAATTATCTATTCTTTCTTTTTCCTCTCTTTCACATGTCTCCTTGGCTAACCGTTTGTTTTCTATTCTTTCTAATCGTTCTTTTTCTATGCGTTCCTCACGCTCTTGCACACTCCACTCATATCGCCATCGCAGTGAGTCACGATACTGTTGCTCTCCTGCCATTATTAGCTCAATAACAATAATAGTAAGGTTTGATTCTAATTTAGAATCATCTTCATCCTGCCAAACCATTTCTTCTCTGCCATTGCGATATCCCTTCTGCATTATGAATTTCAAAAAGGGCTTTTTCATTACCTTTTGACGACCTCTTGGCTTATGCTCTATGACCTCAAGTCTTATCTGTATATGTTGATCACCGATTTGAAATAACGCTTCCTTATAGTCTTCATATTTACCTGTACTCATGTAGGGCCGACATCCCAGTAACTGCATTTTCAGAAACAATGCATTGAATACTCGTAGCCGCCTCTTTTCTATCTGCGTTTCAAACTTAGGTTTATTCCAAGAATATGAACACTCCTCCATTTCTCGTTGACGCTCCGCATCTTGGTCAAGCAACTTTTGGATAATAGAGTGCGTTGCCCTAGATAAAACGGGAGATGACACCTTCCCTACCATCTTTACTACTCGTACACGCATCTCATCAAAAGATTCATCGTATGTAGGCTCAACTGGTATTTCATCACCATCCACCATTACTGGTTCTTGCTGCCCCTTTCCCCCAAAATGGATCCAATCCGAAGCTCCGGGAAATCGAGGCGTTAAAGATACCGGTATTACTTTCTTCCCATTTCTTATTTTTTGCCAGTAACCTGGACCTGGACGAGGAACCCCAGATCTTCGCGCGGTCTTTCCTATCATGGAACCGGAAACCCCAAACTGTTTAGCCAACGCCGTTTGTGGTTCAGACCAGAGTAATTGATGAAATTCTTTTCTTGTAAGACTAACGCTCATTGATATCTCCCCTAATAGATTGAAAGAATGATTATGCAATGACTGAGCTAATTAGGAAGACTTTACTTTTCTACTCTTGAAGTATTTATTTTTCTAATGACTACTATAAAAACAAACAAATACCTTCAGTACTCTATATGAATTTATAATTCATTCTTGTTTTTATTTTTAAATACAATGACTATTTAAATAGTCTACTTTTTTATCTTCATCACAAAGAAGCTGTAGTTATTTAATAATTAATTCTTTCTTAGATTTATCAAAGTACCCCACTTACCAGATATGTATATCGAACCAGTATCATTTATAAGTAAATGTACTTTTGTAACAGTATTTCCAGAACCATCCCAGTTACTATTTCCAAAATATTTCCATGCACCCATACCCTGATCAAAATCTATATCGAAGGAATCACCATCACTAAATTCCAGAGTTAATGTTCTTGCATGACTTGTTTGACTACTGTGACTCAATACATCTATAGAATGATCTTTAGTTATTTCTGACAAAACACCATTCAACACAGAATCTCTATCTTTAGTATCAATAAAATTGTGAAATAATTTAAATGGCGTTCTATCACTATATGGCATAACAGTCGTGATGACTGTTACAGATGTCTCTTTATTTCCACAACTATCTAATATAGATCTAATAAGCCCCTTCAAAAGCACTAGATGTATAGGGGAACGCAAGTATCTATCTGAATAAGTCAGGCTTTTTAGTTTGCTATTACTCTCAAACTTCTCAGCTAATATTGGTAGCTCTTTTTTAACCCAACCTATAAATTTATCACCAAACTCAGAAGTACGGCCATCAAGCTCATTGCTTAATTTAACACTGGCCGATTGGCTACTAACTACGGGCTCTAAGTCATCACTTGTTAAATGATTTAATGGGAAATTTATTTTCTTAACCCAATCAAGTGTCGTAATAACCGGGCCATCAACTACCCCCCAATCTTCCGATAAATTTAAAATGGCATTCTCACCTGACCAATAACGCCCACTGTCACCTGCAGCAACAGACATCATCACCTTCCCGCTTTTACTAATTTCATTAGGCGTAGACATATGACTTATGAATAATTTACTATCATATACCTCTAGCAGGGCAGCTAATTGACTTCCACATCTATTTCTCCATGAATCTAACACCTCTCCTGTTAAAACCCACTCTACATCGATACCAATTGATATCATCCTCTGAGTCATATCAAGCATCGACCAATTTGCTAATGTAGCTGGATCCTCTTCAGATATTTCTATAAAAAAAGTTATACGATCTACTTTTTGCTCACGCAAAATCAACTCTAATTGATATGGTAATGTTGATAAATTAACAGCTGAATTATTTCCAAAATATTTCAGCTCCTCAGGTATTTGACAAGACTTAAGCCAATCATCCAACCAATTTGCAGCAACTGCTCGATTTAAGTGCTTCTCTTTAAACTGTGAAGAATTATCTAACAAACAATGTTTACATACAGAATCACATGAAACTGGGCAATTTAAACCCTTCCTTGCTTCCTTTAATAAATAGATTAAGTCATCTTGCATCCTCTCGACATAACCTGCACCTTGAGATGCGGTATCATATAAACAGAGTGAAAAACCCACTGCTTCATCTTCAAAGCGCATATCTCTAACTGAAACTTCTACTTCTCTTTGATCTACACCTAGATGAGTTGTCAACGCATTGCGTAATGCGAACCCTATTGTCCATGCAATAGTCGGATCCTGCACAGGTTTAAAATTATTACGAGAATCCCTTAACTGAAATTCAAAAACTGATGTATGTATCTTGCTAGTTAGATATAGATCTTTTCTGATCATATAATCATTATCAGCCCCTTCACAATAAGCACTATTATTAGAGTCTTTACCACCACGTAAGCGTTTATGCTCACCAGACACGGCTGCCACTTCTTCACCATGAGAAAATTGTGGTTCAGCTTTCCCACAACATAAACATAAAGTATAGCCATGCCCATACATTCCAGAACTGACATGGCTTACTAGACCATTCTCAGAGTAGCGAATCGCACCTAACAAATTATTTGGCAATGCTTTCCAGGTTGCATCTACAGCAGCAACTTTTGCATCTTCAAATGGCATAAATGTAGGACGATTTACATCAGTATGTGGATCATCAAATAACGAAACAGCAAATCCTGCTGGCTCTAAGACTTGCTTTATTTCAAGTTTCTCATTATCTGCATTGCACGACGGACAATTCTCTATTTTGCTACGGCTATCACCAAAATCACCACACTTTTTACATTCCCAGTGTCGATATAAATTCTGAATTTCCGGTGCAGCCTCAAGATTTGAAGGACGGTGCCAATTAAGTGTAATCCCTGCACTTCGATATACTAATCCTTTTATTACAATTTCAGCACCCGGGGCATATTCTCGTAATGCCACAGCTAAATCACGAGATGGCCCTCCACGCATTTTTCCAAAACCATCTTCGCGTGAGTTCTGCTTTGTCTTTGTAAGCTCTCTCATAGTGAGAGTATTTAGTGAAACAACATGTGTTGGAAAACCATATCCTGGCAAAAAACCACCATTTGCAAGATCACGAAGTAAGTATTCACGACGCATTCTATCCATAGAAATATTAATTGCCTTAAATGCAGGTTCTTCTTGTGCTCTTTTAGACTTCAACGCCACTTTTTCAAGCTCATTAAGCATTGTACCGAACTCATTCCACCATATTGAATATACAACATCAATTATGAGTGCACTTTGTATAGCAAGCTGATCAATAATTTTTGACTCTAATCCTGTCTTCTTTGTGATAGCATTTACACTATTACGCAACTTCTCATATTCAGGCTGACTTGCTATCGAATAACACCACGCAATAAAACCATCAATGACAGCTTTACCATCTTCTGATTTTTCCATTAACCAACCTGATGTTAATTTTGGAATATCGTCTCTAAAATCACGCAGCCAAAAAGAAAACAGTAATGCATTAACATGTCTCTGAACGATATTTACACTTTCTAGGCTGATTCGTGGTGCCGCAATTACGCCAGGTAAGAAAGGCCATTTTGGATCATTAAATACCTGCATACTGTGTGCAGATTGCTTACATAATGTATAACTAATAGAAGTGGATTCATTACGACGTCCAGCACGACCTGCTCGCTGTAAGTAATTTGCCGGATGTGGAGGCACATTATTCATAGCCACTACCGACATACCTCCTATATCAACACCCATTTCCATCGTAGTAGAGCAACTGAGTACATTAAGCTTACCCTCCTTAAACATATTTTCATATTTTTTAAGTTGCTGTGAGTCTACCTGTGCTGAATGCTCAGCGATACGAAACCACGGTTCACCTGCCGCAATCCTATCACCACGATTTGGCCAAACACCAAGCCTTCGTGCCTTATCTAGCAGCGCATCAGTTTCAAGCCAATCAATTATTTTATCTCTGCTTGATCTATCCGTCTCAAAAGGGAATGGCAAATCAGGTAGTTTTACTTCACCACATTTCAATGCATTGATATCACGCCCGGGGGTATTTGGTGACTGACCACGAAAAAGTCGAGATACAATACGCAGAGTGTATGGACATTTCCATACCTTATTTAATTTTCTAAATGCAGCTTTACCTTTCAGATTTAAAAGATAGCGCTTTTCATCCTGTGGACTAAGAACATTGCTCCTTACAGTATCCCAGGTATCAACAAAAACCTGTTCAATATGATCAATTACATTTGTACTATTAGTGTCTAGATTAAATCCTCTTACTAACATAGCGACAACCTTTGACCTTGTAGATCTTTTGGCTGATGGCCATCTCAATACTCCTTTAATTCTTTCATCGCGCGGGCCAACAATGTACTTCCTGCTAATTTTGGCGCCCATTAATTTACGCCAAGAATCTGGATTAGGGTAATCAACTGCACTGTTCTCACGCAAATATACATCGATAAATATTGTTAGCCAGTTTTTCCAATCATTAATTGCATTATTTTTTTTATCTTCACGGTTTAAATATAATTGTCCCCAAGAATCTGGAAAAGCCGATAAGTCTTCAATGTCAGGATAAAACATTTCCAGCATACCCAATGTTTCCAGCTGAAAACCTCGACGTGGTCTCCGCATAAACTCACGCAGAAGACAAAAATTCCCAAACTGATCCTTATCTATATATGAGCTTGATACTTCCTGGAAAGCATCGAACATATAGCGAGAAATATCCCTGGAATTATTAATTATTTGCTCTGCATCACTCCAATTTAACTCTCTAACTGAAGGCTGTGATAAACCTTCAAATTCTTGTTTTTTATCCTCCAACATATCACCTAAAAATGGAGAGTCTTTAACTGCTTTTTCAAGAACTATAATTTCCTCTTTTAATTTTTCAGCCTTACTATCATTATTATCAACAGGAACATGAACAGCATGATAAAGAACTGACCTAACTTTATTTCTATCAACATCCTGTTGAAGCCTGGCTGCAATGCGTGCTGTACCTTGACGTGAGTCAGTAAATGTTAATAATCGTCTACTTTCGAAAGGCCCCTCACCATGCTTGGGTGAGTATTCTAATAATGTAGGAAGCGAATCCCCAAGAAAAAAGGGAGCTCCAAGACGCTTTGGCATAAACACTTTCCAACCAGTTCTGTCTTTTGCACCACATGTATTACAAATGACCTCATCAGAAGTTTGACCATATAAAACGATGTCTCCGCCTTCGTGCAATATTTCTCGTGCATTATTCTGAAGCCTTACGGGAGTAGAACTATCAGAATTTTTATAATGTAGTGTTACTGTTTCTTTTACGGGTTTAACTTTTTTTATATTTTCTTCAGAATCTTCTTCTGGTTCAATATCCCATATAAATTCATCGTCATCATCATGTCGTGTTGGCTGTAATAACTCATATTTTCCATCACCTATAAAGTTATCCTCTGCTTCTAAATATTCCTCACCACATGAATTACATGAAACAATAGGCTGAACTGGTGCGCCACAATGACAAAAATCTCGTTCACTCAAATATATTTGCCCATATTTCCAATCACCATTTTTGAGCATATCTGGCATATGAGAGCACTCAGAGTTAGTACACGCATACATTCCATCCAACGTCTTTTGAAATAAATGCCCTCTCACAGGTAAAAAAGGGGAGCTACCATCGTTTGCCGTAGCCATACAATCCATTAAAGTCCAAATATCCTGCCTCGAAACGTCACTCCATACAGACTTAAGTTCTTGTATTAATTCAGAGGTAGTAGCTGCATGTGGTGACTCAGCTAACTTTTTTCGAACTTTTAATGCTGGCGGATTGCTACATAATAATTCAAACTGATCTTTCGCCGATTTCTTCGAAAATTCTTTGTAAGATAGCACCTGCTTTTTATCTGATTCATCAATTTCTGGAATTTTACGGCTACCCAAAACCACATGTATTTGTGACTCATCAACGCCCGCAACATCGGCAAGAAATTTTTGTAGCGCAACTAGATTTTTCTTATCTCCTCCACCAATTGTCGCTGATGTAGCTACGAATCGAACATCTTCTGCTTTCACCCCAAATGCGTCAATAACTCGCCTCAATAACAAAGCTAATTCAGCAGCCTGAGAACCAATATAAGTATGTGCCTCATCAAGTACAATCCAACGCAATTTACCTTGTGACTGCTCAACAATGGGTACATCCTCATTACGTATCAGCATATACTCCAGCATTGTTGAATTCGTCACGAGAATTGGCGGTGGATTTTCTCTAAGAATTGTCCTGTCACTCACTTCTTCTGGTGATTCCTGCATCACTGAAGACTTTGTTCTCTTAGTGGGCGTTTCACCATTGAATAAACAAAATCTTAATCCACCTTCAAAATGACTAGTCCATGCCTTCAATCTCTCACGCTGACTATTAATCAAAGCATTTAACGGATACAAAAATAATGCACGTACCCCCGTTAGCGATGTTCCTGTCTCTTCATACTCTCTATATAAATCTTCAATAATTGGTACAAGAAAACATTCAGTTTTACCAGAACCCGTACCGCTACTAACTAATACTGATTTTATATCTGGAGCAAGTAATGTCTCCCATGAAGTAAGTTGGTGCTCATATGGGTTTCTATCAACTGGAAATTTATATTCACTAAAATCTTCTGGTTTTTTTGGTGGATTACTTAAAGCTTCTAGCACTGCTTCTGATAAAAGACTTGTCTTCAAATCTTCCATTGTCTTATCAGATTCTTTCCAACCAAATGTTGCTTCAAAAACAGGATCAGTCATAAAGCTGCCTTCTTCTCCTGGCAGCTTTTCAAATAGAGTCCTTAAATAATTACTCGCAAAAGTACTCCGAAAACTTAATTGACTTACAACCGCTCTTGCAGCGCGTCTATTTAGTTCATGTATTAATTTACTTATGTTTATATGATCATTCATTAGTTATTTCTTTACGATTTATCCATAGTATGGCCTGGGTTGCTCTAAATAACGTAGCAAACGCAACGGGATGAAAATTTCTTGCTGCTAATAAAGCAATACGTTGATTTTCATTCATTTTCAAATTCTCATGTAAAAATGCTGCAGTTATTACTGCCCCCTGAATAACAGATTTTTTTGAAAAACTCATATCGTCAATAGGCCATCTTATGTAGTTGTATATCTTTTTAGATAGCTGATTACGCAATTTAAAAACTTCTTCTATTTTTGGCCAATGCCCATCATATCCAGGTATATATAAACCTCTAGACATCTGATCCAGATATTTCCACACTTTCTCTGGAGCCATGGTACGAACACTTGAAATAGTAGATCGCTCAAGCAAATTTTTTCCAAATAATTCGATAAGAACATCAACAATGCAGTTCATTTCTTCATTATCACGAGACAAATCTTTCAGTTCATTTATACACCCATCTATTAGAATATCTTTTACAGACTCAGGTAAATTTTCATGCCCCTGTAACCAGCATTTAGCCGCTGAAACCCACTGATCTATACTTATCATCCACCAGGCAAAGGGGCTTGTATTACATATTTTTTTTAAATATTCGCGAAGCTTCAAATCTGGAACAGATCGGAACCATACCGCTGCCATAATTTCAGGAAAATCAAGCATGCACTCGACTAAATCAAGCCCATCAGGATGTATACATGAAAAGCGCTTCAAATATGCACATAATTCTCGCCAATCATCCTCGCTGCCTTCTTTAAGCAAATAAAGAAAATGATTTGAAATACCCTCTTGCCTAACATTAACATCGGCATATGCCATAGCCCTTACAAGATTACTTATGCTATCTGTATTTTCACTTACTTCAGGTGGTATAACACACGGCCTGTAATTATAAGAATTATCGCCATCAACATTTGCAAAATATGTATTTGATAAGTCTATATTTTCATCGTTGTAATCTGGCAATATCCAGCCTTCACTAATATTATTCCACTCAAGAGTTAATACATCATCATCTGCACTATTGATAGAAATCAGATTCAGTGCTTGGCCAATATATTCATGTTTATGATCATTGTTATTAACAGCTAAATGAATGAATTTTCTTATTTGATCTACATACAACACACCATCAAATTGTTGAATCAATACAGTTGATTCTGCACATGGACTCGATGATTTAATAATTTCAAGTTTTACCTGGTCATCAACACCAGTACTAACAGCAAACAATAATTCAATTTCACTCTTCAGCTGCTGTAATGGCAATGTGCTAACACCATATTCATCAACAGACATAGGGTATTCAAATTGATGATGATGGATAGCCGGTAATGGCCTGTCAGTTGTTAACAAAAAACCACGCAACAGATATCTTTCACCTCTACTTAAAGTCACAACTTGAGCACGAAAACCATATAAACGAGACAAAGTTAACAAATCAGAAGAGGCTGCATCTTTACCATCACCGTCAACAAATGTTGCACCTTCGGCAGGATATGGTAATGAGAAAGATAAACTACAATCATTTTCCCAGGAAATTTCTCCTGACACACTCCCTGTTGAAACATCACTTCTTTTACAAAGAAACTTCCAGCTTTCATCGCTTTGCTCATTGCTAACTTCAAGGTCATTCATACTATGAATAACAGCTACCTTTGAATTTGGAGAGGCTATACTTACTATCCCTTCAAACCGTGAAATTGGCTCAACATGTATTTGTGCATTTTCTGGAAGTATTGATAACTTCCATGAGGCAAATGCAACCTTATCCTTTCTATGGCGAATCTCTAAATCACCGATCATTTGTGATTTACTATAACTACGCCACTGACGTTTACCAATAGGTCGCCAGACAAGCTCATCACATACAACAGTTGCAACAGAATCATCGTTAACAAGCTGAATCCTGGGTACTGTTCTATAAAGTGGAAATCGCGTATTGGGAAAATAATTACGGTAACCGATCATTCTATAATCACGATTAGCAATGCCCATTAAACCCGGCTCTATACGGTATATTTCATCTTCCTGATCAGAATGAAACTCTGTTGGTGCCGAAACCCACCAAAGTTTTCTTCCAAGAACATTGCCTTCAATCTCATCAAATCCTGCACTACTATCAGAAGATAAAGAAATAGGCGCCTGATCAAATAACACAAACACACTGGGTTCTCGACGTTGACTACCTCCCTGACCTATCCATCGAAAATGCTGCATATCGCTATTGATATCTACAAAGCACCAAGGTAATAAAGGATCTAACTCTTCTCCTCCTGCAACAGAAAGTGAAGCTATATCCTGACCTTTAGCCACTAATATTAAACTGAGTTCTTGGTACGAATTTTCAATGTACGATTGCGTTGCACCAGGTATAAGTCGTATAAACCGGGCATCTCCTTCACCTGAAAGCCGTGCAACCAAAACCCTTTCATCACCAATAACACGGTACATCTCAAGACGCTCAGGTATAGCTTGAATAGATGTTAAAGCCCCCATTGTTTCTATTTGTTTTATATTTAATTCTTTAGGCAATAAAAGTTTTGCACTTAATACCCAACCATCTACAGTCTTGTCTAGATTTCGTTCTAAACGAAACATCTGGCTTTCACCCGATGCAACAGAACGAGCTGTATTTAATAAGCTATTAACTAAAGTCTCGGCCTGTTCAGATTCTAGTGCGATTGGCAATGTTTTAGACCAATCAGGGTGAACTTCATTTAAGGTTTTTACAGGCTCTGTTGAATCACCAATCTCTGACTTTAGAAGCCAAAGTTGTTCAACTATTTGTCCTGCTAAAGTTGCAATTTGATCTTGCTGCCAGGACAAAGGGAGTTTATTCAGATTATCATATGCAACACGTTCTGCGGTTAGACCACCTGAAACATAGAACCCATACTCACGAATCACAGCTTTTAAGAAATACTTAAAAGATGCATTTTCACGCTCTAATACATTAATTGGTATCCCACCCTCACTTGCAACAGATAACAAGTATTGCGTGCCAGCACCTGTATGAATTAAATCTCGCTTCCAATAACGTAATCCTTTAGCTACAAATTCAGTTCTTTTGTTCCATGTATTATGATCCCAGCCCAATGAAGTAATAATCGGATCCCATTTCCATACTCCTCCTTCATAATTTCTGCGCCACCACTCTGAACAATAAAAGGCAAAAAGATAACCTGTACTAAGCGCATACCCCAAGTGAAAATCTGTACCCGTAATATTCTTTTCCGATGATACAAGTAATTCCTTTAATGAAGCATATTCATCTACTGTGCATTGATATGCATACAATGGCCGACCATCAGGTTTACCATCCTTAATATCTCGTTTTTCAAGGAACTCAGACAACCATTGCAATGCAGACATGTTTAATCCATTTATTTATGTACGTGCTATAGAGATTGATAATATGTTTTAATTTTTTTTATCATTAATTTTCTTCTTCCTAACAAAAATTCTTCATAATTTTCATATGCATATTCCTCTATATCATGCGGCAAACAATTAAGACCTAGATTCTCTTTAAGTAAAGCCATATCTGTTATAGCTCCATATCTTGGCTTACCTGAATCACATTGATCAAATACTGCCTGTATATATTTACCACGACTTAAACCTTTCTTTTTAAGGAAATTCCTAGGGAAAATATGATGAATATCACCATGGTGAATCAACATATCTCTTACTGATATGTCTTTTGATAAGAAACCCTGGCTTGCAAACACACTAATCCCCTAATAAAAAACTTGGTTTTCTAAATTTATACCCAACTGTGAACGTTCATTTCCATGTTGCATCTGGCCGCTGTAACAAGACTCCAAAACCAGAAACTCGAAAACAGCATTATTATTCTCGATATCGAATAAAGATTAAGAAGGCATGCCTTCTGGCTTGTGTAAACCATGGAGATGAAGTATTGATATAATCCATTCAGAAGGTTTCATTTATAATTTCCAAATTTGAAGCTAATTTGTCCCTTGAATTATGATTTGATCTACTATTTTAAATTTAGAAGTTTCAGGTCTGTATTTATTCCAAACTTCATTTGCCATTTTTCGAGACATCATAGATACATCTGTTTCAGTATCACGTTCAGATATGTCACCAGGCTCCAAAAAACCCCTGTCATATCTAATTCCTGCGCGCTCACTCAATAAATACCGAGGATGAAGTTCTTTAGTATCATTATCATTCCACCATACTACGGTTAAACTTTTCCCTTTTGTTATTGCTGCTGGTAGATACCTATGAAAATTTTGTTTTTCTCGCTCTATATCTACTTCATTACCTCCTCGCATAATTGAAGCATGTACTTCTATTTGGACATCTTCTCTTCTATTATTAGAAAGTATGTTAAATATTTCACTTATTGTATTTTGATACCCTCTTTGAGAACTGAAAAATGGATCTATTATTTTTATATTCTTACTACACTCCAATACTAAAGAAGCTTCATTAGCTATATCTCTTGCATGACGATTAATAACGCCTTCTCTAAGGCCGTCAAATATAGTTTCATCAAGTTTTTCAAAACTAATAACATTCGATTCATGAGCTACATCAGTATCATTTACGATTTTATAAAAAGCTAACCCTGCATTTTCTTTTAATGCATTATCAAGCCATGTATTTTCATTATCATATTCTCGTGTTCTTTTTATTAAATACTCTGACTTTATGCGATCTAACCGTTCAATAACATCTAGATACTGTCTTGTGCCTTCCAGCTCATCTTTCGCCTTTTGTTTTAACATTCTTATCCATGTTTTAGGGAAGTCTGAAATTATTGCTCCATTATGAAACCCAAAATTCATTGTGATATTTTTCAAATCAGACCAGTCATTGATTGCATCAGGGTTGAAAGCAAACTCACCTAGGATCATTAAAAAAGCTCCTCAGCACGTTCACCAAAGAATCCTTTTGGCCAGCGATCAATAAACTCTCCCTCATCATCTATTCTTATCTGAGAAAATGAAACGCCTTCTTCAGTATTCTGTACGTAGATAACAGATATATCATCAGGTGATATTTCTGGTGCGTAGTCAGGTAATTCATTTTCATGCTTTTCTCGAATACGACGTAAAAAACGAAGCATTAAATGTTCACTATGTGTTTCTAATAAAAACAATGATTCATTATCATTAACTTTAGATGCAAAAAGATCACCTAAAGCGACTTGTAATGCAGGATGAATATGGAGTTCAGGCTGTTCAATAGCAATAATTGATGACCTGAGTGCAATTGCTGCGACAATAACTGGTATTACTTGAGATATACCCACACCAACATCTCGAGGATAAACTTCGATATCATTTTGAGTTTCTTTCAGAGTAAAACGTGAGCGCACTGGTAAGTCAGTAAAATTTATTTCATCGATTTTCGTTTCTACGGGTAGCTCCCTATATTGGTAATGATTAACAATATAACCGCTATTAAGTCTATTTTTATCAGATAACCAATGGTTCACCTCTTTGATTAGGCCTTTATCACCGTTATGTAACATATCCCAACCAGCCATACCTCTTGCCCACCTGGATGACTCTGGTGAACGACGGTAATTCATATCTCGTTCCGGAACTTCGCGAAGAGGCCCAATATACACAAGCTGCTCTAGCCGTTCCCTAATCAATAATAAAGATCCGCCAAGCAATCTATTAAATAATGCTGAAATAAATGTTTGCACACTGAGTCCATCATTAGTCCTATAATTTGAGCTACTATTCTCACTAAGTATTATCAGGTCGGTATTTTTAGTCGGTATTGACCCGATACACCCCATCAGTGGAATACTAGCCGTATCATCACTGCCTAGATGTTTTTCATTTAAAACATCTTCTATAAAACTTCTGAACCACTCATCCTCATCCTCATCCCCATTCTCTTTCTCTTTCTCTTTCTCTTTCTCATCATCCAATTCAAAAATAGGATGTGAAATATTTAGTTTAGTGATCCTGGTTTCTGTAATTTCAGCCTTTGATGTTAGACGAGCAATTAACTCACCATTAACGATATAATCAAGCTGCTCCACAAAGGGCTTACCTAGCATCGCACTCCAGGAAATTGTCATTTGACATTCGATAGTATCTATCTTGGAAAGAAAATCATCTGTATTAGGAAGGTTTTCATTAAACGATTCGAGCAGGCTATCATCATAGTTCTCATCTACTCTTGGGTCTGGTAAATCCGTATCAGAAACATCCAGCTCTATCCCAATAATAATTTTATTATTCTTGTCATGTGCATGAACAATACGTTCAAAACCACCTAAATCCATTACCTCACCGCCAAGGTTAGTATAGTCCGGATCAATATTATTATGATTTAATATCTCCTGCGCATATACAAGCGCCTGTAGCAATGTGCTTTTACCTGCGCTATTAGGCCCGAACAATAATGTAATAGGCTTTAATTCTATGCGTGATAAACCTGCAACTCCTTTGAAATTTTGTAATGTTATTGCCGATATATTCATTACAATTCACCTGCAAAGGCTTTTTGACTTATTGAAGAAAATAACTCTGATATACTTTCAGTAGATGCTTCAAAATTATTAATAATATTGTCGATCGCATGATGAGCTATTTCAAATTTTTTCTGATATTTAATATCTGGGACAGGTATTTTTATATCTAATAAGTCACTCTTTGTTAAACTTGGAATCGTTACAGTTTTATTAAGTTTCTCGAAATTAAAAAACCTACAAAACCAAAACAAGTAAAGATAAGATAACTTATTTGAATCAGCCTCCAACCCAAAAGCCGTATCAACATTCCAAAACTTTTCTGAAACAAGAATTGGTTTATTAATATTTCCTTTTCTACCTATAATTACAGTATTTTCATAACACAAATAATCATTTGCTCTACCCATTTCCCCACCACTTCCATATATAGGATAAATCCCATACTCTTCTTTTACATTTTTTTGATTTTTTCCATTTACAATTTTCAAAACATTAGCCCATGACTCTTCAGGCCAACCCATAGAATTAATTATAGGATCACCAAACATATCCAGAAATATGGCGCGGAGAAATTCATCGGCGAGCTTTATGGCTTGCTGCCGTTTGCAGCGAATGGCATCGGCTTTATCGAGTATGGTTGCGATGCGTTTTTGTTCGTCTAGAGGAGGCAATGGAATCTTTAGTGCTTTGACTAAATCTATATTTAAATTCTTTACGACAGCCCCAGCTACAACTTTTGAAAAATGGTTGTAAACAGATTCAGAACCTAGTAAATGATAAAAATAGTCAGTATCGATATTTTTCAATTTTGGTTTGAGCACTAACCAACCATCGTGTATGCAGCCTGATGTCCTCATAATATAAGGCCGTCCAAAACTCATCGAATTGGTCAGCAAAAAATCTCCTGGATATACCATGCGAGATTTTTTTAAACCCTCTTTCGTAATCTTATTTTTAGTTTTTTCAATATACTTTGTACTATTGGAGGCGTCCTTAATTGATATCCAATTTATACCATTTTTATCATTTGTAATATAATTTTTAATTGGACGAGGTGAGCCACCACGTGCTATTTCGAATATTTCATCCATGCTCACTAAAGGATTACTCACAACATTCTCTCCAACTCTTTCAAGTCCTTCTTAATATCAGCCTCAAGATCCATCAGGCGTTTGAGTATTTCCTTTGGTGAATCATACTGCTCTTCTTCATAGACTACCTCCTTGTAACGATTTATTGAGAGATCATATTTGTTGTTACGAACATCATCCGCAGTTACAACAAACGATTGTTGTGTTTTATCATAAAAACCATCAACAGCTTTTCCGCTATCCCGTGCTTTACGGTATTGCTTCCATTGTTTTTTACAGTCAGATATATCATCAGCCTGGATTTTAGTTCGCTTATCGTCCAGTGAATAACCATCAGCTAGTAAATCATAAAACCATACCTGATCAGTCACTCCGCCTTTGGTGAATATCAAGATTGCAGTGGACACACCAGCATAGGGCTTGAAAACACCAGAAGGTAGACTAACGACACCTTCAAGTTGATTTTCATCAATCAATTTTTTACGTAATTGCTGGTGCGCTTTAGATGAACCAAACAAAATGCCGTCTGGCACAATCACTGCACCACGACCACCGAGCTTTAGTGCCCGTAAAATATGTGCGACGAATAACAGTTCAGTCTTTTTGGTTTTTACAATTTTTAAAATATCGGGATTGGTACTGCTTTCATCTAGGCTACCTTTAAAGGGCGGATTAGCAAGCACCACATCAAACGCATCTTTCTCGTGTTTTGGGTAATGTTCTTTAATAGACTTATTAAGCGTGTCCTGGTAGTGGATATTGGCAGAACTGACACCATGCAACATCATGTTCATAGATGAAACACGCAACATGGTGGTATCGAAATCAAAGCCCCAGAACATGTCATTGTTGATATGTTTACGCCAGGGCTCTAATTTGTCACCGGTGTAATGCACATTACCGTCTTCATCCGTAAACGTACCTTCTTTACTGGAATGAGTTCGGTTTAGGTATTCCATAGTACGTGCTAAAAAACCGGCTGTACCACAGGCCGGGTCACACACCACGTCATCAGGCTTTACATCCACCATCTCAATTAATAAATCTATTATGTGGCGTGGTGTACGGAATTGCCCATTAATACCTGCAGTGGTTAGCTTGCTGAGCAGGTATTCGTATATATCACCTTTAATATCACTGTCAGTCAGTGGTAGCTTATCTACCATTTCTACGGAGGCAACCAGTACCGATTCATTTTTAATTTCCATATCTGCATCGCGCATGAACTCACCGATATCACTGTGCCCCATGTGTATGGTGGCGAAGTGGGGATACACTTTATCACGCAAGTGATTGCGCATTTCAGTGCCCGCCATATTTTTAAAATTTTGCCAGCGCAGTAACTGCCCTTCTTTACCGGTGGGGAATATACGATCGAATTCTTTCTTAGTTCTGTCGGCTTTACGCTCACCGGCGGATTCCTGCATATCGAGCAGGCGTGCAAACATCAAATAGGATATTTGCTCTATTACCGTTAAGGGATTAGTAATGCCACCGGTCCAGAATTTTTCCCAGAGTTTGTCGATGTCGTTTTTTAGCTGACCTGTTAGCATAGTTTATTGCTCTACTTCTTCTAATGGTTGATTTATTTCGTTATCCAATTCATCTTCTATTGCTGTTGTGCTTTCAGCAATATCGGATACGTCTTTGATAAATGTTTGTTCCTGGTTATCTTCCAATAACGCCTGGTGGTTCAGTTCCAGCTCGGCTTTATCGACTAAATGCTCGGACAATTCCGTTTTAACCGACACACCCAGTTGTTTAAATTCACTGGCCTGTTTTATCAGGTTACCTCTGCCATGAGTCAATTGACTGTAAGCTTTATCATATGAGCCTTTAGCACGATCCAGCGCGGAGCCGACACCTTCCATGCTGCTGACAAAACTTCTCAGCTTGTCATACACCTTACTGGCTTTATCGGCTAGCTCTGCTGTGTGCTTGTTCTGATCTTCATAGCGCCACAGTTGACGCACGATATTAAGGCTGGTTAATAGTGTTGTAGGTGTTGCAACCAACACATTAAGCTCCAGAGCTTTTTGAAACACGCTTTCATCTGCTTTCATCGCTTCTACAAAGGCAGATTCAATAGGAATAAACATGAACACCATCTCAGGAGAGTTCAGCCCTGGCAAATCAAAGTAGTTTCGATCGGATAATTCTTTTATACGATCAGACACAGCCGTGATGTGTTCTTTCAAAGACTGTTCACGCTCAAGTTCATCTTCTGCATTAACATAACGAGCGTAAGCATTAAGTGAGACTTTAGCGTCAATTACCAAGTGCTTGTTATCTGGAAGATAGACAATAGCATCAGGACGACTGCGACCTTCTTCGGTCGTTATACTCACTTCACGCTTATAGTCTTTACCTTTTACCAGGCCTGAACGATCTAATACGTTCTCTAAAATCATTTCACCCCAGTTACCCTGCATTTTTTTCTGACCTTTAAGCGCTGTTGCAAGACCATGAGCTTCTTCAGTAATTTTTTGATTTAGCTCTTGCAGATTTTTAAGCTCAGTTTTAAGCTCGGTTTGCTGTTTTGTATCTTCTGTATGAATGCTTTCAACTTTTTCTTTGAAATCCTTCATTTGAATTTTAAATGGATTTAATAACTCATCAAGTGAGGCTTTATTTTTATCTGTAAATGCCTGCCCCTTTGTTTCAAATATATTAGTTGCCAGGTTTTCAAATTCAGTTTTCAGCGCTGCTTTCTGCTCATCAAACTGAGCCAATTGTTTTTTATGATGCTCCTCATTTTTTTCCTGGCTAGTTCGAAGCTCAGCATTTTCTGTCTGAATAGAAGAAAGAGTATTTTGAGCTTGTTTTAATTCGTCGCGGACATCTTCCAGTTCTTTATTACGTTCAGTCGCTTTTTGCTGCTCAGATCTCAAGCTAGCAGCAGAAGATGAATGTGCCTGTTCTTTTTCTGACAAGTTATTTTGTAATTGTTCTTCTTTGCTTTTTAATTGTTCAATGGATAGCACAGCATTCTTATGTTGTTGTTCAATACTGCTAGCCTGTTCCTTTGTTACTGCCAACTCTGTTTGCACTTCGTTTAATTGATTATTAACCAGTTCAAGCTTTTGTGCCTGAGCTGCTTGCTGATCATCCAATTCTTTAAGTTGTTGCTGCTGCTGATCATTCAATAATTGCAGACGGCTGTTTTCTTTAGCCGATTTAGTGCGGCTAATGAAGTACCCCATGATTGCAGACAGGGCGGTAGCGATGATAAATATAACGATAGCTTGTGTATTCATACTTTTATTCCTATAAAATTATTTATTTGCTTATCTCCTGCACTACAAGCTTTGTGCCAATTATATATTTTAAATAAAATCAACAATTTAGAATTTTTCCTCTAAACCTTAGAATAATATTTATTATGTTTATATAAATTTTATTATGTTCTATGTTGTGTTTCAGCCACTGTGGCTACAAATGGCTTTAATACTGCCACTAGCTGATCTACATCATCCGAACTGAATACACCATCAATGCCTTCATGAGAGACATCCGTAAAAGGGGCTTCATACAATTTATCAATTGAAATGGTGCCGTGCTCGGACAGGTATTGTTTTAGCAAATTCATAAACCGCACCTGCAGATGAGTTAGCTCTGGATGATTATGCAGGAAAGAGGTGAAATGATTTTCTATCGCTACAGGATCTATACCCACTAATTCTGTGATTGTGGCGTGTAAATCCTCAGCCGTTCGCCCATAAAATTCATTGAGCACTTTTAGATCTACACCTGGGTTCTGAGTAATGATGCTGGATACCAGTATTTTTATTTCAGCTTCTTTTACAGGCTGATGTTCTCGAATCTTCTGCAAAATTTGGTTATCAGCAATCATATTGTCGAGAATCGTTTTAAGCCGTCGACGATATTGCAGCGCTTCAGTCTGTCCACTTAGTTTATTTTTATATTCTTTTTTCTTTACTTCACCATCTTTAACACCAGTAGTATCTATTCCATCAGCTCCAACACCACTGCCCTGCCTGTATTTCATAATCCCGCGTAGTTCTACACGTAACCATTCTAGTTTTTTAATACTTAAATTTTTCCAGAATTCAGCAGTTTGTACTTCATTAATTACTTTATCTTTTGCACGAACAGCCTGGATGGTGATGGGCAATTTTTGTAAGTCAGCGATAAGTTGCTGGTTGAGGTCTTCAAGACAACTGGACTGCTCAATAAAACAGATTTCTATTTCGGCAATAAGTTTATCGAACATAATAGCGTCTTTATCGCGTAAAACCCGACTACCCATCAAAGGCGCAATGATTTTTTGCAACGTATTTTGCGTGGTGGCATCCATTGATACCAGCGCATCGGTTTGTTGTAGTTCGTGAACGGTGCGCAGGTTCTTTTTAACATTGATACTATCTTCGGGCAGATCGTTTATATCTTTACGAATGAGCTCAACCATAGCATCAAAGGCCTGGCGGTCATTCTTTTTAAGTGCGGCATGCATCATATTTAATCTGGATTCAAAAAGATGCTGCAGTAATGATTTGCCTTGTGCCTCTTCCGCTTCTTTGTATTCTTCTTCAAAGTAAACAAAATTTCCATAGTGATCAAAAATATGAAATTTTTTTTTATCTTTACCTTTTCCAAATAAATTTTCACACAGGCGAGTACCCCGGCCGATCATTTGCCAGAACTTCACCCAGGAACGTACAGGTTTTGCGAACACCAGATTAACTACTTCGGGTATGTCGATGCCTGTATCGAGCATATCTACAGATATAGCAATACGAAAATCATTATCAGCCTGTTTAAATTCATCGATTAATGCTTCGGCGCGGGTTACTTTGATACTCATTGAGCCTTCTCCCAGTTTAGTAGAGTTTACTAAACTGAAAGGTGACAAAACCAAAAGGAGAAAACCCAATGAACTTCTACAATAACATGCATCCCTACTACTGTGGAATCGATTT